>Ga0194041_10001007_pt1 | contig 11775 bp, 13 predicted proteins | sample JunL449m_MetaG_FD_160082 | JGI IMG/M metagenome (GOLD analysis project Ga0194041, IMG submission 160082) | Anoxic zone freshwater microbial communities from boreal shield lake in IISD Experimental Lakes Area, Ontario, Canada - Jun2016-L442-9m | ecosystem: Environmental > Aquatic > Freshwater >...
GGCTCGAAACAAGTTTGTGTTTGTATGGCAATGACATTGATACGCTCACCACACCCGTTGAGGCACAACTGCAATGGGCTTTACAAAAAGTACGTCGCTCAGGTGGCGAGCTTGAGGGCGGCTATTTAGGTGCGCAAAAGGTGTTGGCACAACTTGATGCTGCAAGCGCCCTGCAAGGCCAACGCGTGGGTCTTGTTTCACAAGAGCTTATTCCTGTTCGAGAACACGTCGAATTGCAAGAACTGCATGGCAATCGCATTGGCGAAATCACCAGCGGCCTGTTAGAACCTACCGTGGATACACCCATCGCCATGGGTTATGTCACACCATCTCAATCACAATTGGGAAATACCGTGTACGCGATGGTGCGAGGCAAAGCGGTCAACATGGTGGTAAGCACCATGCCGTTTTAACCCACTCGGTATTTCAGAGACTGATTCAATTTTTTTATTGCAAAGGAAAACAGATGTCCATTAAATACACACAAGAACACGAATGGTTGCTCATCGATGGCACACACGCTACGGTTGGCATCACACACCATGCACAAGATGCACTCGGAGACGTGGTGTTTGTGGAGTTACCCGAAGTAGGTGCCACGTTTGAGCAAGGCGCTGTGGCGGGTGTTGTCGAATCGGTCAAAGCCGCTGCCGATGTTTACATGCCCATCAGTGGTGAGGTCACCGAAGTGAACGAAGCCTTAAGAGACGATCCTTCGCTAGCTAACACAGACCCTTTAGATGCGGGATGGTTTTTCAAAATCACGCTATCCAATCCAGAACAACTCGCCGATTTGATGGACGAAGTCAGCTATCAAAAACTCATCGCTTAACCCTTTGATTGATTGAAAGACTTTCACATGTTGATACCCTCTGCAAAACCGTTGCAAGAATTAGAAAACTCAAATTAATTCAAAGCGCGACACATTGGACTGAGTGCCGACGATGAAGCGCAGATGCTTGGCATTGTTGGACAAGCTTCACGTTGTGCATTGATAGAAAAAATTGTGCCCGCCAATATTGCCAGATCGATGGGTATGCAATTGTCCGAGCCGATTACAGAGGCGCAAGCGTTGGCGCAGTTAAAAGAAATAGCGTCACACAATCAGGTTCTAAAAAGTTTTATTAGTCAAGGCTATTACGGCACACACACGCCAACGGTTATCTTGCGCAATATTTTAGAAAACCCAGCTTGGTACACCGCATACACACCGTATCAAGCAGAGATCAGTCAAGGGCGCATGGAGGCATTGGTTAATTTTCAAATGATGGTGTGCGATTTAACGGCAATGCCGATTAGCGAATAGCCTTACCCAATCGAGCCATCCCCTCATTGATTTTGGCTTCATCGGCGGTTGCAAAACTCAATCGCAAGGTGCTGTGGTCGGGCTTGTCCGCAAAAAACGGTACGCCTGGCACAAAGGCCACGCCTTGATCGATGGCGAGTTTGGCAAACGCAGTGCCATCCTGTATGGCGCCATTTTTTCCTGTTAATCGCGCCCAAAAAAACAATCCACCTTGCGGTTGCGTGTAACTGATGGCGTCGCCCAATTCGCGTTGCAAAGCTTTATGCATAGCATTGGCGCGTTTGGCATAAACGTCTCGCACGTGATCCAAAGTTGCTGGCATGCGCCCTGATAGCAAATATTGATTGGCCGTGGCTTGTGCAAATGTCGATGTGTGTGCATCGCTGAATTGTTTGCACATGGTGGCCTTGGCCAACAACTCTGCAGGTGCAATCATCCAACCCACACGCAAACCAGGGCTCAACACTTTACTTAAACTGCCGCAATACACCAAATAATCTCTGCTGCCTGGCACTTGATCACTCAATGACAACATGGTGGGGGGTGGCGCCGATCCAAAATACAAATCGCCATACGGATCGTCTTCAACAATTAATATTTTGTATTGAACTGCGAGTTTTAAAATTTTTAAACGTCGCTCTAAACCGAGTGTGGCGCCACTGGGGTTACCAAAAGTTGGAATTAAATAAACCAATTTGGGATTGTGCTCGGTCATCATTTGTTCGAGCACATCGACTTTGACACCATGTTCGTCAATCGGCACGCCCATCACCTGCGGTCCATACAACCGAAAGCATTGAATGGTGGCCAAAAAAGTAGGCGCTTCAACCAACACCTTGTCGGTGGGGTCGAGCATGGTTTTGCCGATCAAATCAAGCGCTTGCTGACTTCCCGTGGTCACAATCAATCCATCGGACTTTAAATCTTTGACACCCTTGTCGGCCATGAACTGTGCAATGGCCTCACGCAGGGGGTTAAAACCCTCTGTGGCGCCGTATTGAAGGGCCGCACCTGAGTCGTCCTTAAGGGCCTTGGCGCTGGCTTGGGCGATGCCTTCGACGTCGAACATGGCGCTATCGGGGAAGCCTCCCGCAAAGCTGATGATGCCGGGTTTACCCAGTAATTTGAAAAGCTCGCGAATGGCGGAGGTTTCGACGTTGCCCAATCGTTGTGAAAAAGGAAGACTCATGATTTTTTGCTAGAAGTATGGTGACATTCCTGATATGGTAACGCCTCATGAACTCCAAACAAATTGAAGGCTTTTTTGCCACCCTACAGCTGGCTAATTCCCAACCCAATACAGAATTGGAATACACCACCGTATTTGAGCTGCTTAGCGCTGTGTTGTTAAGTGCGCAAGCCACCGATGTGAGCGTCAACAAAGCGACAAGAAAATTGTTTCCAATTGCCAATACGCCACAAGCGATATTAAATTTAGGTATCGATCGCTTGGAGTTGCACATCAAAACCATTGGACTTTACAAAAGCAAAGCCAAGCATTGGATGCAAACCTGCCAAATATTGATTGATCAACACCAATCGCAAGTGCCGCGAACGCGCGAAGCTTTAGAGGATTTGCCAGGAGTGGGTAGAAAAACCGCTAATGTGGTGCTCAACGTTGCATTTGGTGAACCCACGATGGCAGTGGATACGCATATTTTTAGGGTGGGTAATCGAACGAGTTTGGCGCCAGGAAAAACGCCTTACGATGTTGAGATGAAATTGCTCAAACGCATTCCAAAAAAATATTTGGTCGACGCTCATCACTGGTTGATTTTGCTTGGGCGATACGTGTGCCAAGCACGCAAGCCCCAATGCTGGCAATGTCATGTGAGTGCGTATTGCAGTTATAAGCCCAAAGAGGAGCAGCCCAGTGCCTGAAGAGCTCGAACTCAAACCCAACTTTCATGCCCGCGGTGAATTACCCGTGGGTGCTTATGAGCCTGGTGATGAATTTTATGAATGCTTATTGGATGCGCACGAAGGTATGACTGAAGAACAAAGTCAAATGTTCAATGCGCGATTGATTTTGGTATTGGCTAATCAGATCGGCGATTTATCCGTTCTCAAACAAGCCATCGCAGTTTCACGTGAAGATATCTTCAATTCAAAAACCTAATTCTTGAAGAATCGCTGCAGTGTGTTGACCCACATGGGGTATCGCATCCATGCGCGCTTCAAAACCGTCGTGTTGTCCTGGTGGCAACAAAGCGGGCAAGGGTCCAACTGATGAGCCCACTTCTCGCCAACGATTGCGCGCTTGCAATTGCGGATGCGTCCACAGATCTGAAATTTGATTGACCTTGGCGTTGGCAATTTGTGCTTTTTCAAGCCGCTCTAACACTTGTGACGTGGTGAGCTTAGCAAAAACTGGCAAAATAATTTGTTTGAGTTCTTGTCGATTGGCGTTTCGCAAAGTGCCAGTGTTAAATCTGGAGTCCGTTGCAAGATTAGATTGCTCCAACACATGCTTACAAAACAAAGCCCATTCGCGTTCGTTTTGAATACCGAGCATCACTTCTTGATGGTCGCCCACAGCAAACGGGCCGTAGGGATAAATGGTGGCGTGCGACGCTGAACTTCTAGGCGGTGGTGGCGCGCCGTCCATGGCGTAATACATCGGAAAACCCATCCACTAGGTCAGTGACTCCAACATTGACACATCGATATGCGCGCCCTCGCCTGTTTTATCGCGTTGAATAATGGCCGCCAAAATATTGCTATACGCATACATACCAGCAGAAATATCAGCAATGGAATTGCCTGATTTAACAGGTGTATCGGGTGTGCCAGTGACGCTCAAATAAGCGGCCTCACTTTGAATTAATAAATCGTATGCTTTTTTGTCTCGGTAAGGACCGTCTTGCCCATAACCAGAAATATCACAAATGATTAAACGGGGGTATTTTTTCCTGAGCGTGTTTGTATCTATTCCCATTCGTGCGGTGGCCCCTGGTGCCAAATTTTGAACCAACACATCGGCACGCGCGATTAAACGATCGAGTACTTGTAAATCGTGCGTATCTTTTAAATCCAAACACAAACTTTCTTTGGATCGATTGACCCACACAAAGTGTGACGCCAAACCACGCGCGCGTTCGTCGTATGCGCGCGCAAAATCACCCACCACAGGTCGCTCAACTTTGATCACGCGCGCACCCATATCGGCCAAATGACGCGTGCACAAAGGCGCGGCGATGGCGTGCTCCAACGCAACAACCGTGATGTGATCCAAGGGACGTGTAGTTTGTGATTGACTCATACCAATTGCGCTGTTGCTTGCATGGTGATGAAGCCTTGCTCGTCTTGCGCCCACAACTCGATGTTGTCATCTTTTTGAATGGCACTGACACGGACAGTAAGTGGCTTGTCACATAAAAAAGTAGGTCGCACGGCTTTGAAAGAGAAACTGCGCAATGCTTTTGAATTGTTGCGCACGATTAAATCGGTGAGCAGGGTTGCAATGAGTGGACCGTGAACGATCAAACCATGATAGTTTTCAACTTGCGTGACGTAATTTTTATCGTAGTGAATGCGGTGTCCGTTAAAGGTAAGTGCCGAGTAACGAAATAAGACCACTTCATCGATTAGTACATCTTTGAAATACGTGCATACCGTGGGCGCAGGCACTAGAGTGGGCACTGGATCGGTGGCGAGTGCAGGTGGACGATAAACGATGTCGTGTTCTTCGGTGAGACACAAACCGTTATTGTTGTGAATGTTGTGTTGTACGGTAACAAAAATCAAGTCGCCGCTTTTGCCTGACTTATGGGTGACCGATTTGATTTCTGAAATGCGTTTGACGTCTTCACCCACACAAACATTTTGATGCCAATGTAATCGGCCGCCTGCCCACATGCGGCGAGGTAATGGAACGGGTGGCAAAAAACCACCTTTGTGCGGATGGCCATCTTGAGCAATGTCACGTTGCAAATGAATCGGTAAAAAATACAACCAGTGTGTAAGAGGTGGCAGCGCAGTCGATACATCAGGCGCAGGATCGTCACGATCTAGCGTTGCAGACCAAGCGCTGAGGGGCGTTGCAGAAATCTTGTCGTGCAAGACTTGCTGTTTTCCAATCCAAGTTTGGAGATGCGATACGGTGGTAGCGTCGATGGAAGTCATCGCAAGAGTTTATATCTGAATCGCGTTTTTGATAAGTGCCAGCGTTTGTCCGTTATGCGACACGATTTGAATGCGCCCATCAAACACCTCGGTCATGGCTTGGTGAGTGGCCGTGTCTTGACTACTACCATGATGAACGATGATGCCGTTTTGCATCACCACCACATCATCAGCCAGCAATGACAGAGTTAAATCGTGCAACACGCTCACCACAGTTGCACCATGTTTTACAACATCTTGAACACTGCTGATCCAATCGGCTTGATGCGGCACATCCAAATTTGAAATAGGCTCATCCATTAAAAACACCGATGCGTCGCTGGCCCAAACACGCGCCAATAAAACGCGTTGACGCTCACCACCCGACAGTTGCCCAAGGGGGCGTTCGCGCCAATCCCATGCGTGCATTTTTTTTAATGCATCACTCACGTATTGATGGTCTTTGGGGTTCGCACCTTGCAACCATGATTGATGCGGCAATCGACCCAGCATCACCACGTCATACACGGTTAAATCATCGTTGCTTGATTCGTCTTGACCCAGCCACGCGCGATGCTGCGCTAAATTTTTAGAAAGCCATTGACTCAACGATAAGTCTGCCATCAGCACTTGGCCTTTGTAATCAATTAAACCTGAGAGGGCTTTGAGTAAAGTTGATTTTCCACAACCATTGGGGCCGACCACACAGGTCCATCGACCTTGGCGAATATTTAAATTCAAATCATGTAGAATTTTTTGCTGATGAATATGAACTTGCAATTGTTGACATTGAAGTGCGATGTGGTTCATGAGTGACTGCGCTCCCCGTTCATCGATTGCATGCGCCACAACAAATAGCCACCACCCAATACCGCTGTGAGCACACCCACTGGTAATTCTTGTGGTGCCCACAAACCACGTGCCAATACATCGGCAGCGCACAACAAGGCACCCCCCATAGCCGCTGACAGCAATAAACTGTGGCGATGAGTGACTTGTACGCGAGAGCGCACCAAATGCGGCGCAACCAATCCAACAAAGGCAATTAATCCCACTTGTGCAACTGCGCAAGCAGTGGCCAATGACATCACCGCAATCAAAATCATTCGCATCGGTTTCAAAGATAAACCCAAACTGCGCGCTGTTGTCTCACCCAATCCGAGTGCGTCCAATACTTTACTCGTAAGCAATGAAATCAAACAACAAAAGAATAAAACCAAGCTCATCAATACACAAGCCGATGGATTGAGTGACGCCGTACTACCCAATATAAAAGATTGCATCGATGGCAATGCTTGCGGCACCATCGCCATCATCAACGACGTGATCGCACCCAACACAACGCCTACCACCACGCCCGATAATATCAACCGCATGGTTTGATGCACGCCTCGCGCCAACATCAACGTGAATAAAACAGACAACCACGCGCCCAAAAATGCAGCGCTAGTGAGACTCAAACGCAATGCCCACCAATTACTAACATCAATCAAACCAGGTAAAGCCGATGCGCCCGTAGCGCCCAAGACCAAGACAGTGGCCACTCCCAAAGCGGCACCCGACGCGCTACCTAATAAATACGGATCGGCTAATGGGTTGCGAAACAAGCCTTGAGCAATCGCACCTGACAGGCCAAGCAATACACCTGCGAGCCAGGCGCCCCATGTGCGCGGAATTCGAATTTCTTGAATGATGTCGTCGCTGTAGGACAGGCCCCACTCCAAGCCAAGACTTCCCGTGTGCAAGCCCAACCATCCCACAGCACATGTGATGAGCAACAACATCCACCATAAATGTTGTATGCGTTGATGAATGGGCCTGTTGTTCATGGTTGATTGATTTGATTCAAACAATTTAATAAAACATCGATGGCATCCATCATGCGCGGTCCTGGTCTTACCAACACATCGCCTTGTTCACGCGTAAACGTGCACACGCGTTTTTTTTGAATCGCTTGAATGCGCGACCAGCCTGGGCGTTGCGTGAAATCTTTGACCGAGGTTTCACCCATCATGATGATTTGTGGATTGGCTCGCACCACAAACTCTGGGTTGACTTGCGAAAAACTTCCCAAAGTCGCAGGAACAATATTGTTGAGCGTGAGTGATTTTAAAAGTTCACCAATGAAAGAGGCTTCAGTTGCTGCGTATCCTGCGGTACTTGCTTCAAAATAAACAGACTTGCCTTGCATAGCTAATGGCACGCGTTGTTTAGCAGATGCTTGCGCTTGCACAAAAGTTTGCCACAGCTCATTGGCTTTTTGTTCTGCATTAGGCAGTATCAACGCTTGTGCAACAATGCGAATCACACGTTGAACATCGGCTTGATTTTGCGGCTCTAGCGCTAAAACAGGAATACCTAATTGAGTTAAACGCGCAATCGATCTGGATGAACGCGGCGCCAACACCAAATCAGGTTTGAGACGAACCAAGCTCTCGATTTGTAAATCATCTAAGCCGCCTAACTTGGGTAAGACTTTGACTGATTCGGGCCAATTGGCGTAGCGATCGGTTCCCACCAAACGATCGCATACACCTAATACACAAACTGTTTCTGCCAATGAAGGCAGCAAAGTGACGATGCGTTGGGGTGCAACCGTGATGTTGAGACTCACCTGCCGGTCATCGGTAAGCGTAATCGCATGCGCAGTAGAAATTAAAAATAAAAATACAATCCACTTATGCATGTTGCGTCACCCAATTTTGAATGATGCGATGCAGTTGCGTTACACCATCGGTGAGCGCCGCAGGGCCTGGTTGCAAAATATCGGCGGATTTAATTTCAAATATTTGTTGATTGCGCACAGCCGGCACGTCTTGCCATCCCACGCGTTGCGCTATTTTTTCGGGTCTGAATTTTTTGCCGCACCAAGAGCCAATGATGATGTCGGGTGCGCGTTCAACAATGGTTAAGGGGTCTGCAATGATGCGATCTTTACCCATGGATTGAATACTCAGTTCGGGAAAACAATCGTCCCCACCCGCGATTTGAATGAGTTCCGAGACCCATTGAATCGCACTAATGGGCGGATCATCCCATTCTTCAAAATAAACGCGCGGTCGACGCTTGAATTCGCGCGTGGTGGCTTTGATGACTTCGAATTGTGATTTGATTTTCGCGATGCGCTCTTCACCTTGATCGGCTTGACCAACCATCGCGGCGACTTGATACATCATCGAAAAAATTTGATCGACACTGCGTTGATTGAATACCGTGACTTGAACACCCGCACGAATGAGAGCAGCAGCGATATCGGCTTGCAAATCGGAAAATCCAAAAACACAATCGGGCTTGAGTGCCAAAATTTTATCAATCTTGGCGCTCAAAAAAGCACTCACCTTGGGTTTTTCTTCACGCGCTTTGCGTGGTCGCACGGTATAGCCAGAAATCCCCACAATGCGATCGGACTCACCTAAAAGGTAGAGCCACTCGGTGGTTTCCTCGGTGAGACAGATGATGCGGATGGGAAATAGATTACTCAATAATGCATCAGGCTATCTTTAAAAGCCCGCCTTCAAGTTAAGAAAAAAGCTTCTGCCATCCATTGGGTATACATTGGTTTGAGCAGGAGCCCAAGAATCAGTTTGCGCGCTATCAAAATACGATTTGTTCAAGGCATTTCGAATCCAAGCAGACATGGTAACTGTTTTTGAAAGATTTGAATTCAAACCCAAATCCATCACAGTTCTTGAAGGAATTTGTGGGAATAAATTGCCGGGGTCAGCAATTTGCATCATGCTGTTGCGGTGATTTGCCAATGCTAGCAAAGAGAAATTTTCAAACGACTTTTCCAAACCAAGTTTAATAATTCTTGTCGGCGTCATAGGAATTCTGTTGCCAGCATTGGCGCCAGAAGAAATAGAAGAATTGATAAAGTCTACCGAACTCTTAAGAGAGATATTCTTAAAAAGCAGAAAATCAGAATTCAACGACAATACCGTTCGCTCAGTATCATAAAGATTCTGGTTACAACCAACTGCCACATTATTCAGTGTGCACCCATAATTAACATCAATTTCGTCCTTAGCCCTGATTTTTCTATAGTGGGCATTAACCATTCCTATCTGATATCTGTGCCTGAGTTCTAAAAAATACTCTTGTGTGGCCATTGGTCTGATATTTGGATTTATTTCAATCAAAGGATAAGGATTAGTGACTCCGAAATAATACAACTCATCCGCATTTGGAAATCTAAAACCCGTGAGTGCACCGATTCTCAATGCTGTATGTTCCGTGAATTGTTGGCGTAAGCCAATTGATACACCTTTCTTTGAGTCTTCGAAACTGGTAACGACACCACCTACTGCGGATTTAAAATCATTTTGAACTTTTTGAAAACGAGTGCCCCCATCTAAAAACAACGAAGCTCGTATTGGATGAGATACTTGAGCATAAAAAGATTGACTTTTTTGAGAGACTTGTTTTCCAGAATCGGTATTAGCTTCAGACTCAAAGAATTCGGAACCCAATAACATGATTGTTTCTGCCCTCTTTATTCGATATTCAGGGCTTAGGGATGTTCTTTTATTAATAATTGTTGAATCAGTCCCCCACGTATCAAGTGATTTGCTCTTTGAGTTTTGATGCAATGCATCAATGACGAATAAATCATCATCACTCAAATCTCGTTGGTACTTAAAGCCCAAGGATTCTCCGCTGCGATTGACATCTGCACTGTAGCTTGATTTTAACTTTGGATTAGTTTTAAATTCATCTAATGTTAATGCTCCAGGTACCGTTGCAATTTCGGTAAATGACCTAGCTACTAAGGAAATTTTTCCGATCTCAGAAATATGGTTGAGCTTTAACTGTGCACTGTCTTGCTTGGAGCTTGAATTTGCCCGATAACCATCAGAGCGCGCAGTCATAGCGGAAAAGCCGCCACTTAAATCGTCCAACTTAAATCCTATATAAGCATCTGCTTTTTTATATCCAAAGCTACCAGTACTTAAATGCACATCCTTTCCTTGACCGGTTCGGGTGATGATATTGATCACACCACCTTGTGCGCGATCACCATAAAGAACACCCCCATTTGCCTTCCTGATCTCTATTCTCTCAATACTACTCATTGGAACTTGCGCAAATCTAACGCCGGAAGAGTCTGAAGAATTAACGCGCTGGCCATCGATTAAAACCAAAACGTTTTGTGCGCCCGAAGTACCCAAACTGCCGATGTCAACGCTGGCATCAATGCCAGCGCGCCCGTAAAGTCTATTCACAGATAGTCCAGACACCGTATCGAGGAACTCAACAATGTTGGATGCCCCTGATTGTTCAATTTGTTTTCGACCAATGATATCTACTACAACAGAAACTTCTGATAGCGGTTGCTCAAATCGAGTTGCGGTAACGACAACTGGTGTTAATACGTTGTTAACTTCAGATTGAACAGACTTAGAAGGTGTAGGACCTGAAACTTGCGAATGAGCTGAAGACATTGCAAAACTTGCAATGCAAGCATAGGCAATATGCCTCTTGAAAGAAATAGATTTCATGATGATTGAACTAAAAAGACACCCTCACCGCCTTCCCCGACAGTGCTTGGGTATTACGACAACACGCACGCGTGTTGTCACCTTGTTGGCCGGTATCCGGGCTTACGAAATCAACCGTATCCGCCTTCCCAGATGCTTGTTCAAGGCATCCAGTGGCTATTGTGGACACGGCGAAACGGGGTGAGCCGTTTGTTCGTTTGACCGTTGCGGGGGCAGCGCAGGCTAACTGATGTCAGGGACCAGGCACTTGCGTGCACAGACCTGAAAAAGCTCCTGCTTCCCGTTAAACTGAGGCGTGTGAACCACACCTCGAGCACCAACAAAGACAATTGTAGACCTGAATTGAACTCTCCCCTTAAAATAGCCCAATGCCCCAATCTCCCCTGATAGACCCGATTGTTGAGCGCGTTGAACGATTGCTGTTGCGATACGACGAACTTAAACGCACCAACGATCTGCTCACTACACAACTCAATCAAGTGACACAAGAGAGAGATTCACTCAAATCACGCTTAAGCGCTGCACGTGCACGCATTGACGCATTGCTCGATCGAATTCCTGCTGACGCCACCACCAAGGATGCGCCATGAAGCAAGTTGAAGTTCAAATCATGGGACAAAGTTACATCTTGAGTTGCCCAGAGGGTGGCGAAATGCGTTTAGAAGAATCCGTTCGCAAAGTGGATGAGGCGATGTGTAAAATCAGAGACTCTGGAAAAATAAAAGCCAGAGACCGAATCGCCGTATTGGCTGCTCTCAATCTTGCTTTTGATATTGGTCAACAAGCCGCGGGCGGTGGTAGTAGCAAAGTTACCGAGTCAACGCTTAGCAATTTATTACATCGCATGGATACCGCATTGGCTGACGA
>Ga0194041_10001010_pt1 | contig 11750 bp, 10 predicted proteins | sample JunL449m_MetaG_FD_160082 | JGI IMG/M metagenome (GOLD analysis project Ga0194041, IMG submission 160082) | Anoxic zone freshwater microbial communities from boreal shield lake in IISD Experimental Lakes Area, Ontario, Canada - Jun2016-L442-9m | ecosystem: Environmental > Aquatic > Freshwater >...
GACAAAAAATAGTGATACTTTTGTAATTTTATCAACAAAAGATCACTTTTCTTTTCTTTTTTACCCCCGAGAATGAAAATGCCCTGCTTGCTAAGGGGAGGGGACAAGATTCCGGGGGGTAAATCACTACTGATAAAAACACTATTTAACTAATCATGAAACATCAAATCGCTATTATCTCTTGCTTACTGCTGCTACCTTATCCAGTGTCAGCAATAGAAACCCAAACCAAGACAACAAAACTACTTACACAGTCCTCACAAACGTGCAAACTACAACCAGCAGACCCAGAAAATGGTATTTATTCAGACTCACAATTACAAACCATTGCTAAACAAATTACAGTCAGAGTCAGAGACAAAGAAAGAGGCGCTTCCGGGACAATTTTCGCTAGAAAAGGTAACTCTTATTTAGTAGTTACTAATTCCCACGTTGTCAGAAGAATTAATAATATTAATATTATCACAGCCGATGGTCAAAAATATGCAGCTAAAATTTTACCTAATACTAACTTTGATAAATTCGATTTAGCTATAGTAGAATTTACATCTAATCAAAAACATTGTTTACCATCAGAAATTGCTGAAAGAATCGCCTCTTTTGAGATTAACTTAGAAACACAGGTTATGGCCGCAGGATATGCTGTATCTGAAGATAAATTAGTATTAACAACAGGAAAAATACAACAAATAATTTCTCAACCTAGTTTAAAAGATGGTTATGAAATTGGCTATACCAGCGATATTCAACAAGGAATGAGTGGCGGTGCAATTATTAGTAATACAGGAAATTTCATAGGAATTAATGGCATTAGTTCCTATCCTTTGTCCAATTCTGCTTATACTTATACCAACGGAAAACGCCCCACAAATACAGAAATTCAAGAATTTAGAAAACTCAGTTGGGGAATACCTATTAAAACCGTTTTAGGTCAGGTCAAACCAGAAATTCTCACCGCTTATAACTTACCTATACCAGATATTAAACAACAAATAGCAGAAACACCATTAACAGGTTGGTTAGGAGAATTAAAAGCAAAAGCTCAACAAATTACCGTCAGAATTGATAGCAGTAGCGGTAGTAATGGTTCAGGGATAATTATCGCTAAAGAAGGTGATATTTACACCGTTTTAACTGCGGCTCATGTAGTTTGTAAACCACCAGATAAAGTAGGACCATGTGAGCCAAATACCTATAAAATCCTCACAGTAGATGGTAAAGAACATCCTGTAGAACCAAGCACGATTAAATTAGAAGAAGGGGTAGATTTAGCAGTAGTTAAATTCACCAGTCGGGAAAATTATCAAGTTGCGACTTTAGCAAATTATCCCATACAAGATGATGAATATATGTTCACCGCGGGTTATCCTAGGTTAGGAGAAAAATCACCTTGGCGGTTTACATTGGGACAGATTTATAGTAAGGAACACGGATTATTAAATACTACCCAATCAGATTTTAACAATAACAGTTCTAGTACAGCCCAAAGTGCAGTTTCTTTAACAGGAGGATATGAATTAGTTTATAGTAGTATCACCTTTGGCGGTATGAGTGGGGGACCTGTTTTAGATTCCCAAGGGCGGGTAATTGGTATTCATGGTAAAACTGAGGGAGAAGCTGCTATTGATAATAATAGTAGTAGTCAAGAAACTATCCAATTAGGTAATAGTTTGGGTATCCCGGTGAGTACATTTTTAGCATTAGCTACCCGACTGAATACCCAAGCACAAAAGATAGAAACCACCCCAACACCAGAACTAAATCAACAAAAAGTTAAGTCTATTCAAACAGCGATTTTATCAGTAGATGTTTCCCAAAGCACTACTACCGCCAGTCAATGGTTAGAAAGAGGAAATCAACTGTGGCGGTTACGTCGTTATTCAGAAGCAATACAGGCTTTTGACGCAGCAATTAACCAAAAACCAAAGTTTATTCACCTGGCTTATTATGGTAAGGGGTTGGCGTTAGGTTACAGTGGAAAAGGTTCAGAGGCTATAACTGCATTACAGCAAGCGGTGCAATCTCAACCTGATTTTGTTCCTGCTTGGGATAATTTAAGTGTAGCTTATAGAGAATCAAACCAACTGGATAAAGCCTTAGCAGCTATAAATAAAGCCATTCAACTCCAGCCTAATAACCCTAATTTGTATAATCAGAAGTATGTAGTTTTAAGTGATTTAAAAAGATATAAAGAAGCAGCAGCAGCGATAAATAAAGCCATTGAACTCAGTCCCCGTGCAGCATTTTACAACAACCGGGGAAATGTCCGTAATGAATTAGGAGATAAGCAAGGAGCAATAGATGATTACAACCAAGCTATCAAGATTAATCCTAACTATGCCAATGCCTACTACAACCGGGGAAATGTCCGTGATGATTTAGGAGATAAGCAAGGAGCAATAGATGATTACAACCTAGCTATCAAGATTAATCCTAACTATGCCCTAGCCTACAACAACCGGGGAAATGCCCGTGCTGATTTAGGAGATAAGCCAAGAGCAATAGATGATTTCAACCAAGCTATCAAGTTTAATCCTAACTATGCCCTAGCCTACAGCAACCGGGGAACTGTCCGTTATGAATTAGGAGATAAGCCAGGAGCAATAGATGATTTCAACCAAGCTATCAAGTTTAATCCTAACTATGCCAATGCCTACTACAACCGGGGAAATGTCCGTGCTGATTTAGGAGATAAGCCAAGAGCAATAGATGATTTCAACCTAGCTATCAAGATTAATCCTAACTTAGCCCAAGCCTACAACAACCGGGGAGTTGTCCGTGATGAATTAGGAGATAAGCCAGGAGCAATAGATGATTACACCCAAGCTATCAAGTTTAATCCTAACCTTGCCCAAGCTTACGGCAACCGGGCATATGTTTATTATCAACTTGGTGACAAACAAAAAGCCAGAGAAGACCTGCAACGAGCAGCGCAATTGTTCATGGCTCAAGGGAATACTGCTGCTTATGAAAAAGCTATGGCTTTATTAAAACAGTTGTAGGGAGTTTCTTTGGTGATGTTAATTGTGATTTTGTCTGAATCAGGATATCCAGGATTTAAGGATTAACAGGATGTGATTGTGAGATTTTCCCTCGTTCCCTGGCTCTGCCGGGGAATGCTCACAGGAGGCTCTGCCTCCATTATATTTCCCTCGTCCCTGCCGGGGAATGCTCACAGGAGGCTCGGCCTCCATTATATTCACTGTATTTGAGTCAGAGCCTCAAACTCCCATTCCCAGACCGAGTCTGGGAACGAGTTCAAAGGAGTTCAATTATGTTTAATAATGGTTGGGTTGATGAGTTTTTGGGAATGTTTGATATCTATTTTTATATGATCCTGTTAATAACCTGACTATATATGGCGACACAGATTCCCATTATAATTTGATGATAGACTAAATTCAGAAATTTGTCAAGGGGTAGTTAAGGATAATTTTGACGTATCAACCTACTTTTCTTAGTTTGTAACCATATTTGCAAATCATCGACAGCGGAAAAATCTAATAAATCCTCACTTACTTTTCCCAAAATCGAAAATTGAAAGTTGTAGAAGCACGACGAAAACGCCGACTAGGTTTTTTCTTGCGTCTTTTAGCGGCTCTATCACTGGATTGTTCTCTTTCTTCTACTTCCACAATTTCCTCAGATAGTTGGGTTTGTAATGCTTCGTCGCTGCGCCACCAAGCAATTATCCAGCCACCACCAATACCAGCAATACAACCTAATAAAATACTTATGGGTGCTGAATAACCCAAGAAAAGAAAACCCAGCATAAAAATTAACCAATATTTCAAACCAGCATCAATACCATCATTAGATGCTACATTGGTATTCTGGGGGTTATTCTCATTCGCAAAGGTTATCGACCCCAAGATGATACTACCCGTAATGGCTATAAATATACTTAGAGGAATTGAAGCATTAAGAACTCTGGAGATAATGAATAAAAATAACCCGAACAACAATTGAGCAAAGAAGTTAGGTGAGGAAGAGAAAATATTGTCTAGAAGATTATTTTTTGGTGCCATAACATTAGGAGTCAGGAGAAAGCATAATTATATATCGTATATCTCATTATAGAAATATCTAGTCAGCGCCAAATTCAGTGGCTTTAGTCCCTGAAATATAAGCGAATCCTAAGGTTTTAACCACTGAGAGTTTCAAAGCAGTATGATAGTTTTTTAGTTCTTGATATAATAACAGCCTGGCCTTTTTTCCTTATGACGCAACAACAACTCCGTATTATCGTCCCACCTCATCCCCTAATTCAGCACTGGTTGGGAGTTGCCCGTGATGTAGCTACACCATCTGTATTATTTCGTTCTGCTATTACTGAGTTGGGTCGGTGGCTAACTTATGAGGCTAGTAGGGATTGGTTACCTACCCAAGAAATAAGCGTCCAGACTCCTCTAGCTGCCTGTCCAGCGACTTTCATTAATCCTAACATACCTGTGGCTGTTGTGCCGATTTTACGGGCTGGTTTGGGCTTATTAGAAGGAGCGCAGGGTGTACTACCTTTGGCTTCAATTTACCATTTTGGTTTAGTACGCAATGAGGAAACCCTAGAACCTACTTGTTATTTAAATAACTTACCAGAAAAATTCGCACCATTTACACGAGTATTAATTACTGAACCAATGTTGGCTACGGGAGGTTCTATAATGGCAGTTATGGCAGAATTGACCCAAAGAGGCGTTGATCCTGCTTTAACGCGGATTGTTTCCGTGATTGTTGCTCCTCCAGCTTTGCAAAAATTAGCTGCTGTCTATCCCGGTTTAATAGTTTATACCGCTACTATTGACGAAATCTTAAATGATCACGGGTATATTGTCCCAGGATTGGGGGATGCGGGCGATCGCATTTTTGGGACTTGAGCTAGGATACAGCTAAGGCCGGAAAATAGCTAAAGTATTGTCAAAGTTGCTTATTTTCTAGAAAACGGTAAAAAATATGAGTCAGCAAGATGGTTTTGCTAGTGGGTTGCTACTGGGAACATTGATTGGGGGTGTAGTCGGTGGTGTTTTAGGTGCGGTGATTACTTCACGTTTAGATGCTAAATTAACAGATGAAGAGAATGAAATATTAACTGCTGGTGAAAAGGGTCAAGACACAGCAGCTAGAAGAAGGCAAATGAGAGCTTCAGCTAATGAAAGTTTAGAAATAGAAGCAACAAGGCGATCGCTTGAAGATAAAATTGCCCAACTCAATGCCACAATTGATGATGTGCGGCAGCAATTGGGAAATGTGAATAGTAACTCATCTCTTAGCAATGAATGAGCAGTCTTAAACGTTTCCTTAGTTACGTTGATTAGCGACACAATATGACATTTAACAGGAAAGTTACCCATTCATGAATTTATTAATTACAACCCTAGCTACCTTTGTCTCTCTTTACGGCTACTTACTGATTATTCGGGTCTTATTGACTTGGTTTCCCTCTGTTGACTGGTCTAATCAACCATTTGCAGCTTTAAGCCAAATTAGTGACCCCTATCTTAATCTATTTCGCTCTATCATTCCCTCTTTGGGTGGTATGGATTTCTCCCCTATTCTGGCATTTTTGGCCTTGAATATAGCTGGTGGTATTCTAGATAGTTTAGCGCGTGCTACTTTGGTGCAAGGGTTTTAACGCCCAAATTACAATTTTATTTTTGTAGAGACGTTCCATGGAACATCTCTACAGGGATTATCTTCTGACTCGTCCGCTAAACCCAGCAGCTTTAAATTGTTTAAGCTGCAATGGTAAGGGCTGATTACTGGGGACAGTGATTCTAAATTCAAAATCACTATCTCCGGGAGGGACTTCCTCAATTAAACCTAGACGGGTGCGATTTTGTAAGGTTGAATCACCATTAGCGTCATATATACGCCCAAAAATATCCGCATCATAGACGGTTTTGCGAGTGCCATTTTTTGCCTTACCCGTAACGATGAAGCAACTAGCAGCACTTGAACCGCTACTACCAACTATTCCTGTTGCTAGTTCTGGTGGACATTCGTGGTAAGCAATATGAGATAATTTAATCTGTGTTAAGGCGAAGGCTGTGGGTGTCCATATCCAGGAAAGTAACCCCATTAGTCCTGTTATAAAAATTAACTGCATTGAGCGTAACCGCATAAAATACACCTCTGATTGGAAATTTACAAAAGTCGGCGTTGTTGTTTAAGAGTATGATTTTACCTCACGCAGAGGCGCGGAGTCTCGGAGAGTAAAATTTCTAGCTATTGATTTTTCAATTTCCATTCAGCAACGCCCGATTTTGTTAAGTGGTATATTCTGCGTTAATTTTCACATAATCATAACTCAAATCACAACCCCAAGCCTGACCTGTACCATGGCCATTACCAACACTAACAGCAATTAATACTGTGTCTGATTGCATATATTCACCATGAGCGGCTGCTTTTAAATATGCACTAGCTGCGGCTTTATCAAAAGGTAAAGGTTGACCATTTTCAAATAGTAAAATATCCCCTAATTTAACAGAGAGGTTTTCCTGTTCAAAGGGGACTCCAGCCCGACCAGCAGCAGCCGCAATCCGTCCCCAATTGGGGTCATGACCAAAAATGGCCGCTTTGACTAAAGATGAACCTGCAATGGTTTTTGCAATTTGGCGGGCTGATAGTTCGTCATGGGTCCCAGAAACTTGGACTTCTATTAAACAGGTTGCACCTTCGCCATCACGTGCGATCGCTTTCGCTAAATGTTGACATACATAGGTTAACATAGCTTCTAATTTCTGAGCTTCTGCCCCCATTTCGGTAATTGCTGGGGTGCGAGATTGACCATTTGCTAAAGCGATTAAACAATCATTGGTACTTGTGTCACCATCAACAGTGATAGAATTAAAACTTCTATCCGCGGCTCTAGTTAACATTTGTTGCCAAAGTGTAGAGGATACCGCAGCATCACAGGTAACAAAAGCTAACATTGTGGCCATGTTGGGGTGAATCATTCCTGAACCTTTAGCAATTCCACCAATTCGCACCGGACGTTCACCTATAGTAGTCTCTAATGCGATGGATTTTGTAACTAAATCTGTAGTCACAATTGCCCCTGCGGCTGCGTCTGAGCCTGTTTCTGATAGTTCTGCTACTACTTTAGGGATACCACCTCGCAAAATATCCATTTTTATCCGTTGACCAATTACGCCGGTAGAAGCTAACAAGATGGATTCCGGGTTAATACCTAATTCTTGAGCTAATAGGTCTGCACATTCTTGAGCATCTTTAATACCTTGTTCACCTGTAGCGGCGTTAGCTTGTCCCGCATTACAAAGAATGGCTCTAGCACTATGTTTTCCTTGTAACACTTGTCGACAATAATCTACACAAGCTGCTTTGACTTGACTGGTGGTAAATACACCTGCTGCGATCGCTTCCACATCTGATACAATTAGGGCTAAATCCGGTAGTCCCGAAGCTTTCAGACCTGCTGTAATTCCCGCTGCTTTATACCCCCGTGCTGCTGTCACACCACCAGTAATTATTTGCCAATCTGCCATAATTCTGCTTACAATTATCTAGATTACGTTTGCTCTATTGTGAGTTTATCTGTTGATGACAATCTTTTTTTACAAAAAAAGGGACCAGGGAACTCTTAACAAGGAAGAGGGAACAGACAAGAAACACTCATTTACACCAGTTTAAAACTCGGTCAAAAAAAAGATGTTTTGAAAAGATGCGTAGCACTAAAAAAAACCGTGTCATTATTTTAATTTCATGTGCTTAAACTGTCCGTTAAGAGTTCTCTCTGAACCTAAATGGGATTATTGAGTTTTTCTTCTAGCAATTGATTGGTAAGTTTGGGTTCTGCGCGTTTATTGGTTTTTTTCAGGACTTGTCCCACGAAAAAACCTTTGAGGTTAGTGTTACCTTTGCGGTATTTTTCTACTTGTTGAAGATTAGCGGCGATAATTTCATCAATTATGGGTTCAAGAATGGTACGATCTGCAATTAGTTCTTGACCTGCAAAGGCTTCTTCGGGTGTAATTCCATTTAATAAATCTGTGAGTTTTTCCTTAGCTTGAGCGTTGCTGATTTTACCATTTTCAATGCGAGTAATCACATCTGCAAGGTTAACAGCAGTCAGTTTAATTTCGGAGATGGTGAGTTTTTGTTTATTCAAGTAACCAGCGATATCTTGAGTAATCCAGTTAGCAGCAGATTTAGGATTTGCACCTTTGGAAATAGCACTTTCAAAATAATCTGCAACTGGTTTATCCTCGGTTAAGACCCGTGTATCATAAGCTGAAAGTCCCAAATCATTTTCATAATAATGGCGTTTTTGGGCGGGTAGTTGTGGTAATTGATTTAACCATGAATCTAATTCTAATTGAGTAACTTCAATGGGTGCTAAATCTGGTTCAGGGAAGTAGCGATAATCACTAGAACCTTCTTTGATTCGCATACTACTGGTGCGTTGTGAACCTTCTTCCCAGAGACGGGTTTCTTGAATAATCTTTTCTCCTGATTCAATAGCGGCTATTTGACGTTCAATTTCATAATCTATCGCTTTTTGAATCGCACTAAAGGAGTTCATGTTCTTAATTTCTACCTTAGTACCAAATTGCTCTCGTCCCACGGGACGGACAGAAATATTTACATCACAACGCAGAGAACCTTCTTGCATATTTCCATCACTGACACCAAGATAGCGCACAATTCGCCGTAGTTCTTGGGCATATTCGGCGGCTTCTTGTCCTGTTCGTAAATCAGGTTCAGAAACAATTTCTACCAAGGGGATACCAGCGCGATTATAATCTACGAGAGAATAGGTAGAACCGGAAAGCCTTTCACTACCTGCGTGTACAAGTTTACCTGCATCCTCTTCCATGTGTAGTCGAGTGATACCAATGCGTTTACGACTGGGGTTTCCTGCATCATCGACTAATTCAATTTCTATCCAACCATGTTCGGCTATGGGTAAATCATATTGAGAAATTTGGTAATTTTTCGGTAAATCAGGATAAAAATATTGTTTGCGATCAAATTTACTATACCGAGCAATTTGACAATTTAACGCTAAACCCGTTTTAACGGCGTATTCGAGAACTTTGGCGTTAAGTACGGGTAAAACTCCTGGTAAACCCATACACACTGGGTCAATGTTAGTATTGGGGTCAGCACCAAAGGCTGTGGAACTATTGGAGAAAATTTTGGTGTTGGTGCTGAGTTGACAGTGTGTTTCTAGGCCTATAATTGCTTCGTATTCAGTTTTTACGGGTGTAGCTGTGGTCATATCCAGATTTACGGTTTTTACTCTTTGGGACTATTTTAGATTAAGGTGCGGGCGATCGCTCTATATCTAAAAGCAAAAGTTGGTTAAACCCGTCTTGGGGTGAGAAAACTCTAAAAATCCTCATCATCAACAAAAAAGTCTCCATCTTCATCTATTCTAGATTGAGATTCTCCCAATTCCCATAAAGGTTGTAAAACTACTGTACTCAACAAACCTACAACCACACTAAAAGCTAACATTAAACCAAAAGGAATTTGGATTGATTGAAAAACCAAGAATCGTAAAGATACAGGAGTAGCATTTTGGACAGAGATAAGAGCGATCGCTGCTACCCAAATGGCTATGATTAATACTATCAAAAAATTTATCAAAATCTTCATAACTGCAAAAATATAAATTTATGACCAATTGTGTAGAGACGTTTCATAAAACATCTCTACGGGAATGTTCAGTTAACCCAATTTAGCAATTTCCGCTGCCATGAATTGAGCAATCTGACTAAGTTTTTCTGGTGAGTTAGTTTCCATGTACACCCTCACCAAAGGTTCTGTTCCAGAAGGGCGCAGTAACACCCAACTACCCTCTTCTAAATAGAGTTTGATACCATCTTTCCTACCTACCGCTTTCACCTTGATTCCTGCCACTTCTGAGGGGGGCTTTTGAGTATAACTATCAATCACAGCTATTTTATGAGCTTCCGTTAGATGTAGATCTAAGCGATTGTTATACAAAGGACCATCAGCTTCGGCTATAGCTTCCTGTACCAACTGACTTAAAGGCTTACCTTCATAAGCAATCGCCTCAGCCACTAGCATATCTGCTAAAACCCCATCTTTTTCAGGAATATGACCAATGATACTTAAACCACCGGATTCTTCCCCACCAATCAAAACGGCAGTTTCCCGCATTTTCTCACCAATGTACTTAAAACCCACTGCGGTTTCATAAATTTGCAACCCATACTTAGCAGCAAAATTATCTAATAAATGCGTAGTTGCCACAGTGCGAACGATTGCCCCACTTTTACCCTTGTTTTTTATTAAATGCCGTGCTAGAACTAACAGCACTGTATTGGGAGTCAAGACATTACCTTGTTCATCAACAATCCCAAAGCGATCGCTATCACCATCGGTAGCCAAACCCAAATCCGCATGATCAGCCTTCACAGAAGCCACCAACTCAACTAACTGTTCCCCTTTAGGTTCAGGCATACCACCCCCAAAAAGCACATCTCGCCAGGTGTGGAAACTTTCTAATTGACAACCACAGTGTTGCAAGACTTCATCTAAATAACCACGTGAGGTAGAATAAAGGGCATCGTACTTAACCTTTAAATTCGCACTTCTAATTTTTTCCACATCCAACAAGGTGTAGATAAAATGCAAATAAGCGGGCTTCGGATCAAAAGTAGAAATCGAACCAGATGGGTTACTTCCGGGTAACTCATCGGAGGCCGTTTCTATATTAGACACAATAGTATCAGTAATTTCTGGAGTCGCAGGTCCTGCATAATCAGGAATATATTTAATCCCACAATAAGGCGCAGGATTATGACTAGCAGTAAACATCAAAGCCCCGGCAGAATTGAGAAGACGGGCATTATAGGCAATTACTGGGGTGGGACAATCCCGATCAGTAATTTGCACATTCCAGCCCAAATCTGCCAAAACTGCCGCAGAAGTCCGGGCAAACTCGTCAGCTAAAAATCTAGTATCGTAGGCAATTAAAACAGGCCTGTCCTGACTATAGGCAGTTTCTAAATAACTAGCGATCGCCCTGGTTACTTTCCGCACATTGGGGAAAGTAAAATCATCAGCAATGATTCCGCGCCATCCATCAGTACCAAACTTGATCTCACCGGATTTGCTAGGGTTACTCGTCATGGACAATCTCTCCCGTGTATCATTATTTATTATTAGGAAATATTCCGCAAAGCTGTGGAACAGCCACTAAGCCGCAAGTATCCCCAAGGTAATTTCTCTCACTCTACATGAGCAATGTCAACCCCCGATAGACCCTTTGTTAGTTACCACCTTTGGTCTTTATTTGCCCCCAGTCGGGGACAGGAGCATTGGCATTGTCAAATGAGAAGGGGATTTATTAAAGCGCGGCAACATGAACCACAGGTTAAAGCTCTGCTGGCTAAAGCTACCCCGCCCCAGAGAATTGGGATTCTTGCCCAAAAAGGTGTATATGAATTTCATCATCATCTTCATTGGTTAACTCAGGTTGATGGTGTGGAAAAGGTTGCCCGATTATTGGGATTAAGCACTGCTCATGAGACAGTTAAATATCGGGTATTGCAAATTTTAAGAAAATATCAAAATGCCCCTTTATTATTAGGTAAAAGGATTCTAGAATTAACTTCAGGTGATGAAGGTTTCCCCAAACCGATTGTTATTGAAAAACCAAATTATGGCTTTCGTTTATATGCAGAAGTGTTGAATGTTAAGAAAAGCCTGATAAAAATAGCCCAAAATATGTTAAATTTTGGGCGAAGGATTAAAAT
>Ga0194041_10001013_pt1 | contig 11741 bp, 11 predicted proteins | sample JunL449m_MetaG_FD_160082 | JGI IMG/M metagenome (GOLD analysis project Ga0194041, IMG submission 160082) | Anoxic zone freshwater microbial communities from boreal shield lake in IISD Experimental Lakes Area, Ontario, Canada - Jun2016-L442-9m | ecosystem: Environmental > Aquatic > Freshwater >...
GTTTATAACCATCGGCGATATCGCCTCGAAGTAAATCTAAAATATATGTCTCTTGTTCAGCACCCGAGAGCAAGACAATCTCGCGGTATGCATCTGCTGTGCGCATTTTCAGTATGGAATATGCAAGTGAGTGAAAGGTGCGGGCTAGCGGTTCGAACGCTGTCTGCTGTGATCGTGTAACGATGGCATCGCGGATTTCAGATGCGCGTTCGCGACCATAAGTGAGTAACAAGATGGAATCTGGCGATTGACCAGATGTAATGCGCGAAAGTGCAGCTTCAATAAGGACAGTTGTCTTACCTGTTCCTGTTGCTCCAGTGAGAATCAGTGGTGATCCGCGATGTGCGATCGCGGCCTGCTGTGCTTCACCGAGAGAAAGAGTGAACCCCCCAACATCTGCTCGCACGAGGCGAAGAGGTGCTGAAGGGTTCTTACTCACGGTTCTTATTCAACCGTAAGCCACTGACAAAAAAGGTACAGAGAGTAGTGAGAGCTATCCGCGCCCAACAAAAGGCATCTTGGTTGCCATGATTGTCATATTTGCGACATTAGCCTCGAGCGGCAAGCTCGCCATATACACAACTGCGCGCGCCACTTCACCGGGATCAATCAGCGGTTCAGCTTTCGTTGATCCATCTGCTTGGAGAGCTCCCTGACCAGCACCGCTGCCTATTTCAGTTGCAGCATTACCAACATCAATCTGGCTACAGGCTATGTTGAAGTTTCTTCCATCGAGTTGAGTGGTTTTAGTGAGACCTGTTATTGCATGCTTTGTTGCTGTGTAAGCAATCGAAAGTGGTCGAGGCATATGCGCTGAGACGGAGCCATTATTGATGATGCGCCCACCTTGCGGTAGTTGATTGCGCATCAATGCAAATGCTTCACGCGTGCAAAGAAACACACCTGTCAGATTAACGGCTACTACTTTATTCCAATCATCAAGTGAGAGTTGATCTATCTCTACCGCAGGTGCACCAGTTCCTGCATTGTTAAAAAGTAAGTCTAGGCGGCCATACTTCTCTTTAATTTTTGCAAAAAGGTTTTTGACGCTCTCTTCATTTGTTACATCTGCTGTGATTGCACTTATATTTTTAGCTGAATCACCAACGTGAGCTATAAAAGAATCAAGGGCTGCTTGCCGGCGACCAGCAATGACAACCTTCCAACCATCGCTTAAAAGTGCTTGTGCTACAGCTGCGCCAATACCACTCCCCCCGCCAGTCACTAGGGCTACACGAGATTGCGAATTGCTCATCTGATAATTATGTCATTCTCTACTTGAATTATGTAGACGAACTTATGAATTTAGGTAAGTATTGCGCACTACGCGTATTAAGGAGTCTGGTGTGAAAGTTCTCATTCCTGACTCTCTGCCTCTTTCACTCAGTAGCGCAGATCAAGGGATCGAATTCATCCCTTACTCAGTTTCATCAACGGATTTTTCAGGTGTCCAAGATGCTGAACTCCTGGTTCTTTGGATGAATACTGATGAAAATCTGAAAGCCGCTGTAGCGCAACTTTCAAGCCTCAAGTTAGTCCAGACATTGGCCGCTGGCCCCGACCACGCTCTCTCGGCTGGATTTGCGAAGAGTATTGATATCGCATCAGGTCGCTCGCTCCATGACATGCCAGTCACAGAACATGCACTCGCTCTAATCTTAGAATCAGTGCGAGCATTGGATCAGTTATCTTCTTCGCAACGAAATGCACATTGGGATACTGATTACATTCAAGCGCAAGCAGCTTCGCAGTCGAGCTCGCTCTACACTCTTATCAGAGCAGAAGTACTGATCATTGGATTTGGATCAATTGCTGCTCAGCTTGCACCCGTTCTGACTGCACTTGGCGCGCATGTTGTAGGTGTTGCTCGAAATGCTGGAACGCGATCAGGTTTTCTAGTCACTTCGCTAGATTCACTTTCTGACAGCGTCTCCAAGGCCGACCTCGTGATTTCACTTCTTCCGTATTCTGCTGACACTGAGAAGTTCTTCAATCGAAAATTCTTCAGTGCGATGAAAAAGAGTGCAATTTTCATCAACGTAGGAAGAGGAAAAACTGTAGATGAAGGAGCACTTCTTGATGCGCTCCAATCGGGCGTAATCAGGCGTGCTGCAATCGATGTGACATATACCGAGCCACTTCCGAAAGATTCTTTGCTCTGGAGCTGCCCTAATTTGATCATTACCCCTCATGTATCTGGTGGACGCCCACTTGGCTCTGAAAAACTCATTTCAGCTAATGCACATAATGTGAAGAACTCTCTTCCAATTATCAATCTGGTCGTGAATACACACAGAAGCGAAGGGTAGAGGCTAAGTTATCGCCATGAAAGCCTTGTACATCAATGAGAAGCTCAATATTGCAGTTGTCGAAGAGCCAATTCCAGAACCTGGAAAAGATGAGGTCCGGGTAAAGATTTCGCATTTTGGAATCTGTGGTTCAGATTTACATTATTACTACGAAGGTGCAAACGGTGCATTCGTGGTCAAAGAGCCCTTGATGCCAGGACATGAAGTTGCCGGGTATATTGATTTAGATCCTTCTGGCGAATTCAAAAAAGGTCTAGGTGTAACAGTTCATCCAGCAACATTTGGAAAATCTGAGCCAGGTATTGAAAATCAACCCCACTTGTGGCCTGGAGGTGCATACCTTGGCAGCGCATCAACATGGCCGCATACACAAGGTGCTGCTGCTGAATTTGTGATTTTTCGTAAAGATATGATTCGAGTTCTTCCATCGAACCTCACAACAAAAGTTGCTGCATTGGCCGAACCACTTGCCGTAGGGCTCCATGCAATCAATGTTGCAGGTGGAGTATCAGGCAAGAAAGTATTTATCTCCGGCTCAGGCCCAATAGGACTCTTGCTTATTGCTGCTGCTAAAACACTTGGAGCTTCTGAAATTGCATCATCTGATCTACTCGATGGTCCATTGGCACGTGCAAAGAGCCTTGGAGCTCACACTTCGATAAAAATTGGAACTGATCCACTTCCTGAAAACTACTTTGACATCGTCTTTGAATGCTCTGGTGTAGCACGGGCAATTAGTGGCGCACTCACTGCAGTGCGTCGAGGTGGCGTCGTTGTACAAGTTGGAATGCTTGGTGCTGGAGGTCATGAGATTGCGATAGCTCCACTAGTTTCAAAAGAGATTCAACTCCGTGGGACTTTTAGATTCAAAGACGAAATTGACGCTGCTATTCAGATTTTGGCAGATAACCCTTGGATTGCATCAACTATTACCCATACCTTCTCACTTGATAAAGCTGTTGAGGCATTTGCCATGGCTAAAAATTCTGAAGAATCCGGCAAAGTTTTGATTGAATTAAATTAGCGAAATCTCTCAATCTTCGCCTTAAATTGTGGAGTATCTAGAACATCTTTGTTTACGACGTACTGGGGAATCTCACCCTTGCTAATTGATTTAATAGAGCTAAATGCAGATTTACCCATGCCGAAAGCGAGTTCATCTGTCCACGCAATGTTGTGAGGGGCAAGAGTTACATTTGAAAATGCAAAGAGTGGGTTATCGAGAGCTGGTGGTTCTGTTTCAAATACATCGAGTCCGGCTGCAGCAATTGTGTGAGATGTAAGCGCATCAATGAGAGCTTGCTCCTCCACAATAGGCCCACGAGAAACATTGATGAGCACTGCACTTTCCTTCATTTGGCTTAAACGTTGGGCATTGACCAAGTGCTTGGTCTCTGGCGTCAGAATTGCCATCACAACAACAGCATCTGCCTCGGCAAAGAGCTGATCTAGTTCTACCAGCTGAACGCTATGCAGGTCGGCCTCTGCTTGAGTTTTCCAAGGATCAAAACTAATTCTCTTGACATCAAATGGTGTCAGTAGTCGGAAAAATTCTGTAGCAATATTGCCGAGACCAATTGTTGCAACAGTCTTGCCATTGAGGCCGCGGCCTAAACCTTGAATTCTCTCTGACCAACCGTGGCGACGTGCAAGGTGATCCTTTGCAACAAGGTTATGCATTGTGGAAAGAAGTAGTGTGAGGGCCGCAGTTGCGACAGGCTTTTGCGAACCGTCGGGAGTGATAGTCAAGACTGTTCCAGCGCGAGTACAGCTATCGAGATCAATATTGTCATAACCGACACCAAAGCGAGCAAGTATTAATGGAGACTCTTCGGGGGCTGTGAATGAATCGGTATCTACTCCAGGTCCAGCAAAAGCAACAGCTTGCACTCCTTGAAAAGTTTCTGGTCTGAAGTTCTTGCCAGCTTCGGGAAGGAACTCCCATGCAAGAGGATTCAGCGTTTCAATGGAAATTTCTCCCCAGCTAAATTGGGAATCTTTCCCTGCTAAATCGCTAGAAAGGCCAACTTGAAAGCTCATTAGAAAATTGCAATCGGATTTACGGGAGATCCTGTTCCGCGTGGAATATTGAGTGGTGCAATTACAATATTAAACGTCCAGCGATTGAGGTCTGCACATTTCTGTGCGACAGCTTCCAGTTGAAGATTGTCGAGTAATGGGATTCCAAGCCCTGGTAGAGCTAGAACGTGGATGGGAGAGCCCACACCTTCTACTGGTGAAGGACGAACATCGCTGTCTCCATCTGCACCAATCACACTAATTTTGCGTTCTTTAAATAATTGCATGACATCCACGTGGAAACCGGCAGAGAAATCAGATGGATCCCACACGCCGAGTTTTGTGCGACGCGCAAAGTGTCCACTGCGGAGAAGTACACAATCGCCCTGACCTAATGTAAATCCAAACTTCTTTTCGTACGCCAAAACATCTTCTACATGAATTGCAGTTCCCGGTTCAATCCAATCAACGCCAGCAAAACGAGCCGCGTCAAGAATTACTCCGCGAGTAACAATTGGCCCCAACTTATCGACTGTTGCCCAAGCAGAGCCTGTAGAATTTACAACTTCACTTGATTTCTTTCCGCCAAAAAGCGTGTCTTGAAAAGCAATATGTGTCATCGCATCTAGGTGACTGACAGCTTTTCCATGATAGTCAACACCAATAAAGTCTTTATTACATGTTGGTTCTTCGTCTTGAGTATCGCCAATTTCAGACATGTAGTGAAGGGCTGGCTTGTGGTTATCAGGGCCAACAACGGTATTCCACGGCAATCCCATAATGACTACTTCACCAGTCGTGACCAATTCTGAAGCAGATTTAGTAATTTCTGGTGTGATGTAATTTAGCGCACCGCGTTCGAGAGTCGATGGCGTGTATTGATCCCAACTCTTTATCGCTTGGAAGAGTGACGAGAAATCATTGAATGTTACGGATGGACCGTTATTAACTTTCTGATCTGCCATAGCTACTTCTTCACAATCTTCTTCTGGAAATTACTTGTTGGCACTCTGCCTAACCTGATAACGTCGGACAATAGCAGGATGCTGACTAGCGTCCAGAGGAGTGGATGCTAATGAGCGTAAATGAGTCAGTCCACGAATCTCCTCAACTTGTGCCCGCAGTCGCACGCGCTTCAGCAATTCTTCAACTTCTCGGCGAAACGGGTGTCGCACTCGCCTCTAATGAAATCGCCCGTAGGCTCGACTTACCTAAATCATCGACTGCAAATATTTGTCTTGAGCTTGAAGCAGCAGGACTCGTTGTCCGTCGAGACGCAGGGTATGCCCTGGGTAGAAAACTTGTTGAACTCGGTGGCCAATACTTAGGAAGTATCGATGCGCTGCGTGAGTATTACGATCTTTGCTCAAGCCTTCCTGTGGTGTCACGCGAAGGTTCTCGATTAGCAATTCTCGATGGAACAGATGTGCTCTATCTCGGGCGCTATGAAGGACGTCAACAAATTAGGTTGACTGCAAATATTGGCGATCGTTTCCCAGCGATCTGTACTGCCACTGGGAAAGCACTGCTTGCCAATCTTCCCCGTGGTGAAGCTGAGGAACGTTATAAAGAGAAACCTGATGCTTTTGTTCAACTAACCAATAAATCAATCAAGAACGTCTCCGAACTCAGCAAAGATTTGCAAACCACTAGAGAACGCGGCTATGCAACCGATGATGAAGAAGCCACACCTGGGGTTATTTGCTATGCAAAGGCAGTTACCGGATTCCGTGGAGACCAATCAGCGATCGCCGTCTCCGTTACAGTTTTGGCGCAGCGAGTTACCCCCAATTTCAAATCCCTGCTCTTGAATGACTTAGCCGCCATCGCCAAGGGTCTTTCCAATCCCCTTGCGGGTTCAGGGAGGGCCTTTTCCTAGAGAACAGGTCGGCAGGTGCGTAACGTTTCAGTAACGCAACCCAGCCAACTGGACGGCATATCACACTTTGGCTCATTCTTGGTTAGCGTCGCTGCATGCCAACGATGCCTCGGTCGATAATCTCGATTCGAAATGTTTCGAAACGTTTTGGTGCAACACAAGCGCTATCCAGCGTTTCTTTTGAGATTAAGACTCATGAAGTTCTTGCTCTATTGGGCGCAAATGGCGCTGGCAAATCCACAATTATCAAAATACTTGCAAAAATTTATACTGCTGACTCTGGTGAAATTACAGGACCAGAAAATTCATCAATCAATGAGATGAAATTTGCTTTCATCCACCAAGACCTTGGGCTTGTTGAATGGATGACCGTCGGTGAATCTGTTGCTCTAGGTTCCGCCTATCCGCGCCAAAATGGACTGATCAGTTGGTCAGGAGTTCGAAGCATGGCGGAAGAAGCGCTAGCAAGCGTTGCCCCACATATTGACGTTAACGAATTGATTTCTGGTTTATCTCGTGCTGACCGATCACTTGTTGCTATTGCACGTGCTCTCTACGCCCAATCAGATGTCCTCGTTTTAGATGAGCCAACAGCATCTCTGCCCGCTGAAGATTGTCAACAGCTCTTTACGGTTCTACGTAAGTTACGCGATGACGGTGTAGCTATTGTTTATGTTTCCCATAGATTAGATGAAATCTTCAAAGTTGCAGATCGTGTCACCGTTTTGCGTGACGGATCTGTTGTCGAAGACGGCCCTATTGTGGAATTTGACCCTTCAAGTCTTGTACGCGCCATCGTAGGTCGAGAGTCAACTGCATTTAACCTCGGTGAATTTAATTCTGGTAGCACACTTCTCCAGGTAGATAATCTCTCTGGAGAAAATGTTAGGACAGCTTCATTTACGATGACTGAAGGTGAAGTACTAGGACTTATCGGGCTCAACGGTGCAGGGCAAAGAGAAGTTGGCCGGATGATTGCGGGTGCAATGCCAAGCTTTGACGGAACTATTCATCTCAAGGGCAAACTAGTGACTGGCAATATTGCGGCGATTGTTATGCAAGGAATCTCCCTCATCACAAGTTCACGCGCTGAAGAGGGTCTGGCAATGGGCCTGACTGTAAGAGAGAACATTTTGCCAAATTTACGAGTTCGAGGTTTGAAGGCATTTAACTGGATCAAAACTAAGAAAGAGTTGGTAGAAACTCACGCTCTCACTGAGAAATTCAATGTGAAGCCACGTGATACTGAATTAACAATTGCCACACTTTCTGGAGGAAACCAACAGAAAGTAATTCTCTCCCGATGGCTATCTATGCCACGCTCGCTTATCGTTCTTGAAGAACCAACCGCCGGTGTAGATGTGGGCGCAAAAGCTGATATTTATCGCCTCATCCATCAGAGTACTCAAAATAATCTTTCAGTCCTACTTGTATCAACAGATTTTGAGGAAGTGGCTCTGATGGCTCACCGAGCACTCGTTTTCTCAGATGGAGAAATTGTTGCTGAGCTTCAACGCAATGAAATTACAGTTGAAAACCTAGTCACCTATGCATCCCGAGCGAATGTGAGCAGTCACTAAATGAAGAATAGTAAGTCAACCCTGAGTACAAAGATTGGTTCATACGGATTGCCCGCACTTGCAGTCGGATTGTTTGCGCTCTTCTCTTTCTTGCTCCCAAATACTTATCCAACATCTTCGAACTTACGAGCTATTCTCTCAAATCAATCGATTCCTGCGCTGCTAGCACTTGGCGCCATGATTCCAATTGTCACCGCAAAGTTTGACCTATCCATGGGTTACACCCTAGGACTTTCTCACATCGTCGTTATGTACCTGCTTGTAAACTCTCAACTTCCATGGGTTGTAATTTGTTTGATTGCAATATTGGGATCGGCGGTCGTCGGCCTTGTTAATGGTCTTCTCGTTGAGTTTGCTCAAATAGATTCATTTATCGCGACACTGGGCACCGGCAGCGTTCTCTATGCATTTAGCGGATGGATTACTCATGGTGGGCGCATCGTTCCCCCACAAAAAGGCCTGCCACATGGCTTTACCAATCTTATGAATGCCAAGTTCTTAAGTCTGCCCATTAGTGCGTTCTACATCATCGCGCTTGTTATCGTTTTGGTGATTGTGCTTGAGTACCTTCCTGCTGGGCGTGGTCTCTATGTCATTGGATCAAATCCACGTGCAGCGGAGCTCATTGGTATTCCAAAGCGCCGCTTTGTTGTTCTTTCCTTTATGAGCGCGTCTGCAATCACCGGTTTTGCAGGCTGTTTATTGGCGGCGCAGCAACAAATTGGTAATCCAAGTATCGGAGCTGAATATCTCTTGCCGGCATTTGTTGGCGCTCTCTTAGGATCTACAACTATTAAATTGGGTCGCGCAAATGCGCTTGGAACCCTCGTCGCGGTTGCAATTCTTGCAATCGGAGTCTCAGGCATTCAGCAACTCGGTGCTGAATTCTGGGCTACACCACTCTTCAACGGTCTAACTCTGTTAGCCGCTGTTGGTCTTGCTGGTTATTCGGCAAGACGCCGCTTGAAAACTGGAGCAGAAGCATCTCGAAAGAGCATGCAAGCGTCTACGCCAGAAAGTCAGTAACACCAAACCATAAGGTAAGGAAAGGAACTACATTGTTAAATATCAAAAAGCGCGTTGTTGTACTAGCTTCAGCAACAGCACTCGTAGCGGGACCTCTTGCAGGTTTTGCAGCATCATCTGCTCACGCAGCTGTATGTACTGCCGGACTTGCTGCTGCAGAAAAAGCAGTAGCAGCATCTGTAGCAGTAAAGGCTCCATGGGACGGACCAATGTCTGGACCAAAGGCAGCAAAGGGAAAGACACTCATTTACGTTGCACAGACCATGCAAAATGGTGGCGTAGCGGGAGCAGCAACAGGAGTTAAGGAAGCAGCAAAGGCAATCGGTTGGAAGGTTCGCGTCATTGACGGTCAGGGAACTCCAGCTGGTATCTCATCAGCGATGAGCCAAGCTGTAACACTTAAGGCAGATGGAATCATCGTTGGTGGTTTCGATCCTGCAACAACAAAGGCTGAGATTGCTGCAGCAAAGGCTGCAAAGATTCCAGTAATTGGTTGGCACGCAGCCGCTACTTCAGGACCACAACCATCACTTGGTCTCTTCTCAAACGTAACAACTCTTCGCGCAGATGTATCAAAAATCTCTGCTGACTGGGTTATTGCGGATTCAAAGGGAACTGGCGGAGTTGTCATCTTCACTGACTCTTCAATTCCATTTGCTGAAGGAAAGTCACAGGAGATCAAGGCTGAAGTTATGACATGTAGCTCACTCAAAATCTTGGAATATGCAAATATTCCAATTGGTGACAGCATTTCAACTCTTGTTGCTGCAAAGACAACAGCACTTGTTGCTCAATATGGCGATCAGTGGACACACTCAATCTCAATCAACGGTGGTCTCTACATCACACCAATGGCTGCAGCACTTCGTGCGGCAGGTAAATCAGGAACAGGATTCCCACATAACGTAGGCGCTGGCGACGGATCAGCTGACGAATATGCACGTATCGCTGCTGGAGATTTCCAGTCAGTAACTGTTCCAGAACCATTGACAATGCAGGGATGGCAGATTGTTGATGAATTCAACCGCGCTTTTGCTAAGCAGAAGGCAAGCGGATATGTACCAGTTGTTCACCTTGTAACAAAGGCAAATGCTGGAACATCAACAGTATGGGATCCACAAAATGGATACCGTACTGAGTACAAGAAGATCTGGGGCGTTAAGTAACCAGCACTTGTAAGAGCAGTACAGGTACACGGCTGGGATATTTCCCAGCCGTGTACTCTTTTCACTACCAAATAAAAAGGATTCACAATGCGCGCACTTGTAAAGCTTGAAAAAGGCCCAGGTCATGTTGAACTAAAAACTGATTGGCCAAAACCGCTAGTCAAACCTGGCTGGGTGCTTGTTGAAGTCACTGCGTGCGGAATATGTGGAACTGATATTCATATTGAAGAAGACACTCATAAAAATTGGCCACCAGTTGTGCTGGGGCATGAATACACAGGTCGCATCGTTGAAATCGGTAACGATGTTGAAGGATGGAATATTGGAGATCGCGTAGTCTGCGAGCAACATCATGGAGCTTGTTTAAAATGCGACGCTTGTCGCCGCGGTGCAATTCATCTCTGCCCATCAAAGCGCAGCCCGGGGTGGGGTATTGATGGAGCATTCGCTGATTTTGTTTTACTACCAGCGTGGTTACTTCATAAGGTCCCAGACGGAGTTACATCCCGCGCCGCTACAGTTACTGAACCAAGTGCTATCTGTATTACTGGCTTAGACCGTGTATCTCTGCAACCCGGAGAACGAGTATTAGTCATTGGCCCTGGGCCAATTGGTTTAATCTCAGCGCTCCTTGCAAAGGCATCAGGTGCGAGTGAGGTACTTGTAGTTGGCCGTGCCTCAAGTCGTAAACGACTAGAGCTTGCACAATCATTGGGTTTATCGACCTACGAAATAAATGAGAAGAACACAGTTGATGCAATCGGTGACACTTTTGACGTTTCAATCGATTCAACAGGAGCGGGTGAATCTTTCTCTCTCGCGTGCAACGCAACTCGTAGACAAGGTCGCGTTCTAGAAATGGGAATTGCCAGCACTGATAAAGTTGAATTTAATCTCAATATTGCAATGTACAGATCTCTATCCATTTACATGTCTATGTCATCCGAATATTCCAGTTGGAACCGTGCACTCCAATTAATGGAATCTGGTGCATATGACCCAACGCCACTGACTTCGATCTACTCACTAGATGATTGGAAGAGCGCTTTCCATGATGTTGAAAATAGAAGTGCTCTGAAGGCGATTATCACTCCTCGAGATTTCTCACAATTGGATGAGGTGAAGTGAACTTCAGCAAGAAAGTAGTCTTGATTGGCCCTATGGGCGCAGGTAAGACCACTCTGGGAAAGATATTGGCTGCCGAATTCTCCTGCGAGTACTTTGATAATGATTTTGAAATGACCAAGCGTTATGGGTACAGCCAAGAAGAGTTAGCTTCAATGCCAGTTATTGCCCTCCATGAAGTCGAATCTCGATATCTCGTCGATGTTTTAACTCACGATGCTCCCTTTATAACAGGAGCTGCGGCCTCGGTAGTTGACTATCCAGCCAATCGTGAATTACTCACCTCGGTGGATTCGATTTATCTACGTATCCCCCTTGATCAAGTAATTGCTCGGGCAGGAAGTACGGGTGTTGGAAGGCAAGCGCTAGCCCATGATGCAGAAAAGATTTTATCCGAGCGTTATCTGCGTAGAGACCCACTGTATAAAGAAGTGGCAGCGCTAACAGTTGATCTGACTGATCAACCGCAGCACGATGCCGCAATAATTTCTAGATTCTTGAGAAACTAGAATTTAAAACTAGCTCTGATTGTTCTTCTTTGCGCGTGATGTTGCTCGGGCACGTTCTGCGCCATCGAGAGTCACCTTGCGGATACGAACAACGGCTGGAGTTACTTCTACGCATTCATCTTCACGAC
>Ga0194041_10001015_pt1 | contig 11732 bp, 10 predicted proteins | sample JunL449m_MetaG_FD_160082 | JGI IMG/M metagenome (GOLD analysis project Ga0194041, IMG submission 160082) | Anoxic zone freshwater microbial communities from boreal shield lake in IISD Experimental Lakes Area, Ontario, Canada - Jun2016-L442-9m | ecosystem: Environmental > Aquatic > Freshwater >...
ATGTTTAGGGTCGACGTCGACAAGGACAAGCCTGCAGACGTGCTCGGTGACGAGCCCGTGTTTCACAACGGCGAAGTCGTTGGCTGGATCACATCTGGTGGCTATGCCCATTACTCGGGTGTCTCGCTTGCACTTGGTTACATCCCTGCCGCATTGGCCGCAGAGGGCACGACTGGCTTCGAGATCGAGATCATCGGCAAGATGCGACCAGCCCACTTGCAACTCGAGCCTGTGCTCGATCCAAGCGGCTCACGCATGCGCGCCTAAATCTCAACTTCATGAGCACGATTACTCGCATTGAGATCACACACCATCGGCTACCGCTAGACCCACCGTTTCCTGCATCGTGGGACACCGTGCCACGCACGCACTTCCCCGCCACGATCGTGCGCGTGTTTGACGATGCGGGCAGATGCGGAATTGGATCTGGCGATTCGATGTACGGGTTCGCTGATTACCAAAAGTATTTCATCGGTCAAGACCCAACCAACATTGACCGACATGCTGCAGTACTTGCAAATATCGAGTTTCATGCAGGACGACCATGGCCGCTCGACCTCGCGCTGTGGGATCTCATCGGCAAAATTAATGGCGAGCCAGTCTGGAAAATGCTCGGTGGGTTCAGCAACAAGATTCGCGCTTACGCGTCGTCGGGCGTGCACCGCCCAATCGCCGACATGGTCACCGTCGCACGCCAAGCCCGCGATCTTGGTTTCCCTGCCCTCAAGGTGCGTTTTGGCCGACCAAAGTTGGATGACGACCTTGCCGTTGTCAAAGCCATTCGCGATGATCTTGGCTCATCACTCGAGTTAATGGTCGACTGCAATCAGGGATGGCGCATGCCGTGGGACATCGCAGCGCCTTGGACTGTTGATCACGCCACAGACGTGGCACGAGTGCTCGAAGACAATGGCGTGTACTGGATGGAAGAGCCGCTGCATCGTGGTGACTACGACGGCATGACCGAGTTGCACAATCGCGTCAAGATCCGCATCGCTGGTGGAGAACTCACGCGCGAGCCATACGAATTTCGCGAGTTACTGCAGCGTGGATGCTTCGATGTGTTTCAACCAGATGTTGTGTGCACGCAAGGCATCACTGGCCTCGCCAAGTTTGCGCACGAAGTCGCTGCAGCCGGCAAGATATTTACACCACACACGTGGGGCACTGGCATCGGCGTGATGGGCAACCTGCACGTTACGGCCGGCACCGTTGGCGCTCCATTTATTGAGTTTCCATTTGACCCGCCAGAGTGGACAACCGCGCGACGCGACTACATGCTCACCAATACCATCGAAGCCGATGGTGAGGGTTGGATACACCTTTCAGACGAACCAGGCCTTGGCATCTCACTCAACGAAGACGTGCTGCGCAAAACAGCGAGCGATCAAGCAACTTTTTCGTAGAGCTACATCTGCACGCGATGATCATGCGTGTAAATGTTTGCCTTACCATCCCGCAAAAATCCAATCAGCGTGATGCCGAATGCATCTGCCGTCTGCACTGCAAGGCTTGAGGGTGCACCAACCGCAGCAATTAAGGCAATGCGCGCCATTGCCGCTTTCTGAATAATCTCAAACGACAATCGTCCGCTGCAAAACAACCCATACTCGGTCAACGGCACAGATTTTTCGAGCACGCTATGACCGATCACTTTGTCAACTGCGTTATGCCGACCAATATCTTCGCGCACAACCTTCATCTTTCCCTTGGCGTCAAACAATGCAGCAGCATGCAACCCGCCGGTGCGATCAAACGTTGGCTGCACCTTGCGAACTGCATCGGGCAACCCAATCAATACCGATGTCGTCAATTTGGGGCCAGATTCGCGATCTACAGGAGTTGTGCACGTCAGCAATTGATCAAGCGACTCGGTGCCGCAGATGCCGCAACTCGATGACGTCACCATTGCTCGTCGAGCCAGCGCCATATCGAATGCGCGCGTCAGCCCAACAGTAACGATGTTGTATTTTTGCTCTTCTTCGCCATTGAGCTCGCAATATTTCACACTCGCAACATCGTTTGGCTCTGTGATCATGCCCTCTGTAAACAAAAAGCCAACAGCCAATTCAAAGTCGTGGCCGGGTGTGCGCATCGTTACCGAAACCGATTCGGGTTCCTGACCTGGCGCACCAGCCCTGATCTCCATTGGCTCTTCAGTGACCACAAAGTCTGGCTTGGAGCCCGAACGACCGTCAGCGTTTACCGTCACCACCTTGACATCAGTGGCTCGGCTTCTAGCCGTGCCTGATGGAGAAACCGATTTCATACCTACAGACTAGTTGTCGTCAAGAAAAGCGCGCAGGTTGGCGCTGTTGTGCGGGTGGCGCAACCTAGCCAATGTCTTTTGCTCTATTTGACGCACTCGCTCGCGTGTCACGTTCATCTTTTTGGCCACGTCTTCAAGCGTGTGCGGCTGACCTTCGTACTTTCCAATCCCAAATCGCATCGACACAATATCCTGGTCACGCTCTGGCAAATCGCTCAAAGTTCGTTCTACCGCCTCGCCCAGTTGTCGGCGCTCAGTTGATTCACTTGGATCATTTGTTGCATCGCCACTCGCGATGGTGTCGCCAACCGTCAGGTCATCAGAGTCGGTGCCCACAGGGGCATCCAGACTGGTTGTTGACAATGCGAGCTGCATAACATCCAAAAGTTTTTCAACACTCATCTGCGTGCGCACGGCAACTTCGTCTGGCGTTGGGTCTCGCTCGAGCTCTGCTGCAAGTTCGCGCTCGGCGCGATGCACACGATTAACAATCTCCATCATGTGTCCAGGAATGCGAATGTTGCGCCCCTGATCTGCCATCGCTCTCGTCATTGACTGACGAATCCACCAGGTTGCGTACGTTGAAAACTTGAAACCCTTTTCGTAGTCGTACTTGTCGGCGGCATGCATCAGACCGATGTTGCCTTCTTGAATCAAGTCGGCTAATTGCAATTCTTTGCGGTCATACCGACGTGCGATTGAGACCACAAGCCGCAAGTTGGCCCGCACCATGTGATCTTTAGCCTTGATCCCCTCGGTCACCACACGCTGCAATGCCCGCCTGTCGCGCACACCGAGCGTGCCTATGCCGCGTTTGAGTTGTGCATCGGCATCCAAACCATCTTTGATGGCTCTGCCAAGACGTTTTTCGTCATCTGCATTGAGCAGATCGACCTGGCCAATCTCGTTGAGATACATCCGCACTGCATCTGGACCAGTATCACTACCAATCACGTGTCTCATGCGTGCTCACCTACTCGTTTGCCTAGCCAATCCAAAAGCTCCATCGCCACAGCATCTGCCATTATCGGATTGTCAATTTCTTCCAGCAGAATTCGGGCATCACGGTCAGCACGAATCTCGTCTGGATCAGTGATGCGATTGCGAACTGACAACTCTCGACGAACAGCAGCCGAGATCAGATTCTTTGCTTCGGTAAATGGATCCGAATCGATATCAGCAACAGCCGCACGCTCAATCACCTCACGAGCATCTGGATCGGCGGCTTCAAGTGCTCCGGCAATATTGCCGATCACTGATGCAACCGCCAAATACGCCCTGCGATATACGTCATCCGAGAACAAAACCTCTCTCATCCATGTTGCAATAGCATTCCAGTCCTGAACCATAATCGCCAGAGCCACAAACTCGGCATTTTCTCGGCGGGATGAGTCAGCAGTGGGACTGGTGCGCACCTCTGGCTTGCGACTGCCGCGCTCAGCCAGTTGCATCAAGTCAGCAGCGGGAATACCAACGTGGCTCGCCACTTCTCCTGCATAAATCTTGCGCACATTTTTGTCTGGGTGCTCATTGATTACAGCCATTGCCTGCTGGGCCGTGCGCGAGCGCGCCTCGGGCGATGCAACCGACCCAGCGTCAAGTGTGCGCTGTAAGCGGAATCCCAAAAATGGTTTGGCATCCTTTATCGCCGCAGCAAGCGCTTCAGGGTTTGTCATTGCAAGTTCGCCTGGGTCTTTGCCATCTGGAAACTTGGCAACAAATACCTGCAGCTTGTAACGACTCTCCCACTCATAAAAACGTTCTGCCGCGCCCTGACCTGCCGCATCGGCATCAAACGCCAAAATAACTTTGTTGGCAAACCGTTTCAAGAGTCGCACGTGCTCCTCAGTAAGCGCTGTTCCACAAGTAGCAACAGCGCGCGTAATACCTGAGCGATGAAAGCCGATGACATCTGTATAACCCTCACAAACAATTACTTCGTCGGCAGCAACAATGTCTTGCTTGGCCCAATTGAGACCGTACAACGTTTTTGATTTCGCATAGATAGTTGTTTCTGATGAGTTCTTATATTTTGCGGGATCAGTGCTTCCTGGCAAAATGCGCCCACCAAAAGCAACTGCATCACCGGCGTCGGTGAAGATTGGAAAGAGTATGCGTGCCCGAAACGAATCTTGTGGCTTGCCACGCTTGTTGATAAATGCAAGCCCAACTTCTTTCAGCAAATCAATCGACACACCAATCTCTTGACTTAATGCATCCCAGTCATCTGGCGCCCATCCCATTTTGAATTGACGCGCCACTTCCCCCGAGAGTCCACGATCGCGCAAGTAATCCCGCGCTACACGCGCATCAGGGCTTGTCAAGAGCCTGTCGTGATACCAATTCACTGCCTTGTCCATCACCTCGATGAGTTGTTTGCGATGTTGTCGATCTTTGCTTTGACCACCCGTTGTATATGTCAGGGTTATCCCGGCCTTGTTCGCGAGATGCTCGATTGACCCCACAAAGTCAAGATGCTCAATGTCTTGCACAAACTTGAAAACATCGCCTGCAGCACCGCAACCAAAACAGCGATAACGCTTAGTCTCTTCGCGCACATTGAACGACCCAGATTTTTCGGCATGGAACGGGCACAGACCAACCCAGTTACGTCCAACTCTGCGCAATGGCAGGTACCCCTGCACCACGTCAACCAGCGAGACGGTTTCGCGCAGCCGTTCTATGTCGTCATCACTAATGGCCACGCCAAGCAGACTAGTGCTTGCGGTCGTGGACCACTGAAGCGACAATCGCGATGGTCAACGTCGCCACGATTACACCCAGCGAGAGCGCGGTAGGCACATGATGCCAGTAGGAGACGATCATCTTGGCACCGACGTAGACCAAAATCACTGAAATTGCGGTCTTCAAGTAAACGAATCGATCTTTTAGGTCGGCAACCAAAAAGTAAAGGGCCCGCAAGCCCAAGATCGCAAAAGCATTAGAAGCAAAAACTATGAACTGTTCGCGGCTCACCGCAAGCACCGCGGGCACTGAGTCAACGGCAAAAATGAGGTCTGAGATCTCGATCACAACGAGCACCGCCAACAGTGGCGTCGCGATCCGTACGCCATCTTTTGTCTTCGTAAACAATTTTTGACCATCCAACTCTTCGGATGTTGGAACGAATCGGTGGAAGATCCTCATCGCTCGAGTATCGGACGGGTTCGTGTCTTCATCACCAGACCGAAGCACCTTGACACCGGTATAGATCAAGAACAATCCAAAACCGATCATCACGATGTTGAATCTTGTTATTACCGCGACACCAAGGAAAATGAACGTGATACGCATTACTAGCGCGCCAAAAATTCCCCAAAATAATGTGCGGTGCTGGCTCTCTCGTGGAACCTTGAAATGGGTAAAAATCATCGCCCACACGAATACGTTGTCAATAGAAAGACTTTGTTCAATCAAATAGCCACTGATGTACTCAACGGCGGCGGCCCTCTCAAAAGCAACCCACATCACCAATGTGAAGGAAAGCCCAATCCCTACCCAAACCGCCGACTCAATAGCCGCCTCCTTGGTGTGGATGACATGAGCGCGTCTGTGCAACACCAAGATGTCGAATAAGAGCATCGACACGATTACTACGAGGAGTGCAACCCACCCCCATGCAGGTACAGAAATGTCTACGAATTTGCTTTGGGACTCATTTGCAACTGACATCATCTCTGGATGTGTACTTTCTCTCGACCATTAGGGTGCTGTACCGAAACTATTTTGTTTCGGCTTTACTTCCCCCGATGATCGCTTGCGCTGCCGCAAGTCGGGCTATAGGTATACGATACGGCGAACACGACACGTAGTCAAGTCCCGCGCGATAAAACAATCCGATTGATTCTGGATCGCCGCCGTGTTCTCCGCACACACCAAGTTTGATTCCGCGTTTTGCCTTGCGACCACGTGCGGCAGCAATTTTCACAAGTTCACCAACACCAACTTGGTCAATGGTCTCAAATGGATTTCGCTTCAGTAGACCGGCTTCTAAATATGCAGGCATCATGCGACTTTCTACATCGTCGCGACTGAAACCAAACGTCATTTGGGTCAGGTCGTTGGTACCGAAACTAAAGAAATCGCTGATCTCGGCCAACTCACCAGCAACAAGTGCAGCACGCGGTGTTTCGATCATCGTGCCAATAGTCACCTTTGGACGCTTTGACTTCTTGATCGAATTTTTGATCGACGTTTTTGCTCCAGATTTTGCAGCCGGCTTGAGTTGCTTCGAGTGATCCAAAATTTCTTGTTCGACCCAACTGCGGGCCAGAGCCAACTCTTCTTTTGTCACGGTGAGTGGAATCATTACTTCCACAATTGGAGAAAAACCCTCGCTGGCAACAATGTCGGCCGCTGCGAGCAATGCCCGTACCTGCATGGCATACAAGCCCGGCTTAATCACGCCGAGACGAACACCACGAGTTCCGAGCATTGGGTTGACCTCGGCCCACGAATGCGCCGCATCCATCAATTTTGATTCTTCAGCAGTGAGACCAACAGTTGCCTTCTTGATCTCGAGCTCATCAACGCTCGGCAAAAACTCGTGCAATGGTGGGTCGAGTAAGCGAACAGTGACAGGCAATCCGCTCATCGCACGCAGCAATGCGGCGAAGTCTTCGGTCTGCACTTTGCGCAATTCGTCCAACGCTGCTGCTTCTTCTGCAGGAGTACTTGCCAAAATCATGCGTCGCACTACTGGCAAGCGATCGGGAGCCAAAAACATGTGCTCGGTGCGGCATAATCCAATGCCCTCTGCCCCATATTCGCGCGCCTTTGTGGCATCTTCATCGGTGTCGGCATTTGCACGCACCGCAAGCTTTCCTTTACGAATTTCGTCTGCCCACTTCAAGATGGTGTGGAACTCTTTTGTTGGTTCGGCAGCAGCAAGTGTCATTGCGCCAATCATCACTTCGCCAGTTGTGCCATCAAGCGAAATAACATCGCCTTCACGCACAGTTGTTTCACCAACCGTGAACATTTTGCCGTCAATGTGCACGGAGTCTGCGCCAACGATTGCTGGTGTTCCCCATCCGCGAGCAACTACTGCAGCATGACTCACGAGTCCGCCGCGAGCAGTCAAGATGCCTTTTGCAACCATCATTCCGTGCACGTCTTCTGGGCTCGTCTCGCTGCGCACCAAAATGACAGCCTCGCCACGTCCTGCAGCAGCAGCCGCATCATCAGCGGTGAAATACACAGCACCAACAGCAGCGCCAGGCGATGCAGCAAGACCCTTTGTCAGTGCTTTCGACTTATTTGCAAACTGCGGATGCAATACCTGATCGAGATGTTCGGCCGCAACGCGCATGAGCGCATCTTTCTTTGAAATCTTCCACGCTGCTTTACCACTGCCAGTTGGCTTCGTCATGTCAACCGCCATGCGCAGTGCGGCAGCACCTGTGCGCTTGCCAACTCGTGTTTGCAGCATCCACAACTTGCCTTGATCAATCGTGAATTCGGTGTCACACATATCTTTGTAATGACGCTCAAGTCGATCAAAGATCGTCATCAACTCTGCGTGAATGGCCGGAAATTGGCGCTTGAGGTCGTCGAGCGTTTCAGTGTTGCGAATGCCCGCCACAACGTCTTCGCCCTGAGCGTTGACCAAAAAGTCGCCGTACGGTTTGTTTTCACCGGTTGCTGCGTTGCGAGTAAAACCTACGCCAGTACCCGAGTTGTTGTCGCGGTTTCCAAACACCATCGCCTGAACGTTGACCGCAGTGCCTAAGTCGTGACTGATTTTTTCGCGTACACGGTATGCAATTGCTCGCGCACCATTCCACGAACGAAACACCGCCTCAATTGCGCCACGCAATTGCTTCATTGGGTCTTGAGGAAATTCGCGACCAGTCTCGGCCTTGACTACTTGCTTATAGGTCTCACACAGTGCCTTCAATGCCGCAGCCGGCAAATCGGCATCACTCTTTACCCCAGCAGATTTCTTTGCCGCATCAAAGGGATGCTCAAACTTTGCGCCATCAATGCCGAGCACAATGCGTCCGTACATCGATATAAAACGGCGGTAGCTGTCATATGAAAAACGCTCGTCGTTGGTGGTGCGAGCCAAACCAACCACGCTCTTGTCATTCAGACCCAGGTTGAGAACCGTGTCCATCATGCCTGGCATCGAAAACTTGGCGCCTGAGCGCACCGACACCAACAACGGACTTGACGGATCACCCAAACGCGCCTTCATTTTGCGCTCAAGTGCTGCAACCTGCAGTGTGATCTCTTTGTCAAGGCTCTTTGGCCAACCGCCGTGCATATAGTCGCGACACGCATCGGTGGTCACCGTAAATCCGTGTGGCACTGGCAAGTGAAGCACACTCATCATCTCTGCCAAGTTGGCGCCCTTGCCGCCCAGCAAGTCTTTAAGACTCATCGGCGATTTGCGGTGCTTGTGATCAAAAGCGTAGATGTAAGTCATACAGCCATCCTAGAGGGGCTAATTTTCTCCGTATGGGTCGTTTATTTCGACTCCCCGTTTAATCAAGGCCAGCGCCATCATGCCCGACACTGTGGTGTACTTCCCAACTACTTCGCCATTCACCAACACTTCATCACCAACTTTTGCATCTGAGACACAAGTTACCCTGCACAATCTGCGCGGTGCCATCGATCCTCGCGAATCCATTCGTTCCACAAGCTCTTGACCCGGATAACAACCCTTAGTAAAACTCACCGCCACTTCGACCACGCTTGTTTCTGCAGGGATCATCTCGGTCGTGATATCTGTACCCATGACCGGCCAGCACGCGCGCACGCGAGACTCAGCAAATTCGGCTTCGGTTCCTTCTCGCACAGTTGGCGGCATCACGAGGTTCGGCGAAAAAATATCGAATGCTGATCCATCACACCGCCATGCAGGTATGGCGCCGTCTATCGATAACACAGCCGTCTCGGTGCTGCGCACTGCACGCCATGTTTGACGCTGCAATTCGATCTCGGCATTGACTCGGATCTTGAAACGACTCAGCCGTGCAACAGTTGACTCACCAAAGCCTGGATCACAGTCCAACACAAAACGATCGGCTGCTGCACATGTCACTCGCAGCAGTGAATCAACTTTTCCGGTTGGCTGCAAGAGTAATGACATCCGCACATCGCCAGGTTGCATAGATGCGATGTCCTGGCTGAGTTGTGAGTGCAGGTATGTCTTGGCGTCCGAACCGGTCACAGTGATCACATCACGGTCAATCGAGACCCAAAACCACCCGCTACTCAATTGCAATCCCTCATTGAGTGCCGGCAGCGGCATTGCGCGCTGCAGTCATGCGTCGCGCAGCGGGAATTGCGGCCATCAATGCGGCAGTCTTGTTGAAGCACTCCAAATCTTCGTCTTCGGGAATGCTGTCAGCAACAATGCCAGCACCAGCCTGCAACGACGCGCCATGCTCACCAATAAACATGGTGCGAATTGCAATTGCTGTATCCAAGTTGCCACAGAAGTCCACATAGCCAACAACTCCCGCGTATGGTCCGCGTTTAACAGGTTCGAGTTCGTCAATGATCTCCATCGCTCGCACTTTGGGCGCTCCGCTCACGGTGCCGGCCGGCAATGTTGCACGCAATACATCGATCGGTCCAAGTCCATCCAACAACTCTCCCGATACTTGCGACGTCAGATGCATCACATGGCTGTAGCGCTCAAGCGACATGAACTCGTCTACATTCATCGATCCAAACTTGGCAACACGACCAACATCGTTGCGTGCCAGATCCACCAACATCACATGCTCGGCAATCTCTTTTGGATTTTCCTTCAACTCGGCTGCCAATTTGCGATCGTGCTCTTGGTCGACACCGCGCTTTCGAGTGCCCGCAATTGGTCGACTCACCACTTTGCCATCGCGCAACTGCACCAACGGCTCGGGAGAGCTACCAACAATGGTCAGCTCGGGATGCTTGACGTAATACATATACGGACTTGGGTTGACTTGACGCAACACGCGGTACACATCAAACGGATCTGCATTCAGTCGAACATCAAATCGCTGCGAGAGCACGACCTGAAAAATATCGCCAGCTTGGATGTACTCTTTCGCGGCCAACACTGCACGCTGATACGAGTTGCCGTTTTTTGTTGGATCAAAATTTGATTTGTAATCTTCCGCCCGTGGAGGCTCAACCGCCACGTACGACAACGGCTTCGTTAAGTCCGCTACTGCTTCTTGAATTCGCTCAATCGCAGCGTCATAGGCAGCATCAATCTCGATGTTGTTGAGTTTGATCAAAGGAACGCTCTCCAGCATGTAGACGCGCTGTCTCCAATGATCAAATGCCGCAAGCGAACCGATCACACTGATAGTTGCATCTGGCAATTTGCGATCATCGCGCGGTGTGTTTGGCAAATGTTCAACCTCACGCACAATGTCATAACCCAAAAAGCCCATGAGTCCGCCTTGTAGCGGCGGCAGTTCTTCCATGACAGGTGCCTTGTATATCGAAAGCAGCGATTCCATCGCAGCCAACATGCCCTTGTCGAGCACCACGTCGTTCGGGATCTCGCCAGTTGTGGTGATCACGCCGTCGCGCAACACGAGTGTGGCAAGTGGATTACGACCAACAAACGAATACCTGCTCCAACGCTCGCCATTCTCGACCGATTCAAGCAAAAACCCTGGCTCGTCACCGACAAGTTTCATATATGCGGCAACAGGTGTTTCCATGTCGGCCAACACTTCCGTCCACACAGGCACAACGGTGTGAGCAATGGAAAGCATATGAAAATCTTCGCGGCTTGGAAAAAACTTCATCAGATGTACAGCCCAGTGCTTGCTTCAATACGAGTGGCAGCAACGGCATGAATATCACGCTCTCGCAACATGATGTAGTCCTGTCCACCAACCTCAACTTCGTAGCGATCGTCTGGGCTAAACAACACACGATCACCTGTTTCTGCAGCGCGCACGTTTTGCCCCATGGCCACTACTTCGGCCCACACCAACCGTTTGGCCACCTGAGCGGTTGCCGGAATCACGATGCCGCCGTGAGAACGTCGCTCATTTTCTCCTTGGGGTATACGCACCAACAAACGATCATTGAGCATCTTGATTGGAAGTTTTTCGGGCGCTCCAGTCACGGTCGTCAGGGTACTAGCGCCCTTGGCGTGCCGCACGTTGCACAAGCCGTAAAGCGGTATTGAGCCCCCGCTCGGCTTCATAAATTGCAGTCAACAGGTCGTCTCCCGCGTCAGCATTCTTTGGGTCACGTATTGCCATCAGTCGCGACGCACCGAGCGAAGACAGTCGTTCCCTGCAACGGTCGAGCGTGTCGGCAATTGCTGCGAGTTCGGCTTTTGTACTCTCGGTGTTTGCTGCGCCATCGGTAGAGGTATTTTTTGGCATCGTTATTTAGCTTTCTTTGTTTTCTTCAATTTTCCATATGGCATCTCTGACGATGGACAGATATCTGCGAGTTCGCACACATCACACTTTGGCTTCTTTGCATCACACACCCG
>Ga0194041_10001031_pt1 | contig 11685 bp, 10 predicted proteins | sample JunL449m_MetaG_FD_160082 | JGI IMG/M metagenome (GOLD analysis project Ga0194041, IMG submission 160082) | Anoxic zone freshwater microbial communities from boreal shield lake in IISD Experimental Lakes Area, Ontario, Canada - Jun2016-L442-9m | ecosystem: Environmental > Aquatic > Freshwater >...
CACTCGGCGTTCTGCCATAGCTGGTCCATGCGAATGCAATGCACGCGCCACCACACCACTGCGGCCACCAGTAAGCACCCACCAGTCGCCAACCGAGAAATCGGCAAGTTGTTCAACACCAAATACTGGTTGCTCTTTACTGCCAGCAAGTTGCCCCGCGCTAATTGCGCTCGACAAATGTGCGTACCCTCGCGTGTTGCGCGCGATCACCACGATGTCGCCCACTGCTTCGCCAACACTGCACTGCAACTCTGCACCAAACACTGTTGGCAACCCGAGTGCGCGAGCAGTTTGCGCAAACCGAACAATGCCGTACAACCCGTTGCGATCGGTAAGTGCAAGTGATTGCAACTCAAGTGCGACTGCTTGTTCAACTAATTGTTCTGGATGCGATGCACCTTGCAAAAATGAAAAGTTCGAACGGCAATGCAACTCCGAATACGGAACATTCCCCATGCCCTCAGGGTAGCGAACATATGTTCGCTTTTAGACTGTGTTTACAGTAGGCGACGAACGGCGCGCAGGCAGCCAGCAAGGCCTGCATCAGACATATCGATTGCTGTATCCCACTCAAACCAGCGCACTTCCTGGCTTTCGTCGGCGCCTGGGGCAGGTTCAGCGTCCGGTGCGTACATCAGGTAGCGCAGGTCGAGGTGGGTGTGACCACGCGGGCCAGGGTGCACGTCCAGGTGCACCAGCCAAGGACCAGTTGCGGGGTGTGCCACGTCGAGACCGGTTTCTTCCCTCGCTTCGCGGAGGGCTCCCTCTGCTGGTGTTTCGCCAGCATCAATGTGTCCACCTGGTTGCAACCACATGTTGAGTCGCTTATGCAGGTGCAGAACTACGCCACGATCGCCAACAACAATTCCGGAACCCGTGATGTGTGTTGGATCGGAAAATTCGTCGAAGGGCTTCACCAACGTTGGTGCAATGTCAAGAAATTTTGTTACCGATTCGCGCTCGCGCTCGTCGCATGGAATGGCAGCACTGAACTGTGCACATAGCTCTTGCACCAGTTGTGCATCAGACTTGGTATTTGCCTTCACATTCATGACGAGGAAAATCTATCGGGAGTGAGTGAAAATTATTCATCCATAGCGAGCAACCACCCACCATTGCCCGTGTTCCCTTGTAACCACAAGGGCTCGTGTCGTTGTTGCAGTGTCATTACGGCTGACCACAAACTGCATTCTCACCATTCGGCGCTGCCGCGAAGTGTCCCACCATCGTTCCTCTACTGGCCACGGACCAGCCCACGACAACACGTTGTAACGGCGTTGTTGCAACACCACAACAGTTGGTTCTGCACTTAACTCGTGTCTTCCACTTACGGTTACTTCTTCACCTCGTTCATCACATACCAGTACTAGTAACGGGTCGTCGTACACAACAGAGGGAGATGGAGTTGGCAACGCACCGTTCCACCGAGTTTCTGTTATTACTTGCGACAACGCACGACGTTCAACGTCGACAACCGCAGCAGACGTAAGTGCAAATACTTCGGCAGGGTCACGACCACCATGCCATTCGGGAACACGAACCGACTCCGCCCCAAGCATGGCGGTAAGGCGCTCGATGGCCCGCGCGGCCCACTCGTCGGCTTCGGTGCTGTCGCCCCATAAACCCAGCTGGCGGCCCTCTTTAGCCCTTAGCCCTATTGGGGAAAGCCGAAATAGCACCACCCCACTGGTAACCCCGCGGCTGGCTATCCAGGCCTCCATCTGCCAGCGCACTCGCTCGGCCATGGCAGCGGCAGTAAGACCTTCGGGTTGATACCACACCCGATCGTTTTGCTCGCCGTGATCGGTGTGCAACGAAACATGCAACCGAACGCAGCTTGCTCCGTGATTACCCAAGTGCGTAAGTAACTCATTTGCGGTTTCACGGGCAGTAAGCACAACTACATTCACGTCTTCTACTGGCGTCTCAAATCGGTGTGTGCTTGCGCGTTCAGGTGGAGGCGCAACAACAATTGGCGGGTGCCTGTCGAGACCGCGTGCAAGTCGCTGCATTTCATTTCCAACAGGACCAAAACGCCCAACCAAAATAGACGGTTGAATTTCGGCAATGTTGCCGAGGTGAGCAAGGCCTAGCCGTTGCAATAACGACACCACATTGCGATCAATTTCGGCGAAGTCTGCAAGCACAGACACCGGCAACACTGCCAAACATTGCGCGCTTTCATTCGGCGCAATAACTCGTGGCGCACCAACAGATGCAGCACTGCGCGCGGCGATCATTGCAGTCAGCCGGCCATCGGCAATACCCACACCAAATGGAATTCGTTGACCTTGCGCCAACTTGTGCAGTGCTGTTTCGGCAATGACCGTAAGTCGCTGTGCCAGCGCGTCGTCGCCGCCCACATAACGCGAAGGGCCACGCGTAGCCAACACAACAACCCCCGGCATGCTCACCTCAACAAGTGGAACAAGCTCGGCAATGGCGTGCACAACGGACTCGAACATGAGCCGATCACGCTCGGGGTTATGCGCCGCGATATGCATATTCGGACACGTTGCTTGGGCTTCGCGTTTGCGCATGCCCACCTGCACACCTTGCTCGGCAGCTACCGCCGTGCGAGCAATCACTCGTTGCGCATGCAACACCGCCACCGCATCAAATACCTGACCGCGTGCATGCAAGTCGCACTGCGCAGCAACGGCCTGCCAGTCGGGGCACGCGACAACAGCCACGCGTGTTGATTCAGCGTTCATTGCGGCGTTAGCCAACAAAGTGCAGTGAGTGCTGCAGTGTTTTAGGCACTCGCCTACCGCTTACCGCAACTTGCACATCGCGGCCTTGCACATGGCCAGCGCCACGTTCTATGCCGTGCCACTTTGTTGTAGCGGTATTCATAATGACATCGGGATGAAACACCGATTGCACAGCCGACTGATGTGTTGCCCCGATGAGGACTAACGCATTTCTTCTGGCTTGAATGCGTGTTTGCACACGTCGTGCGTCGGCCTCAGTAATGCCGTGTGGAACTTCGAGCATGAGCACATCGAAACCATCTGCAACAGCTGCAACTGTGCTTACCCATTCGGTGCGACTACTTGCCGGCTGCACAAACACCACGCGCTGCAAAGCCACACCGTGTTCGCTTGCTGCCTGCACGCCAACGTTGTGCACACCAACAATGCCTAACCATGAACCTGCTTGTGTTGCACTTGAAACGACACGTAACGCCATTGCTACCGCAGCGTCACCGCTGCATAACACCGTGCGACCGCGCACCAACCCGCCCTCGGGAAACATGGCGCGCAACTCTGACGGAACAGGCAGTGTGGGCAACGGCTCGTACATGCCCTCACTGTAGCGAACATATGTTCGTAGTTACCTAGCTGCGGTAATCCCGCGAAATCATCAGTAATTACTGGTTATTTACGGCGTGCGTGCTGATTCAACGAATCAATCAGCGAAGAAACATCGCCCGCCCAGTGATCGGCGCCCAGCACACGCACATGGTCGTCTCCGCGAATTGCTGCACCGCCAACATATACAGGAACGTTCGGACACGAGCCCTTCACCGTAGAAACCGTTTCTTTCGCAGCAGGTATCGAACCTTCAACAGTTACGCCAACACACACTGCAACAACGTCGTTGCTCTGTTGCACCGCTTGCGCAAAACTTTCCGCAGGCATGTTGGCACCTAAGTCGTGCACATCCCAACCTTGACTGCGAATCAAATCAGCAAGCATGGAAATTGCGAGCGCATGTTCTTCGCCTGCAGGGGCGCCCATGATGATGGTCCCTTTTGAAACACCTCGTCTCGAAAAACGTGATCCAACTTGAGACATCAAACGTATTGCAATATTGCTGGCGCGATGCTCAACAAAAATGCCAAGCTCACCCTGTTCCCACCTATGTCCAATAGAAATCAGCGCAGGGCTCAATACGCTCAAATACAAATACTGAAGATCATTGCCAGCACGTAGTACTGCTTCAAAAACTTCCAGCGCTCCACGCTCATCGCCTTCAACCAACCGTGCTTCAAGTCGCTCTCCCCATGGGGCATGCTTGCGCTTACCGCCCTCAGCAACTGCGCATAATCCATTGCCTTTTTGGAACTGCACTAAGTCGCTTTTACGCACACACCAACTGCGTCCAACTTTGTGTGCAGGCAACAGGCCTTCGCGCACATAGCGATATGCGGTCATGTAATGCACGTTCAGTGCTTCGGCTACGTCGTGTAGCGAGATGTTTGTATCAACCATCGCCGTGAATCTTCACACGACAAGGCGGAGTTTGCGTAACTCAGCCTTGGTTTGCGCGGGCTTTGGCAAGCGCCGCTTGGCTTCGTGCTAACAGCGCGGCAGGAATTTTGCTGGCAGCCGCACTGACTGCAGGGCTTCCATCGGCCGACGGCGCAGCAGCAGGTGTTTCGCTCTTTGGCGCTTGGGCCATAAGTTCTTCTTCGGATGGAGGCACTTTTCCGGGTGTCCAGTACTGGTACAAATCTTCAACAACTTTGATCAGCGAATCGCTACTTGATCCAGGTTTTACATCGACGGTAATTATGTTGCCGTAGACATGTACTGCGCTCACATTGCCGGTTTCAAAAAAACGATTGGCCAACACGTCCGATGGCTTGCCCGTGCGGGAAGCAACTACCCCGGTGTAACGCTCGTGACCTTGGCCGGTAAGCGAGCGGTTGAGTTCAAAACGAACCCGCCCAGATGTAACTGAAGGCTTCTGCGTAACGGAAACTGGCTGACCCATGCCCCACAGACTAGTTGGCTGGCCTTCGCCAAGTCCGACCCCGCCTACTACCGTTGGGGCCATGACTGAACAGATTTCTGTTGAAGAGTACGCAGCCAAAGCCCGTGTCTTCCTTGACGCCAACGCTGAGAAAAAGGAAGTGCGCAAGAAGTTCGTCTGGGGTGAAGGCACCGACAACGTGTCCATGTTTGAGGAACGTTCACAACAAGCCGAAGAAGAGATGCTTCGTCGTGCCAAGGCATGGCAGGCCCAACGTTTCGACAATGGCTTCGCTTGGATAACCGGACCAACTGAATACGGTGGCGCAGGTCTTACCGTTGCCCACGAACGCGCGTACAACCAGGTCGAGCGCGAATACAAAACTGCACCACTAGGAGCCTTCCAAATTGGTTTGGGAATGGTTGCACCAACCATCCTCGCTCACGCTTCGCAAAAAGCGCGCGACTTGTACCTGCGGAAAATGTGGCGAGCCGACATTGTGGGCTGCCAATTGTTTTCCGAACCTGGCGCTGGCAGCGACCTTGCATCAGTGCAAGCAAAAGCTGAAAAAGATGGCGACGAATGGATTATCACTGGTCAAAAGGTGTGGACATCTGGCGCACAGTTCAGCGACATTGGCGAAATCATTTGCCGTAGCGACACAGGTTTGTCGAAACACAAAGGCCTCACGTGCTTCATCGTTGACATGCGCGCACCGGGTGTAGAAATTCGCCCACTTCGCCAAATGACCGGTGGTGCAAGTTTCAACGAAGTGTTCTTCAATGAAGTGCGTGTTGCCGACGATCATCGCTTAGGCGATGAAAACAATGGTTGGAACGTCGCTCTCACCACCCTCATGAACGAGCGTGCATCAATTGGTTCTGCGGACAGCGGCGAAAACGCCATGTACACCCGCCTGCTCGAAATGATCCGTCATTACGAACTCGACACCGATCCAATTGTTCGTGAAATGCTCGCCGACTTGTACATCAACACCAAAGTTGCCGGATACACCAGCCAGCGCGCCACCGACAAAATGCGTGCCGGTCAATTACCTGGACCTGAAATGTCCATTGGAAAAATGGCTCTCGTAAACAACCAGAAGAAAATGAACGATCTCGTTGCTCATGTGCTTGGCGCAAAACTTGTTGTCGACACTGGCGAATGGGGAACGTACGCCTGGAGTCAATTGCTTCTTGGAGCACCGGGCATGCGAATTGCTGGTGGTTCAGACGAAGTGATGCGCAACATTGTGGGCGAACGCGTACTTGGGTTGCCTAAAGATGTTGGTATCGATTCGAAGTCGCCATTCCGCGACATCAAAGTGGGCACGCAAAAGGATTAGCGCCGAGCGGTTTACACCGCCCGACGAATAACTACGCGCGACTCTTGATTACGCGCGGCCGGGTCGGCGGAAGTTCAGTGCTGCGTCAATAAGCAGGCGAGTTCCAAAGCCCGTCATACCCTTTTGCAACCAGCCGTTGTCGCTATCTGTCCACATTGGGCCAGCAATGTCGATGTGCGCCCACGTGGTGTCACCAACAAACTCTTCCAAGAACAGTGCTGCAGTGATTGCACCGGCTTCTCCGCCAACGTTTTTCATGTCGGCAACGTACGAATCCAGTGCTGGGCGATACTCGCGCTCAAGCGGCAACTGCCACAACTTGTCGGATGTGCGTTCTGCGGCTGCGGTCAATTGATCGATCCACTTTTGATTGTTACCTAAAACACCAGCCATGCCATTTCCTAATGCACGCTGGCATGCCCCAGTAAGTGTTGCAATGTCCACAATGGCATCTGGCTTTTGCTCAGTTGCAAGCGACAATCCATCAGCAAGCACCAATCGACCTTCTGCGTCGGTGTTGTGAATTTCAACAGTCTTTCCGTTGCGCATGGTGAGCACTTCGCCCATTGCCATTGCGCTGCCCGAAGGAAGGTTGTCGGTGCACATGAGATAACCCGTCACTTGGTTGGTGCATCCCAATGCCTTCAATGTGCTCATAGTTGCGAGCACCGCTGCAGCACCGCTCATGTCGCCCTTCATCATCGCGTGCGATGGGTCTGATGGCTTCAGTGAAATGCCACCCGAGTCGTACATCACGCCTTTGCCAACAAGCACCAAGTGTGGCTTGCCTTTAGCACCAGTTGGTTTGTAGGTAAGTCGAACCATGCGTGGTGGCTCAACGCTTCCGCGGTTCACTCCAACAATTCCGCCACAACCCATAGCGAGCAACTGATCTTTGTTGAACACTTCAACCTTAAGTCCGGTCTGTCCAGCAATTTCTACTGCTTTGTTCGCAAAAATTGTTGCTGTCAAATATGCAGGTGGCATGTTGGCGAAGTCACGCGACATATTGGTGGCATTCGCAATTACTTGCCCGCGCTTCACACCGCTCGTAGTTGCAGTACCAGTTCCAACGAGTGAAACGGTGGAAAGTTTTGGTGCTTTCTTGTCAACAGTCTTCAAGTCGGTGTAACGATGCGTAGCAAGCGACATTCCTTCTACGACTACTTGTGCTGCAACTTTGCGGTCAAGTCGACCGATGTTTGCAAGTGTGGTGCTCACCGATTCAAAACTTGCAGCAGCACGTGCAAACGCTGATGCTGCTTTACGCAAAGACATCGTGTCGAGTTTCGACAACTCGCCAATACCAATCAAAATATTGACGGCGCCTTTTTCTGCTGGCACAACATAGGTCTGGCCTACTTTGCCCGTGAACCCCAACGTTTCGAGTGTTGCGCGCGAAAGTGAAATGTCCTTCGGCAATGCGCCTTCACTAGCTACTGGAATACCCACCGCTTTTACTGTTGCTGGGGATTTAGCGACGACTTCAAAATTAAGTGCCATGACTGGTCTCCTTTTGTCTGATTACTCGGTAAATGGTAACTAGATGACGTCTTTAACCGACAAAGACTCGCCATCCTGCCAACGGGCAAGTGTCCACAACAGGTCTGAAAGCCTGTTGAGGTAAGGGCAGGCCTGTGATGGTGGCGCTGCTGCAGCCAACGAATGACGCTCCGCTCTGCGGGCAACCGTGCGACCAACATCGAGCAGTGCTGAAACACGGTTCTGGCCAGGCACAACGAAATCAGTTGGTGGTTCAAAACGCTCATCGAGTGAATCAATCATGTGCTCAAGTTTTTCCACCATCAGTGGAGTGACACGCGTTTTGTCATCAACCAACTTGTGGCGATTTTCTGGCAATGTTGCGAGTTCTGCCATCAACACCCACAGGTCGCGACAAATGTGCACCAGCATGTCGTCAAGTTCTGTGCCCTTGCCAGCTTCGGCACTAGCCAATCCAAGAATTGCCTGCGCTTCGTCCACTGCGCCATACGCGCGCGGGAGCGCTGAATCTTTACCTACGCGACCGCCATAGAACAGGCCTGTGGTGCCATCGTCGCCTGCTCGTGTGTAGACCTTTTCGCGTGCCATGCGCATGACACGCTACTTGTAGCCAGCTCACCGACTGCGATCAGGCAACAAGAAACAGGGCTGGCAGGTCTCCCCACCAGCCCTGACTGCTTGAAGTTTCCCCAGATCGTGACTCCTGGGTGAGAAGTTTCGCGAGCACCTCTTCGTTCGTTTTGTTGGAGCCATGAGCGGGAATCGAACCCGCACCTCTGCACCCACGAGAGCAGCGTGCTCCCATTGCGACCATCACGGCACCACTGAATATGTGTGCGCAGGAAATTAGGAAGGGAAATAAAAATGACGACACATTTCTGTGTCGTCATTTGGGGGCGATATTTGTGCCCCGATTCGCTGCTCTCGTGTATCAAAAAGTGTACCGAAGAATCACCGGCTGACTTGTGATTTTTGCCAGGCCGTAGCAAGTGCGCTGTACCTGCCACCCTGTGCGATCAATTCTGCATGCGTGCCATATTCGGCAACTTGAGCATCTGCAATTACGGCAATATGGTCGGCGCGTTGAACTGTCGACAATCGATGCGCCACAACGATGACGGTTCGTCCAGCCATCAAACGTTCCAGTGCGTGTTCAACTTCAGCTTCGGTTCCAGGGTCCAAGTTTGACGTTGCTTCGTCAAGCACCAACACAGCCGGGTCAACTAGCGCGGCACGCGCCAGGGCAACCAGTTGTCGCTCTCCTGCAGACAATCTGCTGCCGCGCTCTCTCACTTCGGTGTCTAAACCGTCGGGCAATGTGGCGAAATGATCGGTTGCGCCAATTGCGGCAACGGCTGCGTCTATCTCTTCGTCAGTGGCAGTTGATCGCGCGATGCGCAAGTTGTCGCGAATGGTTCCGTTAAACAAGAAACCCTCTTGTGGAACTACGACAATCCGTTCGCGCAGCGACGCCATTGTTGCCATCGTCAGATCGATTCCGCCATACGTCACGCTTCCCACCTGTGGGTCGTACAAACGTGCCATCAACTTGGCAAGAGTGGACTTACCTGCACCCGTTGGACCAACAAGAGCAAGCTTCTCACCCACACCGACGCTGATACTCACATTTTGCAAAGCCCGCGTTTCTGTTCCGTAATAGATGAAGTCAATTCCGTTGACTACCAATTCTCCGGCTGTCGGCAATGTAACCGCACCCGGGTGCTCATCAACTTCTGGCTTGGCATCAAGAATTTGAAACAACTTGTTGAGCGCAGCACCAGCGGACTGCACCGTGTTGTACAACTGCGAGAGCTGTTGCACTGGGTCAAACAAACTGGAAATCAACAGTGTGAATGCGACAACGGTTCCAAGTGTGACATCGCCACGGTGCACTAACCATCCACCAATGCCAATAATTAATGCGCTCGCGAATACTCCGCCAAATTCAATGAGTGCGAAATACCACGTGCTTACGCGAACGCTGTGTTCGTGACTCTTGAATAAGTCTGTATTTGATTTTGTGAACTTACGTATGGTTTCTTCCTCTTGCGCATACGCCTGGATCACTCGAACTGTGGTGATCCCCTCTTGGAGTGCCGACAAATTGGCGCCAACGCGTTCACGAACCGTGAGGTATGCCTTGTTTGAATCACGCTGAAATTTCACCGACGCTGCAATCAGTATTGGCATGACTAGCAAAGCAACGATGGTCAGCTGCCAGCTCAACGCTGCAAGCAGAACAAGTGCGAACACCACCAACATTCCTGCAGCAAGAAATTGCAGTAACCCAAATTGCACGAGCTCAGCCATCGACTCAATGTCTGCTGTCATTCGAGCCACCAACACGCCAGCCTTGTTGCGGTCATAGAACGCCATGCTTTGGCGCTGCATCTGGCGAAATACCGCGAGCCGCAACACACGTAAAAATGATTCGCCAGTTCGGTTCAAGTACAAAAACTGTGCTCGACCAAACACGTACGCCACGAGCGCAACCACAAGGTAAATACCCACTGAAACATTGAGCGAGGTTGGGTTCTTACCTCGAATGCCCAAGTCAATACCTCGGCGAACAAGCAGCGGCCCTGCAAGTGCGCACAACGTGGTGACACAAACACATACAAACGCGACATACATCGTTTTGCGAAATGGTGCAGCCATTTTGAATACTCGCCCAATAACCGTTCGTGCTTGTGCCCTACTGAGCTTGTCCTCATCTGTCACGCTGCCATGTGCCCACATTTCAGTTCACTGCCTTATCCGCTGAATCAACATTGCTCATATTCGCAAGTACTTCGCGATACCGGGCATTCGACGCAACAAGTCCGTCGTGAGTACCCACCGCGGCAACTTTCCCATCGTCAAGCAAAATTACGCGATCGGCAAGCGCGATTGTTCCTGGTCGATGAGCTATCACGATGGTGGTGCGCCCAGTCATCACGGTTTTCATTGCCTCACGAATTTCGCCTTCTTTGCTTGGGTCAACCGCACTTGTCGCATCGTCCAGGATCAACACTCTTGGGTCTGCGACTATCGCGCGCGCAATAGCAATTCGCTGGCGCTGTCCACCCGACAGCGAAAACCCACGTTCTCCAATAACCGTGTCGTAGCCATGAGGCAGTTGAAGGATGAAATCATGCGCACCAGACAATTTCGCCGCACCCTCAATATCTGCACTGCTCGAATTCGGCTTAGCAAACGCAATATTGTTGCGCACCGAATCGTTAAACAACACGGTGTCCTCGAACACGAGCCCAATTTGTTGTCTCAGGTCAGACAATTTCAATTTTCGAACATCAATTCCATCGATAAATACGTGGCCACTCTGCGTGTCATAAAAGCGCAGCAACAATCGAGCAATCGTGGACTTGCCAGACCCTGTTGCTCCAACGATCGCAATGCTCTCGCCGCCCTTGATCTCCACATTGAAGTTACGCAGAACTGGAAAATCTGGGTTGTAGCCAAAGACCACCTTGTCAAACTTCACTGCACCAAGCGTTTCATTTGAACTTGTTGGTAATTTCTTTGGCTCTGCCGCTTCGACAATTTGCGACTTTGTAGTCATCACTTCATTGATACGAACAAGTGCAGCAGCAGCACGTTGACCAAGAGCAACAATCATTCCGATATTGCGCAGTGGCCAAATGAGCAATGTCAGATACACGTTGAACGCAACAAGATCACCTATGGAAAGATCGCCGTTCAACACACGGTGCCCGCCAATACCCAGCACTGCAACAAGACCAAGTGCGGGCAACACATCGATGGCCGGCATGAAACTGGAACGGATTCGCGCTGCTTTCATCGATTCGCGCAAAATGTCGTCGGCTTCCTTTTCTAGTTTTTCGAACTGCACTTGTTCGGCGCCAAAACCCTTCACCACGCGGACTCCAGAGACACTTTCCTCGACCACGTTCGCAAGTTGTGCCTGTTCGGCCTGCACGGCAATAGAGGCCGGATGAATTCGATGGCTAAACCTTCGTGCTGCAAAATTGACGAACGGTAACGGAGCAAGCGCGACAATTGCCAATATCGGGTCGGTGATAAACAGGATTGTTGTGACCGCAATAATTTGAATCACATTCGACAATGTGATGGGGATCATCACAATGAACCCCTGAATTTGCATGAGGTCACTC
>Ga0194041_10001036_pt1 | contig 11656 bp, 9 predicted proteins | sample JunL449m_MetaG_FD_160082 | JGI IMG/M metagenome (GOLD analysis project Ga0194041, IMG submission 160082) | Anoxic zone freshwater microbial communities from boreal shield lake in IISD Experimental Lakes Area, Ontario, Canada - Jun2016-L442-9m | ecosystem: Environmental > Aquatic > Freshwater >...
GCATGGTGATGTAATCGGCCACAACCTGACCAAGAACATCGCTGCGATCGGGATAGCCATGTATGAGTTCGCCATTGATGCGATAACTGGTACATACTTTGACTTCGTCAAAGGTGTCTAAGACATCGAGTTTCGTCAAGGCCAACTCGGTGAGTGAATTGATACGACCAGCGTGACGCAACATCACGCAGTCAACCCAGCCTGTGCGACGCCGGCGACCAGTAACGGTCCCGAACTCGCGACCAATATCAACCAACTTGTCGCCAATCTCACCAAGGGTTTCGGTCGGGAAAGGTCCAGAACCAACGCGTGTTGTATAGGCCTTCGTAATTCCGATGATGCGATCAAGGAGTCGCGGTCCAATACCTGATCCAACACTGGCTCCCCCAGCAGTCGGATTTGATGACGTCACAAACGGATAGGTGCCATGGTCTAGATCGAGGAAAGTGGCTTGAGCACCTTCAAGCAAGATGTCGTGACCAGCGTCAACTGCATCGTGCAACAGGCCAACGGTGTCGCCAATGTACGGCTGCAAACGCTTTGCGTATTCGACGAATTCAGAAACGATGCGTTCAACATCGAGGGCTTCGCCACCCGCATGAACAACGTTGAAACTTTCAGCTATCGCCCGTTCGCGCACCTGCGCAGCAAATGTTTGCAAGTCGACACATTCGCCCACTCGAATACCGACTCGACGGGCCTTGTCGGCATACGCCGGTCCAATTCCCTTCAGGGTTGTCCCAATCTTGTTCTCTCCCAAGTTGCCCTCAGATATGGCATCCCACGATTGATGCCACGGAAAGATCAATTGAGCCAGGCTTGAGACAGTCAATTTGGCACATGAAATACCGCGCGATTCAAGGCGATCAATCTCGGCAAAGAGTGTCGGCATGTCAACGACAACACCGTTACCAATGACTGGCGTGACGTGGTCATACAGAACTCCAGACGGAATGAGTTGAAGCGCGTACTTCTCGGCACCAACAACAACAGTGTGGCCAGCGTTGTGTCCACCCTGATAGCGAGCGACGACCGAGTTCTCTCGGGCAAGAAGGTCGATGACCTTGGCTTTGCCTTCATCGCCCCACTGGGCTCCGACGACGACGGTGACTGACATGGCACGCTCCTAATAAATGGGGGGAACGTAACGACACCCTACTTGCTCGGTTGATTTTGAGTGAACTGCATATCCATTCATTCAGTATTCACATTTAAGGCAGACAAATTATCCTTTGACGTCACTTCGCTTGACCAAAGTAGTCACCTGTCAACACAACTGTCTTGACAATCCGTGAACACAACCAAAAGGAAAACGATGATCCCCTCAAAGTACTCATCCATGCGCAAGATGGCGTCACTCGCCATTGTTGCTGGTTTGGCACTCGCAGCCTGTGGCGGCGATGACTCAAGCTCCAGCGCGACAACAAAAGCCCCCGCTACTACCGAAGCACCGGCCGGCGACGCAACTGAAGCAACTGTTGCAACGGACGCACCAGATGCCGATCCGCTTGCTGCTCTCTACGAAGAGTGCAAGGCCGAAGGAAAAGTCAACTTGATCTCACTCCCTGACGACTGGGCCAACTACAAGGGCATTTTGCAGTCGTTCCGCGACAAGTACCCGGGCGTCGAGAACCCAGTTGCTGCTCCCGACTCGTCATCAAAAGAAGAGATGGAAGCTGTTCAGACACTCGCTGGCCAGGCCGACATGCCTGACAACGTTGACGTCAGCCCCGCAATCGCCCAAGAAATGGTCGATGCCGGTCTTTTCGAGCCCTACACCTTGACGACCGATGCTGAAATCCCCGAAGGCCTCAAGGAAGCTGACAACAACTGGACTGCTGCCTACTACGGCATCATGGCCATCACCACCAACACCAAGATTGCCCCGGTCGCACCGAAGACTTTCGCCGACCTCATGAAGCCCGAATACAAGGGTCTCGTTGCACTCAACGGTGACCCCCGTGAATCAGGTGCTGCATTTGCTGCGGTTATGGCTGCTTCGCTTGCCAACGGCGGAAGCGCCGACGACATCTTGCCTGGCATCCAGTTCTTCGCCGACCTCAAGGCCGAAGGCAACCTCGGAGGTACCGATGTCACCAAGGAAACCGTGTTGTCAGGTGAAACTCCAATCGCCATTGACTGGAGTTACAACATCCCGGGCCTCGCAGCAGAACTCGAAGCTGCTGGCATCACCTACGAAACCAACTTCCCCAGCGACGGAATCTACGGTGGTTTCTACGGTCAGGGTGTCATCAAGGATTCACCACACCAGGCTTGCGCCAAGTTGTGGATGGAACACATCTTCAGTGATGAGGGTGCCCTTGGTTACCTCGAAGGTGGAGCGGTTCCAGCCCGCATTGAGGCTTTGACTGAAGCCGGTCTCGTCACCGACGACATGAAGACAAACCTCCCACCCGACGAATTGTTGGCTCAGATCAGCTTCCTTACCCCCGCCCAGATCATCGCAGCCAAGGCTGTTTTGGCTGAGCAATGGGGCCCCATGGTGGCTGACGCCTGATAGTGGGCAATTCTCACAATCTTCCCCCGGAGACTGAAGGGGCCGTCGCGCAAGCGGCGGTCCCTTCACTTGTCCCGAAGCGTGTTCAAACCAATCGCGCCCGACCGAACATGGCCTGGATTGGTCTTGTTCCTTTTTTTGCGTTTCTCACTCTGTTCTTGTTCATCCCAGCCTTCAGTGTTTTCTCTCAAGCAGTACGCGGTGCCGATGGAAAGTTCACATTGGGCCCATTGCGTGAGGGAATTTCGGGACAAAACCTTGAAGCCTTCAAGTTTTCAATCAAGTTTTCTGCAGGTGCTGCATTTGTTGGCGTTCTCTTCGGAACCCTTTTGGCATACGCCGCCGTCATCACCAAACGCCCCAAGTGGCTCCGAAGTCTGATCGCTTCATTTAGTGGTGTCGCCGCCAACATGGGTGGTCTCACGCTTGCCTTTGCGTTCGTCAGCCTGCTTGGTCGACAAGGAGTACTCACCAAAATCTTGGCAGCGCTTGGTTGGGATCTGTACTCCGGCAACTTTGGACTTGGCGAAATACCTGGCCTGATTACCGTGTATTCATATTTCAATATTCCGCTCATGGTGTTGGTCACCATTCCGGCGATTGACGGTTTGCGAAGTTCATGGCGCGAAGCATGTGCGAACCTTGGCGGCACTACGTGGACATACTGGCGCCGAATCGGCCTTCCCGTTCTTGCACCATCAATCATGGGGGGTTTCTTATTACTCTTTACAAACTCTTTCAGTGCCTTTGCAACTGCCCGAGTACTTACTGATAACTCAAAGATTGTTCCCCTTCGAATTGGGTTCTTCCTCGGTGGCGATTTGTCAGTTGGAGAAGATTCAATCGGCTATTCATTGGCAGCTTGGATGATCATCGTCATGGCCGTATGCATGTGGCTCTACTGGATTCTTCGCCGTCGAGCAGAAAAGTGGCAGTCGTGAAAAATCTTCTCGGTAAGTCTGGACCAAAGATCGTCATCTTGGTGACATCAATCTTTTTCTTACTACCCCTTCTCGCCATGACGCGTTTTGCCTTTCAAAACGTCGGAGTCTTTGACCTTTCGTGGTCAAAAGCTTTTGACAAGTGGACTTTCGGCATCGTCACAAAACCTTTTGAAGATCAATATTTCACCGATTCGCTATATCTCAGTTTCAAAATTGCAATCGGTACTGCTGCTCTAACTCTTGGCCTTCTGATACCGACAGCAATTTGGGTTCATTTGCGAGTTCCGAAAGCACGAGTACTCGTTGAGTTCATGACAGTACTTCCGTATGTCATTCCGGCAATCGCTCTAGTTGCCGGAATCGTGGTCATTAAACCCCATGCGCGATGGTTCTTAAACAGTGATCTCTCGCTCATTCCGTTTTACACAGTCCTCGCTTTACCATTTACCTATCGTGCGATTGACAGCGGGCTACGTGCGATAGAACTTCGAACGCTCGTTGATGCCTCGCGTAATCTCGGCGCTGGTTGGATGCGCACGATGTCCAAAGTCATTGTCCCCAACCTTCGATCAGCCATCATCTCAGCAACATTTCTCACCGTCGCAGTTGCACTTGGTGAGTTCACTATCGCCAATGTGTTACTCAAGCAAACCTTTCCTCCGTTTATCAACGAATATCGCATGCGTGAACCCCGAGCTGGATATGCACTTGCAGTTCTCAGCTTGCTTTTCACCATTTTTATCTTTGGTTTATTAAGCGTCGCACTACGTTCGCCTTCGACAAAGTCACATCAAAATTCACCTAAATCAAGAGAGCTGTCATGACCTCTATTAGCTTCCGCGGAATTCGCAAAACATTTGGTTCAACTGTCGCACTTGAGGCCCTTGACCTAGAGCTTCAGCCAGGAGAATTAGTCAGCTTGCTTGGACCTTCAGGCTGCGGTAAAACAACTGCACTCCGAATCGCTGCTGGCTTTGAAATTCCTGATAATGGCATTGTCTCGCTTGGTGACAACGACATCACTAGAACCTCAGCCCATCGACGAAACATGGGAATGGTTTTCCAGAGCTACAGCCTCTTCCCCAATCTCACTGTTGCACAGAACGTTGAATTTGGTTTACGAAATCGGAAAGTAGAAAAAGTAAAACGCAACTCCCGAGTTGGCGAAATGCTTGAACTTGTTCAGTTAAGCGATCTTGGTAAGCGTTATCCTCATCAGCTGTCTGGCGGACAACAACAACGCGTTGCACTAGCACGTGCGTTGGCAGTTCAACCCGAAGTACTTCTTCTAGATGAACCGTTATCAGCTCTTGATGCCAAGGTTCGAGCAACACTTCGTGATGAAATTCGTCGTATTCAAACTGAACTTAAAACCACCACACTCTTTGTGACTCATGATCAGGACGAAGCCTTGGCCATCAGCGACCGCATCGGTGTTATGTCAAATGGCCGCCTTGAACAACTAGGCACCCCAGAAGACGTCTATCTACGTCCCGCATCACCATTCGTCGCTCGCTTTGTCGGTTCAATCAATGAACTTCCGAATGTCAATGGATCTGGTCAGATTCTGGTACGTCCAGAAGATGTCACGATCTCGGTTGACGAAAACGAATTGACGATGCGCGGAACCGTTACACGGGTGACCTTTCAGGGCCCAGTCACGATCATCTCAGTTCGCGTCGACGTTGTTGATCAACTCATCAACGTCCACGCAGCAAGCGGATCAGTTCATACTGAAGTTGGCGACCGAGTTTCAGTTGCCGTTGCACCAGGGCGCGGCATTATTGAAGCTGCTTAGTTCTTACGAACTCAGCACAATCTGATCGTCGACTGCGTCAACAACAATCGCACTGTCTTCGCCCACTTTGCCTTCGAGAATCAAAACCGAGGCACGGTCACCGATCTCTCTCTGAATAACTCGCTTCAATGGTCGGGCCCCAAAGTCGGGATCAAAACCAACTGCGGCAAGCAACGCCACCGCGGCTGGGGTGACCTCAAGAGTGATTCGACGAGCCAAGAGTCGCTCACGCAGCTTCTCCAGTTGAATCATCACGATGTGAGCCAAATCTTCTCGCGTCAAAGATCGGAAGCGAATGATTTCATCGATGCGGTTAATGAACTCGGGCTTGAAGAACATCTGCGGGTCACCTGGCAAATTTGATGTCATCACGATCACCACATTGGTGAAGTCGACCGTCCGGCCTTGACCATCGGTTAAACGACCGTCATCAAGTACCTGGAGCAAGATGTTGAAGACATCGGGATGAGCCTTTTCAATTTCGTCCAACAACACCACGGTGTAACCGCGACGGCGAACTGCCTCGGTGAGTTGGCCACCTTCGTCGTAACCGACATATCCAGGAGGCGCACCGACCAAACGGGATACTGAATGCTTTTCCATGTATTCGCCCATGTCGATGCGCACCATGGCGCGCTCGTCATCAAACAAAAACTCGGCAACTGCTCGAGCTAACTCAGTCTTACCCACACCGGTTGGTCCGAGGAACAAGAATGAACCAATCGGGCGATTGGGATCAGACAAACCAGCGCGACTGCGGCGAATAGCGTTCGATACAGCAGTGACCGCCTGATCTTGACCAATGACTCGCTTATGCAACAACGCTTCAAGGTGGACCAACTTGGCCATTTCGCCTTCAAGTAAACGAGTGACCGGTACGCCCGTTGATTTACTCACGACTTCGGCTATGTCTTCGGCGTCGACTTCTTCTTTGAGCATGCGATTATCTGTCTGCAAAACATCAAGGTGGCCAGTTGCTTCGCTAATTCGGCGTTCAATCTCAGGAATTCGTCCGTAACTAATTTCGGACTTCTTTTGTAGATCAGTTTCGTATTCAACACCGATCTTCAACTGCTCAAGTTCTTCCTTCAGATTTCGAATTGCACTAATGGCATCTTTCTCTTGCTGCCAGTGTTCGCGCATAACGCCCGAATCATTCTTGAGAAGTTTGAGCTCATCGTCAATCGTTGAGAGTCGCTCCCGTGAAGCTGAATCAGTTTCTTTCGCCAAGGCCAACTTTTCAATTTCAAGTTGCATGATGCGACGTTCAACAACATCAATCTCTGTCGGCAAAGAGTCAATTTCAATTCGTAACTTGCTAGCAGCTTCGTCAACCAAGTCAATGGCCTTGTCAGGAAGGAAACGACTCGTGATATAGCGGTCAGATAAAACTGCGGCGCTCACCAAGGCTGAGTCTTGAATACGCACACCGTGGTGAACTTCGTAACGCTCTTTCAGTCCTCGCAAAATTGCGATCGTGTCTTCAACGCTCGGCTCGCCGACATACACCTGTTGGAATCGTCGTTCGAGAGCCGGATCTTTTTCAACATACTTGCGGTACTCATCAAGAGTGGTTGCACCAATCATGCGCAGCTCTCCACGGGCCAACATGGGTTTAATCATGTTGCCCGCATCCATGGCACCTTCAGCACCACCGGCGCCAACAATCGTGTGTAGCTCGTCAACAAACGTGATCACTTCGCCAGCAGCGTCGGTGATTTCTTTCAGCACCGCCTTCAGACGTTCTTCAAATTCGCCTCGATATTTCGCACCCGCAACCAAACTTGCAATGTCGAGGGAAATCAATCGCTTGTTCTTCAGACCTTCCGGCACATCACCTTCGGCGATACGTCGGGCCAAACCTTCAACGATGGCGGTTTTGCCAACGCCAGGTTCACCTATAAGTACCGGGTTGTTCTTGGTACGACGGCTCAACACTTGAATCACTCGGCGAATTTCATCATCGCGACCAATGACCGGATCAATCTTTCCATCACGTGCACGCCTTGTGAGATCTTGACCATACTTTTCGAGAGCCTGAAAATTCTCTTCCGGGTTTTGAGTCGTCACCCGATGACTTCCGCGTACATCGCGTAGTGCTTGCAAAAGTTCTTCACTACCAATGCCCAAACGACTATTCATTGCGAGCAACAAATGCTCAACTGACAGGTAATCGTCTTTGAAATCTTTTTGATACTTCTCAGCATTTTCAAAAACATTGCTCAGTTCGCGATTCATGCGTGGTTCATCGCTGCCGTAAGCCTTGGGCAACTTCGCAACTTTTTCGTCAGCCGAATTACGCACCATGAGTGGTGCCTGACCCAACTTGGCGAGCACTGCTGGCACGACGGTGTCGTCTTGGCGCACGATGGCTGCCATCAAGTGATCAGGAGTCAGTTCAGGATTTGATAACGCCTTGGCTTGGTCAACTGCCGCGGCGACAGCTTCTTGAGTTTTTAAGGTCCAATTTTTTGGGTTCAACGCCATGGCATATTCCTCATCACTTTTCTTGAGTAGCAACTGTTTGTAGCCAGTGCACCGCTGGCGCGGTTAATTCGGTGGTCCGTTTATAATCACGCACATCATCGGGCAGATTGCTTAATGCTTCAGCGAGTCGTGCTGCATCTTCTGGTCGATCTACTAGATGCGAAAGAGGTCGTACATACGACCGAATTGTAAACAACACACAGTTGGTTTTTGGAAAGCGTCGAATGGTTTCGCGTTCAACACGCAAGAACAATCGATCGCCAGTTGTTGGATCACCGAAAAGGGGTAAGGCAGGAGACTTTGCTGCGGTTCCGTCAACAGCTTGATACAACTCATCAGTATCCAGCACTCCCCATCCCGTTCGCCAGAAGGACTTTTGGGGTGACAGTCGTTGAAAGAACAAATCAATCGGATCCTGTAGTTGATCGTTGAGTTGATCGACTGGTGCATGGACCTCACTCATCGTGAGACCCAATTTTGAATTGAGATCCCAGCGGTTGGGGAAACAGACACTGCCGCCCCCAAAAACTAAACGGCCATCTCGTTCAACAAGCAGCGCAAAATCTTCTTGCACAAGTCGGGCACACGTCGCTAAAGGATGCTCGGCCCACTGGCCGTCGCTGCTGGGCTCAACAGCAAATCGTTCATTGCGATGATTATTCACGATGTCGCGACCTTCACGCGAAAACCAATCAGGCCGAGTGGAATTGAGATGCTCAACCAATTCGGTCAAGACTTCAGCAGCCTCGTCTTCAGTATTGGGTTGGAAGGCGTTCGCCGTTGCGAAGTTTTTGGCGAAAACTGAATTCTTTGCGTCCATCTCGTGGTCGTAGTCGTCGCCAATTTCAATCCAGTGTGCAAGGTCTAACGGACGAAGTGCGAGTCTCCACCGAAACGCCCCTGCAAGATACGGCTGGTAATCAGGTTGGGTGCTCATCAGTCAATGTCACTCAATCTCGTCGCAATACCGAATCAATATGACCAAAGACCGTGACTGCCTGGCGCAATGGCACAATGTTTGCCTGCGATGATGAACTACCCATTCGACCCTGAACAGCATTAATCGCTTGTGTTGCGAGTAGTCGCAATTGATCAACCTCGTTACGCAGGCGAATCACTTCGGCTTCGAGATACATCACTCGGCGAATGCCTTCAACATTCATACCTTCGGCAGTGAGTTCGGCGATACGACGCAGTCGCGCAATATCTAATTCGCTGTACCGACGATTTCCACCTTGAGTGCGGGCCGGATGCAAGAGGCCACGTCGTTCATAGATACGCAACGTCTGCGGATGCATTCCGGCGCGTTGTGCAGCAACGGAAATGACATAGATGGCGTGTTCATTAGCTTGTTGACTCATGAATGCCTCACTGACTGTTGTTCGTGTTCTCTCTTGGGTTGATATGCGTGACTGATTCGAGATTTTCAATTGCCTGACGTTCTTCATCGGTGAGTGAAGTGGGTACAACAACATTGACGGTCACGATGAGATCGCCATGATGTTTTGTTGTTTCAATTCCGCGACCCTTGACACGGTGACGACTTCCACTTTGAGTTCCGGCCTTGATACGTAAGGTCACGTTGTCTCCGCTCAATGTTGGAACTTCAATGTTGGCACCGAGTGCGGCTTCGACAAAGGTCACTGGAACATTGACTGTGAGATTGTCACCATCGCGGCCAAATGTTGAACTCTTTCCTACCCGACAAATGATGAAGAGATCGCCGTTGGGTCCGCCATTGCGTCCAGGTGTTCCTTTTCCGGGCAGGCGAATACGTGAACCATCAGAGACTCCGGCTGGAACTCGTACCTTGACTTCGCGGTTGCGCTTTTCAATTCCACTTCCACGACAAACACCACAAGGAGTTTCAATAATGCTTCCAGCGCCACCACAACCAGAGCATGGACTTGCGAATGAGAAAAAGCCTTGATTGTCGTCAACTTGTCCACGACCCCCGCACTGCGAACATGTCTTGCGATTGGTACCAGGACGTGCCCCAGAACCACTACATGTTTCACAACGAGCGTCGCTGGTGAGATACACGCTCGTCGTCACACCGAGAACTGCGTCGTTGAAATCGAGGGTGAGATTCGCTTCTAAGTCAGAACCACGACGTGGTCCAACTCCACTGCTTGCACCACCGCGCGCCCGACCGCCCGAAAACATACGGAACATATCTTCGAATGAACCCGAATCACCTCCGGTTGAGAAGCGCATATTGCCCATGCCGCCGCCACCCATGGGTCCGAGTCGACGAACTTCGTCGTACTCGCGGCGTTTTGTTTCGTCGCTGAGTACGTCATAGGCGGTGGAAATTTCCTTGAAGCGTTCTTCGGCCGCATCATCACCCGGTTTGGCGTCGGGGTGATTTTCACGAGCTAGTTTGCGATAGGACTTAGTAATTTCTTTCGGTTCGGCTGTTTGAGCCACGCCTAGCACCGCGTAGTAATCCTTTTCGTACCACTCACGTTGTGCTGCCATGACTCACCTCCCCGAATTTTTTATTAGCCGCGAACTTTAACCATGGCTGGTCGCAGAACTCGACCTTTCCAGATGTATCCAGTTCGTAAAACATCACTGACGACAGTGTTGCCACTGCCATCTCCTTCGCCTTCTTCGTGAATCACTGCATCGGCTTTTGCTGGATCAAAGGTTTGTCCATTGAGATCAAGAGCTTCTAGCCCTTGCTTCTTCAATTCTGTTAATAACAGATTGAACAGTGGTTCGACTTCGGCAGGGTGAGCCACATAAGCAGCTTCGCACGCATCGAGTACTGGCAATAACGATTCGGCAATGCGACCAGTAGCCCGATCGATGTCATCGGAAGTCTGCGCTGCCACACGCTTGCGATAGTTCTCAAAATCAGCCTGAAGTCGTTGCGCTATCTCACGGAACGAATCTCGTTCCGTGAGTAGTGCTTCTACATCATGTTCAATCACTAGTTCGGCTTCTTCAACCGCAACGGCGTCATCGGCTTCAGATGTTGGTGTGTCAACAACGTCTTCCTGTTCGTTTGTCATGACCGTGAACTCAGGCGTCGCCGTCGACGATTTCGGCGTCAACAATTTCGTCATCATTGGTGCCACCAGCAGCTTGGCCCGAAGCCGACGTACCAGCAGCGTTCGAGTCGCGCGCTGCAGTTTCGTACAACTTCTGACTAAAAGCCTGGCTTGCCGACATCAAGGCTTCGGTTGCTGCTTTCGTTGCGGCAATGTCGTTGCCTTCAAGAACAACTTTCAATGCTGCAAGCGGCTCTTCTACCGCAGCTTTTTCTTCAGCAGTGACCTTGTCACCTTGTTCGCGCAAAACTTTTTCGGTCTGATACACCAATGAATCGGCGTTATTACGAACTTCAGCCTCATCACGACGCTGACGATCTTCCTCAGCGTGAGCTTCGGCATCCTTCACCATCTGGTTGATGTCATCTTTGGACAATGTCGACTGACCACTAATTGTCATTGACTGTTCTTTATTGGTCGCACGGTCTTTTGCACTCACATGCACGATGCCGTTGGCGTCAATATCAAATGTCACTTCAATTTGAGGAATGCCACGTGGGGCCGGCGGAAGGTCGACCAATTGGAACTTGCCAAGTGTCTTGTTGAACGAAGCCATTTCTCGCTCACCCTGGATCACATGAATTTCTACTGAAGGCTGCATATCTTCAGCCGTCGTAAAAACTTCAGTGCGCTTGGTAGGAATGGTGGTGTTGCGCTCGATGAGCTTGGTCATGACGCCGCCCTTGGTTTCAATACCAAGTGACAACGGAGTGACGTCGAGCAGCAACACATCTTTCACGTCGCCCTTCAAGACGCCAGCTTGAACTGCTGCGCCAATGGCAACAACTTCGTCAGGGTTCACGGTCTTGTTGGGTTCTTTGCCAGTGAGCGACATCACGAGATCTTGCAC
>Ga0194041_10001039_pt1 | contig 11653 bp, 7 predicted proteins | sample JunL449m_MetaG_FD_160082 | JGI IMG/M metagenome (GOLD analysis project Ga0194041, IMG submission 160082) | Anoxic zone freshwater microbial communities from boreal shield lake in IISD Experimental Lakes Area, Ontario, Canada - Jun2016-L442-9m | ecosystem: Environmental > Aquatic > Freshwater >...
GAAAGAACGTGATGAAGTTGTTACTGGAACAGTCATTGAAGTTGTCAAGGGTGGTCTCATCGTTGATATTGGGCTACGTGGCTTCCTTCCTGCCTCGCTCGTCGAAATGCGCCGTGTGCGCGATCTTCTTCCTTACATCGGGAAGGAACTCGATGCGAAAATTATCGAGCTCGATAAGAACCGCAATAACGTGGTGCTCTCGCGTCGTGCTTGGCTCGAGCAAACACAATCGCAAACCCGCACTACTTTCCTTAATCAACTCCAAAAGGGCCAAGTTCGCAGTGGTGTCGTTTCCTCCATCGTTAACTTCGGTGCGTTCGTCGATCTTGGCGGCGTAGATGGGCTGGTTCACGTTTCTGAGCTCTCTTGGAAGCACATTGATCACCCAAGCGAAGTTGTTGAAGTAGGTACCGAAGTAACTGTTGAGGTTCTCGATGTTGACTTCGAGCGCGAGCGTGTCTCGCTCTCGTTGAAGGCAACCCAAGAAGATCCTTGGCAACACTTCGCCCGCACGCACACCATCAATCAGGTGGTTCCGGGCAATGTCACCAAGCTTGTACCTTTCGGCGCGTTCGTTCGCGTTCATGAGGGCATCGAAGGTCTCGTACATATCTCTGAGTTGGCAGAGCGCCACGTAGAGATTCCTGAGCAAGTTGTTCAAGTCGGCGATGAACTCTTCGTAAAGGTCATTGATATTGACCTCGAACGTCGTCGCATTTCGCTCTCTCTCAAGCAAGCAAATGAGAACGGCGACACCGTTGTCGAGGCGTTTGACCCCACTCAGTATGGAATGCCAGCTCACTACGATGAGAACGGTAATTACATCTACCCAGAAGGTTTCGACTCTGACACCAATGAGTGGAAGCCTGGCTTTGAAACCGCTCGCGAAGAGTGGGAGCGCCAATATGCAGAGGCCCAGAAGCGCTTCGAAGCTCACCGCAAGCAAGCCGCTGAGGCTCGTGCGGCTGAAGCCGAAGGTGCTGGAGCTGCACCTGTTGAGGCAGCACCTGTTGCTGCTGAAGAGGCTGTTGCCGAGTAGGTCTGTAGGTCACTTATGGGAAGGGGCGGTCGCTGACCGCCCCTTTTCCCGTCTAGGCTCATTCCATGCTTCTTATTGGACTCAGCGGCGGTATCGGTGCTGGGAAGTCTCTCGTGTGCGAGGCCTTTGCCCGGGCCGGAGCTGAGGTCGTTGACTCAGACCTGATTGCTCGTGAAGTCGTTGCAGTGGGGACGCCAGGTCTAGCCGAGATCCAATTGCGCTTTGGTCACGGAATTTTGCACGCCGATGGTTCTCTCAATCGAACTGCGCTAGCCAACGTTGTCTTTACTGATGAAATCGCAAGAGCAGATCTTGAACGTATTACGCACCCGCGCATCGCTCGTATCTTTCAAGAACGAGTGCAACAGGCTTCACCGGGAACGGTAATCGTACATGACGTCCCCCTTCTGGTGGAGACGGGGGCGCAAGACCGTTATCATCTCGTTGTCATCATCGAAGCGAGCATGGAGAACCGACTTCAACGTTTGGAAAAGCGTGGGTTGTCGCCCGAGTTGGCAAAAACACGCATGCAGAATCAGGCAAGTGATAAAGAGCGACGCAAAGTGGCTGACATTGTGCTCAACAATGATGGCCCAGATTCCGCGATTGCATCGATAGCGACCGAGTTGATGGAGCATCGATTTTTACCCTTCGCTACTCACATTGCCAGAGGCGTTGCGGCTCAACCCGGGCATCATTGCCCCAATGAATTATCGGAGGCGGCGGCGTTCGAGCGGGTCCTTGAACGCTTAAATGCAATCTCACCAGCTACTCACATCGCAGAAAACATTATCGAAATAAATAATGAAGATGACGCCTTTTTGAGAATGGGATTTGTGCACGCATTAGGCGGGTATACCAGTTGCGATCCTGGTCGAGTAGTACGTCTTCGGACGTTGCAGTGAGGCCGATTACGGATTTGCAACGGCGCGTTGATCCCTTTGAGGTTATTAGCGATTTTGTTCCTGCGGGTGATCAACCGGAGGCGATTGAGGACCTGGTACGTCGCATCGAGCGAGGTGAGCAGAATGTCGTATTGCTAGGTGCGACGGGTACGGGGAAGTCGGCCACAACGGCCTGGCTGATCGAACGTTTACAAAGACCCACATTGGTGATGGCACCCAATAAGACCCTTGCTGCTCAGCTGGCCAACGAATTTCGTGAATTGCTTCCAAAGAATGCGGTCGAGTATTTCGTTTCGTACTACGACTATTACCAACCCGAGGCATACGTTCCGCAAACTGATACGTTTATTGAGAAAGACTCGTCCGTGAATGCCGAAGTAGAGAGACTTCGCCACTCGGCCACAAATTCTCTCCTGACCCGCCGGGACGTAATCGTGGTGGCGTCCGTGTCGTGTATCTATGGTTTAGGAACACCTCAAGAATATGTAGATCGTATGGTGCGTTTACGGGTAGGGGATGAGCTAGAACGGAATGCACTCTTACGGAAATTTGTAGATATTCAGTACGCCAGAAATGACATTGCTTTTGCCCGTGGAACTTTCCGGGTGCGTGGTGACACGGTAGAGATCATTCCAGTCTATGAAGAGTATGCCGTTCGCATTGAGATGTTCGGCGATCAGATCGAGCGGCTGCTCACGCTCCATCCACTCACTGGGGAGGTGATCAGGGACGAGCAAGAAATCTATGTCTTCCCTGCGTCTCATTATGTGGCGGGTCCAGAACGGATGGAAAAAGCTATTGCCGGAATCGAAAGTGAACTCAGCGAACAGTTGGAGAATTTCGAACGCCAAGGGAAACTTCTTGAGGCTCAACGCTTACGAATGCGCACAACATACGACATCGAAATGATGCGTCAGGTGGGATTCTGCTCTGGAATTGAAAACTACTCGCGTCACATCGATGGTCGCGAAGCAGGTTCAGCGCCCAACTGCCTCATCGACTATTTCCCCGAAGACTTTCTGCTGGTCATTGATGAATCGCACGTCACGGTGCCTCAGATTGGTGCCATGTATGAAGGAGATTCATCAAGAAAGCGCACGTTGGTGGAGCATGGATTTAGGTTGCCTAGCGCTCTCGATAATCGCCCGCTCAAGTGGGTCGAGTTCCAGGAGCGCATTGGGCAAGCGGTCTACCTCTCGGCTACTCCCGGTCCTTATGAACTAGGCAAGGCGGAGAACGGAGTTGTCGAGCAAGTTATTCGGCCTACCGGACTTATCGACCCCAAGATCATCATCAAACCATCTCGAGGGCAGATCGATGATTTGATGGGAGAGATTAAGGAGCGTGCGGCCAAGAGTGAACGTGTCCTAGTGACCACCTTAACTAAAAAAATGGCAGAGGATCTGACTGAGTACCTGCTGGAAAATAAGATGCGAGTTCGCTATTTGCACTCTGAGGTAGACACCCTCCGTCGGATTGAGTTGCTTCGAGAATTGCGACTGGGGACTTACGACGTGCTTGTTGGTATTAACCTTCTGCGAGAAGGCCTCGACCTTCCTGAAGTCTCACTTGTGGCTATTTTGGACGCCGACAAAGAAGGATTTTTGCGCTCGGCCACTTCACTTATTCAAACAATAGGTCGAGCGGCTCGAAATGTGTCGGGCGAGGTTCATATGTATGCCGACAACATCACCGCCTCGATGACAAAAGCGATCGATGAGACTAATCGTCGTAGAGAAAAGCAGGTTCGTTATAACACCGAAAGAGGTGTGGATCCTCAACCATTACGTAAGCGGATCGCTGACATCACAGATTCGATTGTTCGGGAGGATCTCGACACTGAGGAACTTCTTGCGGGGGCTAGAGGCGAGGTCGGCAAGCATGCTCGCGACCTCGCAAATCTGCCGAGCAAGGAGCTCTTTGAACTGATAGCCTCCCTGACTGAGCAGATGCATCTGGCGGCGGCTTCACTGGCCTTCGAAGTTGCGGCGAGGCTTCGAGATGAAATATCGGAGTTGAAGAAGGAATTGCGTGGCATGGAAGGCGCGAGATGAATATCAGTGGGCAAGTGTGGGGGCTCTCCTTGGGGATTATTGCTTCCCTGCTTCTCTTTGATTTTATCAATGCGCGCCGCAAACCTCGTGAGGTAAAGCCCCTCGAAGCCGCACTTTGGACGATTTTTTATATCGTGCTCGCCCTCGGATTCGCCATTTATCTCGCCCAAGCAGTGGGAGCACAGGCGAGTAACGAATTTCTTGCAGGCTGGCTCACGGAGTACTCACTTTCTATTGATAATTTGTTCATTTTTATCATCATCTTCGGAGCACTTAAACTTCCCAAAGAGCGTGAACAGTCCGCATTAATGGCTGGAATCGCGTTAGCACTCTTCTTTAGGGCAATCTTTATTGGCGTAGGTGCTTTCGTCATTCACAAATTTGTGGCAGTTTTCTTCCTCTTCGGTGGTTTTTTGCTCTATACCGCATTCCATTTAGGCAAAGGCGGTGGAGGAGACGACGATTGGCATGAAGGACGCGTTCTCGGATTCTTCAAGAAAAAAGGACTCTCCACGTTTGGTCTTACGATTATTGCGTTGGGTATCACCGACGTTCTTTTTGCGGTGGATTCCATACCCGCGATTTTTGGTCTCACCCGTGAGCCCTTCATTGTTTTCACCGCAAATGCTTTTGCTTTGATGGGATTGCGTCAGCTCTATTTCCTGTTAGGAGCCCTGGCCAATCGACTTGTTTACCTTTCCAAGGGGCTAGCTGTTATTTTGGCGTTCATCGGATTTAAGTTGATTCTTGAAGCCGCCCATGGAGTCCATTGGGATAAAATTGGTTCCGTAGAACTTCCTCATATTGGAACAAATGTGAGTCTGATCGTAATTGTCAGTGTGCTGGCGGTGACGACGGTAGCCAGCGTCGCAAAAACCCGTCAATCTGGGGCTTAGCACATGCATGGTGAACGGCTTATCGTAAGGGGTGCCCGCGAGCATAATCTCAAAGACGTCTCGTTAGATCTCCCTCGGAACTCACTCATTGTGTTTACAGGACTTTCGGGTTCTGGTAAATCAAGCTTGGCTTTCGACACCATCTTTGCGGAGGGACAGCGACGCTATGTGGAATCACTCAGTTCTTATGCACGCCAATTTCTCGGACAGATGGATAAGCCAGATGTGGACTTCATTGAGGGACTTTCACCAGCAGTTTCGATAGATCAAAAATCTACAAACCGAAACCCGCGCTCAACGGTAGGAACCATTACTGAGGTCTATGACTACCTGCGCCTGCTCTTTGCACGCGCTGGCCGACCTCATTGCCCAAACTGCGGCGAACCTGTCGCGAGGCAGTCTCCGCAGAACATCGTGGATCAGATCTTGGCTCTAGAAGACGGCGTGAAATTCCAAGTTTTAGCTCCGGTCGTGCGAGGCCGTAAAGGAGAATTCCTCGATCTCTTCAAGGAACTTGGGTTGAAGGGATATTCACGGGCACGAGTCGATGGTGAAGTCTTCGCCCTTGAAGAGGTGCCTAAGCTCAAGAAGCAAGAGAAGCACACCATCGAAGTAGTAGTCGATCGGCTCGCGGTGAAGTCCAGTGCTAAACAACGCCTTACCGACTCAATTGAAACTGCGCTGGTTCTTGGCTCGGGTCTAGTGGTGTTGGAGTTTGTAGATTTACAAGGTCCTGAGCGTGAGCGCACATTTAGCGAACACCTTGCTTGTCACACGTGCGATCTCTCATTCGAAGAACTCGAGCCACGATCCTTTTCATTTAATTCGCCATTTGGCGCCTGCCCTGAGTGCACTGGTTTGGGAAACCGGCTAGAAGTAGACCCAGAGTTGGTGATTCCTGATGATGACTTAAGTATTAACGATGGGGCAATCGCACCCTGGTCTATTGGCACCAGCAGTGAGTATTTTCTGCGCTTGCTAGAAGCGCTCACGGAGGAAGTTAAGTTTTCTTTAGATACTCCCTGGAAAAAAGTCTCCGTAAAAGCGAAGGAGGCAATTCTCAATGGTTGGGAATACGAGGTCTCCGTCAAGTTTAAGAATCGTTACGGCCGTACGCGTCAGTACACAACTGGTTTCGAAGGTGTCCTACCCTTTTTGGAACGAAAGCATGGTGAGACTGAATCTGAGTGGAGCCGCGATCGATACGAACAATTCATGCGTGAGGTCCCATGCCCTACCTGTAAAGGAGCCCGGCTCAAGCCGGAAGTACTCGCTGTAACTCTCGGAGCGAAGTCGATAGCCCAAGTGTGTGAGCTCACCATCAGAGAGGCCAATGAATTTCTCTCAGGATTGCATCTCAACAATCGAGAGAAGCAAATCGCTGAACGAGTACTAAAAGAGGTACATGCCCGCCTTGGTTTCCTCCTCGATGTGGGCCTTGACTATCTCTCGCTTGATCGTCCAGCGGGAACATTGTCGGGCGGTGAAGCTCAACGTATTCGGCTTGCCACTCAAATTGGCTCGGGTCTGGTGGGCGTGCTCTACGTGCTAGATGAACCGAGTATCGGTCTCCACCAACGCGATAACAGAAGGCTGATCGATACTTTGACTCGCTTGCGCAACTTGGGCAATACCTTAATTGTGGTTGAACATGATGAAGACACCATACGGTCAGCGGATTGGATCGTTGATATTGGTCCTGGCGCTGGTGAACACGGTGGGCGCGTGGTCGTCTCTGGGTCGCTTGCAGAGCTGGAGGCAAGTGAAGAATCCATCACAGGGGCTTACGTATCGGGACGTCGTCAGATAGAGATGCCCGAGATTCGTCGGCCTATTGATCTTAAGCGGTCCCTCGTGGTGAAGGGTGCACGAGAGAATAATCTTCGCAACATTGATGTGACTTTTCCGCTTGGTTGTTTTGTGGCTGTGACAGGAGTCAGCGGATCCGGTAAATCCACATTGGTCAACGACATTCTTTATAGTACTTTGGCGAACAAACTCAATGGTGCTCGCATAGTGCCCGGTCGCCACCGCACTGTCACTGGAGTAGACCAACTAGATAAAGTCGTGCACGTCGATCAGTCGCCTATCGGTCGCACCCCGCGTTCTAATCCAGCAACGTATACAGGCGTCTTCGACAACATTCGCAAGCTCTTCGCGGAAACTACAGAAGCCAAAATCCGTGGTTACCAACCGGGTCGTTTCTCGTTCAACGTCAAGGGCGGTCGCTGCGAGTCGTGTAGTGGTGATGGCACCATCACCATCGAGATGAACTTCTTGCCTGATGTATACGTTCCATGCGAGGTGTGTCATGGGGCCCGCTACAATCGCGAGACTCTCGAAGTTCATTTCAAGGGAAAGACGATTGCTCAGGTCTTGGATATGCCTATCGAAGAAGCCGCAACTTTCTTCGAGGCGGTGCCTTCCATTTCGCGACATTTGAAAACCCTCAACGATGTAGGTCTTGGCTACGTGCGGCTCGGGCAGTCCGCGCCCACGCTCTCCGGAGGCGAAGCGCAGAGAGTGAAGTTAGCCACAGAATTGCAGCGCAGATCTACTGGTCGAACCATTTATGTACTCGACGAACCCACGACAGGTTTACATTTTGAGGATACGCGTAAACTTCTTGGTGTCCTTTCACGACTTGTTGATGGTGGGAACACGGTGATTGTGATCGAGCATAATCTCGACGTGATCAAGTGCGCAGATTGGGTGATAGACATGGGTCCAGAAGGCGGATCGGGTGGCGGCATGGTGATCGCCGAAGGTACGCCAGAGCAAGTGGCCAAAGCTAAGTCGAGTTATACCGGTACGTTCTTGGCGCCACTCTTAGTTGGTAAGCGACCAACTATGCCAAAGGCGGTAAAGGCCGCACCGAAGAAGAAGAGTACGAAAGCTCTGGTCTGATGAATCCGGAAGAACGTCCGCGAACCTCAGAAATTCCAGAGGATCCAGGTGTGTATCGCTTTAGGAACGCTGCGGGTCGCGTTATATATGTGGGAAAGGCAAAGAATCTACGCGCCCGGCTCACTTCATATTTTCAGGAGAACTTGCACGAGCGCACCACGCGGATGATCAATGAAGCCGCCTCTGTTGATTGGACCATTGTTGCCACTGAGGTTGATGCTTTGCAGCTTGAATGGACTTGGATTAAATCAGAGGACCCAAAGTACAACGTTCGATTCAAAGACGATAAGTCTTATCCGTACTTAGCCATCACCACTGGAGAGAGTATTCCCCGAGTGATGGTCGCCCGAGCTCCCAAGAAGAAAGGTGTTCGCTATTTGGGCCCCTTTCCGAATGCCGGAGCGCTCCGCCACGTTATTGATCAAGTTCTACGCACCTTTCCTGTCCGAACTTGCGCGCCTGGTGTGCTGAGACAAGCGGTAGCGAGTGGGCGCCCTTGCCTGTTGGGCCATATTGAGAAGTGTTCCGCGCCGTGTGTCAACCTTATTTCGGTGGAAGAACACAAGAAGAAGATCGGCGAATTCATCTCCTTTTTTTCCAGAGATCCAGCTCCCTACATTCGCCGGGTTCAGAAGGAGATGGAGTCGGCAGCGGTAGCCGAGGAATTTGAGAAAGCAGCGAAGTTACGAGACGACCTCATCGCACTGGAATCTGCGCTTGAAACAAGCACCGTTGTTCTGCCCGATGATACGGATGCTGATTTTATCTCACTTGTTGAAGGTGAGATAGAGATCGGTGCTTCCATCTTCTCGGTTCGAAATGGGCGTATCCGTGGGCAGCGCAGTGTTGTGATGGAACGAGATTTTGAGAAGAGCATTGGTGAATTGTATCGCCAACTTGTTCAGGACATCTATTCGGATTTGACTCAAGAGATTCCGCGAGAGATTTGCCTGCCAGAGCTCCCTGATGGGGTGGAAGATTTAGAAGAATGGTTCCACGTATCACGCGGGGAGCGGGCGTCATTCAAAGTTCCGCAACGCGGCGACAAGGTATCACTGCTTGAAATTGTTAGCCGTAATGCGGCTGAAGCGTTACTGCGTCATCAATTGACGCGAAGCAGCGACATCTCGAAACGAGCACAAGCACTGTCAGAGTTGCAGGATGCTCTTTCGTTACCGAACGCGCCCCTGCGCATCGAGTGCTACGACATCTCGCACATTCAAGGAAAACATGCAGTGGGGTCGATGGTGGTGTTTGAAGATGGATCTCCACGAAAGAGTGAATATCGTAGATTCGAAATTCGTGAAGGTGGCGGAGATGATCTCGCGTCGATGTCGGAGGTGCTCACTCGACGCCTCAGACGGTTGCGAGACGAGGAGTCAGTAGACCGAGCAGATGAGATTGCTGCTGGCCTTCAAGTACGTCGATTCTCTTACCGACCTCATCTCATCGTCGTTGACGGGGGCCGGACGCAGGTGGAAGCGGCTCGTAAGGTGTTGCAAAGTGAAGGATTTGCCGACATTTCGCTTATTGGTCTAGCGAAGCGACTAGAAGAAATTTGGCCGTCTGAAGGCGGACGTCCAGTAATTTTACCGCGCAAGAGTGAGTCCCTATTTTTATTGCAGCGTTTACGAGATGAGTCGCATCGTTTCGCCATCACTTACCACCGCAGCAAACGTGGTCGAGCGATGATTGAATCCGTACTCGACGAGATTCCAGGGCTGGGTGAGGGGCGTCGCTCCGCTCTATTGCAAAATTTCGCATCAATGAAGGCGTTGCGTCTCGCATCCGAAGGGGAGATCTCGCAGGTACCAGGAGTAGGGCCGGCGATTGCGGCGCGCATCGTCGCCTGGTTTGCGACAGAAGCGGCGCGCGATGAACCGAGCGTAATCGATATGGGCACCGGGGAGATCCTCTCGTAGTCGCGTAGAGTTCTCTGGTGGCTCCTGAGCAGATTCTCGTAATTACCGGAATGTCCGGTGCTGGCCGTAGTACGGCTGCTCATGTGCTTGAAGACCTAGGTTGGTACGTGGTTGATAATTTGCCACCTGCGCTACTTTCAAATCTGACGTCACTTCCGGGTATGGATGAAATTCAGAGCGCGCCTCGTATTGCAGCCGTTATTGATGTTCGCAGTCGAGCGTTCTTCAAAGAGTTGCGTGTGGCTCTCAAAGAATTGCCTGAGCAGGTGCAAGTGCTCTTCCTTGAAGCCACCGATGATGTGTTGGTCCGTCGATTTGAGTCCACTCGTCGCCCCCATCCGCTGCAAGCAGAGGGACGTATTCTTGACGGTATTGCAAGAGAGCGGGAACTACTTGGCGATTTACGGGCTGCTGCTGATCTAGTCATCGACACGAGTGCGCTTAATGTGCATCAATTAAGGGAGCGCATCGAGAGTACCTTGGGTGGGTCATCGATACCAGAATTACGCACTACCGTTCTTTCTTTCGGTTTTAAATATGGAATTCCATATGACGCAGACTTTGTGATTGACGTGCGTTTCATTTCTAATCCTCACTGGATTCCTGAACTGCGAGATCACACAGGCAAAGACGATGATGTAAAGGCTTATGTATTGGCAGCCCCAGAGGTTTCCGGTTTCATTGAAGATTACGCAAATTTACTGCTGCGACTTGCGCCCTCGTACCAACGCGAAGGTAAGCGCTATCTCACTATCGGTGTCGGATGCACGGGCGGTAAGCACCGATCGGTGGCAGTAGTAGAGGAGTTGACGAAGCGGCTCTCCGCTCATGGAATGCAGGCGTCTTCAACCCATCGAGATCTTGGTCGGGAGTAATGACACGAGTGGTGGCACTCGGTGGCGGGCATGGATTAGCCGCCACGCTCTCTGCGCTTCGTCGAATTACACCTGATATCACCGCGATTGTGACGGTCGCAGATGATGGTGGATCGAGCGGTCGACTACGTTCCGAACTTGGAGTGATGCCTCCGGGAGATCTCCGAATGGCTCTCGCAGCGCTCTGCTCTGATGACGTGTGGGGACGAAGTTGGGCTGATGCCGTGCAATACCGCTTCCCGGGCGAAGGAGATGTGGGTGGACACTCGTTAGGTAACCTGATGCTCGCTGCGTTGTGGGATGTTACTGGCGATGTAGTCGCCGGCTTAGATCGAATGGGTGCACTCCTCAAGATCATCGGTCGGGTGCTGCCCATGTCTGCTGAACCACTTACCATTCAAGCTGAAGTACGTCATGAAGGTCGGGTGAGTACCGTGGTGGGGCAGGTAGCGGTTGCTACCACTCAAGGACGGGTGCTCTCGGTGCAGTTGACCCCGCAAAATCCGCCGGCGTCGCAGGCAGCTTTGGACGCCATTAGAGATGCCGAGTGGGTCATTCTGGGTCCAGGATCGTGGTATTCGAGTGTTCTGCCTCACCTTTTAGTGCCGGCGCAACTCAGTGCGCTTCGCGCTTCGCCCGCTAAAAGAGTCCTTGTCATGAATCTTGATGCCGGGCAAAATTCTGGAACTCCTGAGGGTGAGCCAGGAGAGGCTATTGGACTCACTGCCAGTGAGCACCTCGCACTTTTGAGCGCGCACGCCCCTGATCTGCACTTCGATGTTGTCATTGTCGACCCACAATCGCTGCCGCACTCAAATGAGCTGGCAGCGCGGCTGGCGACCGAGGGGAGTCAACTCATTGTCGCAGATGTAGCCACTGGGGCCGGTTCGCTTCAGCATGACCCAGAGAAATTGGCTGTGCTCTTCTCCAAGATTTTTTCCCAAAGTTGTACGGAGTAGCTCAAAGCCTGGAAAGATCACCCCTATGGCAATGACAGCAGCGGTCAAAGACGAGTTGGCTCGTCTCATGATCTCCAAAGCGTGTTGCCGCAAATC
>Ga0194041_10001045_pt1 | contig 11623 bp, 9 predicted proteins | sample JunL449m_MetaG_FD_160082 | JGI IMG/M metagenome (GOLD analysis project Ga0194041, IMG submission 160082) | Anoxic zone freshwater microbial communities from boreal shield lake in IISD Experimental Lakes Area, Ontario, Canada - Jun2016-L442-9m | ecosystem: Environmental > Aquatic > Freshwater >...
GCGAAGTCGGGCTCGATGCCTGTCGTGTCACAGTCCATCACGAGACCGATCGTCCCGGTCGGGGCGATCAGTGTGACCTGCGCGTTGCGGAAGCCATGCATCTCGCCAAGAGCGAGTGCGCGGTCGGCCTCGTAGCGGGCAACCTCGAGCAGCTCTGGCTCGCAGACGCTCGCATCGATGCCTTCGGGCATCACGGTCAGGCCCTCGTACTCACCCGCCGGCGCGGCGTAGGCCGCTCGGCGATGGTTGCGAACCACGCGCAACATGTCGTCCTTGTTGCGGTCGTAGGCGTCGAACGCCCCGTGCTCAGCGGCTAGCTCGGCACTCGTTGCCAGCGAGGTGAAGTGCATGATCGCGCTGATCGCTCCGCAGAAGGCCACGGCCTCCGGCGAGTCGTACGCGATGCCACGCTGCATCGAGAGGGCTCCGAGGTTCGCGTAGCCCAGCCCGAGCGTGCGGTAGAGGTACGAACGCTCCGCGATCTCACGGCTCGGGAACTGCGCCATCAAGACGGAGATCTCGAGGACGATCGTCCACAGTCGGCTGGCGTGACGGAACAGCACGTGATCGAAGTGATCGCCGCGATCGAACGTCATCAGGTTCATCGAGGCCAGGTTGCAGGCCGTGTCGTCCAGGAAGACGTACTCGGCGCACGGGTTGGAGGCCACGATCGGACCGTCGACGGGGCACGTGTGCCATTCGTTCGTGGCGTCGTGGAACTGGACGCCCGGATCGGCGCACAGCCAGGCTGCCTCGCAGATCTGGTCCCACAGGTCGCGAGCACGCAGCACCTTGCTGGGCTCGGGGTCGCGCTCCTGCTTGCTGGCGCGCGATAGTTCCGTGCGGTCGTAGAGCGGCCAATCGCGATCGGCCTCGACGGCCTCCATGAAGGCGTTCGTGATGCGGACGGAGTTGTTCGAGTTCTGACCGGAAACGGTCAGGTAGGCCTCGCCCTGCCAGTCGGTGTCGTACTCGTCAATCTGGAGTTCCTTGACGCCCTGCTTGGCGAGATCGAGCGTGCGCTGGATCGAGGCGTCGGGGACGCCGCCAGCACGGGCACCGCGAACGGCCTTTGCGAGCTCCGGGTTGTCGCGTGCGACATAGCGCGCGTCACCCTCGCCCTCTTGCGTCGCGGCGAGCACGGCGTTGAGGTGTCGATTGAGCATCTTGGAGCCGGCCACGAGTGCGGCGACCTTGGTCTCTTCGACAACCTTCCAGCGGACGTACTGCTCGATGTCGGGATGGTCGAGGTCGAGCGTGACCATCTTTGCGGCGCGACGCGTCGTACCACCCGACTTGATCGCGCCCGCAGCGCGGTCGCCGATCTTGAGGAAGCTCATCAGACCCGACGAGCGACCACCACCGGAGAGACGCTCCTCCGAGCCACGCAGCTTCGAGAAGTTCGAACCAGTACCCGAGCCGTACTTGAAGACGCGTGCTTCGCGGACCCAGAGGTCCATGATGCCGCCCTCGTTGACGAGGTCGTCGTCGACGGACTGAATAAAGCAGGCGTGCGGCGCAGGGCGCTCGTAGGCGCTCGTCGAACGCTTCAGCTCGCCCGAGCGGGGCTCGCAGTACCAATGGCCCTGAGGCGGTCCGGAGATTCCGTAGGCCCAGTGCAGTCCGGTGTTGAACCACTGCGGCGAGTTCGGTGCGGCAACCTGGAGAGCAAGCATCGCCTGCAGCTCGTCGCGGAACGCGAGCGCACCAGCCTCGTCGAAGTAGTCGTGCGTGTAGCCCCAGTACGCCCAGCAGCCAGCAAGGCGACCAAAGACCTGACGGGCGTCGTTCTCACCTACGAAGCGCTGATCTTCGGGTAGCGCGGCAATCGCATCCTCGTCGGGCTCATGGCGCTGCAACCACTCGGGCACGCCGTCCTCACTGATCGGCTTCAACTGCGCGGCAACGCCGGCCTTGCGGCAGTACTTCTGCGCGAGAATATCGACAGCAACCTGGCTCCAGGCTTCGGGAGCCATGATCGTGGCCTCAAACGCAACAGAACCATCGGGATTGACGATACGAGACGTCCGCTCGACGAAGGAGATCCCATCGTACGGATCGTTCCCTTCTGTGGTGTATCGGCGTTCGATCTCCATCGTGTTCCTCCTAAACCACCCCGCGGTGGCGTGTACGAAATCTAGTACCCGTTGTCTCACGGGGGATGACAAACTTAGCGCCCCCATCGGACAGACTCCCGACCTCGCGGTCTGAAGCGGATTTCTTGCCTCTACACTACACGAGTGGAAGTCGAGGAAATCCTCCGCACCGTCGGTGTCGTGCTCGCGATCGCCTTGGTGGCGGTGCCCGTCGCAGAGCTCCTCCGTCTACCGGTCATGGTCGTCCTGATCGCCGTCGGTCTTGTCTGCGGACCGTCCGCCCTCGACCTCGTATCAGTCCCACTCGATAGCGCTGGCCCCTCCCTCCTCTTCTCCCTCGGCGTCGCTCTGATTCTGTTTCATGGTGCACTCGGGATCTCGGTGCGAGTGATCTCCCAAACAGCTGTCGGATTGCTCCTGCTTGCGATACCCGGTGTGATGATCACGGCTGGCATCCTCGCGATTGCCGTTATTCCTCTTTTCGGTGTGTCGTGGCAGATCGCCCTGATGGCCGGCGCCGTCTTGGCCGCTACCGATCCGGCCATTCTCATCCCACTCTTCGATCGACTTGGTCTGCGACCAAAGATCGCGCAGACCGTGATCGCCGAGAGCGCGCTCAACGATCCGATGAGCGCCGTTTTTGCGTTGACGATGGCAGGCATCGTGACCGCGAGCGCGGCCGCTGGCACAAGCGATATGAGCTACACGCCAGCGATCGATTTTCTGACGAGCATCGGCATCGGTGTAGCCATCGGAATCGTCGCGGGTGTGCTGATGGCGATTCTCCTCTCAACTCACCGCTTCGGCGTCCTGCGGGCCTTGCCAGCCGCGACGCTGCTTGCGTTGCTGGCGCTCTCGTATTCCTTCAGCGAAGTCGCGGGCGGTTCGCCGTACCTCGCAGCATTTATTGCTGGACTGATCGTCAGTAATAAGGATCTGCTGAGGGTTGATCACGACCACGAGCAGGAGCGCCAACTCGAGATCTTTACGACCCAGACGGCCGACATCGTCATGCTCGCGATCTTCGTCGTGGTTGGCATCAATCTCAACCTTGACCTGCTGCGCCAGTACCTCTTCCCTGGACTCGCGGTGATGGCGGTCTTCGTCCTCATTGCGCGTCCCGTCACCGTCTTCGCGTGTCTTACCGCCGACCGGCGAGGGGCGTGGACACGCCAGGAAAAGACGTTCATCTCGTGGTGCCGCGAGACCGGTGTCGTGCCAATCTCGGTTGCGAGCCTGTTGGTCAGCGAGCACGTCGCCGGCGCAGACATCGTCCTCGCGCTCGTTACCTTTGCGGTCGTCGTGACGCTACTCCTACAGGCAACGACGGCTGGGTGGCTCGCAGGTCGGCTCGGGCTCCTGGAAGACCCGCCTGAACTGCTTTAAGTCGTCGCGTTCAGGACGTCCAGCACAACACCCGCACAGTGTGCGATCAGTGCCGCCTCGGCACCCGGTGTGGCATCCGCGATGTGCGGTGTTAGGACGACGTTCTGCAGTTCGCGCAGGGCGAGCGGTACGCGCGGTTCATCGCTGAAGACGTCGAGTCCCGCACCGGCGATCCGCCGTTCGACGAGTGCCTCGATCAGCGCGTCTTGGTCGATCACGCCGCCGCGCGCCGTGTTGATTACGACCGCTTCCGGACGCAGGAGCCCAATCCGTTCGCGCGTCAGTAGCCCACGCGTCTCATCGGTCAACGGGCAATGCAGGCTGATCACATCGGCCCAAGAGAGCAGGTCGTCGAGTTCGCTGTGCTCGATACCAAGCTCGGCTTCACGCTCGGGCGCGAGGCGCCGTGGTGTTGCGTAACGCACGTCCATCGCAAACCCGTGCGCGCGCCGCACGAAGGCTTGGCCGATTGAGCCGAGCCCAATCACGCCAAGTCGCTTGCCGTAGATATCGCCCGCCATCAGTGGCAGGTAGCTGTCGGTCTCCCAGTCGCCTCGCCGGATGAGCGCGTCGTTCTCGACGATGCGGTGCGTGACGGCGAGCAGCAGCGCCATCGCGTGGTCGGCGACGGCCTCAGCGTTGGCACCGATCGGCCAGGCGAAGACGACGCCCCGACGCTTGAGACATTCGAGGTCAATGCCGTCGACACCGACACCAAAGTTGACGACGCACCGCAACGCGGGCATGCGGTCGAGCAGGTCATCGTCGATCTGCTCACCAAACGTCCAGATCCCCCACGTTCGCGCGAGATCTTCCGGCGACGTCGGTGGCAAGACGGGACCGTCGAGGAAGCGCACGTCACACCGCTCGAGCACCTCGTCCATCAGCCCACCAGCGAGGCGATAGCGGACCAAGAGAAGTGGTTTAAGCGACATCACTCTCGATGTCCGCGACGAGGCGATCAAAGTCGGGTCCGTCAAATTCGAGCGTGGCGCGATCGTGCTTGTCCATCAGCCACTCCCAGAAGTCGAAGTCGATATCGGAGAGGTTGTGCTGGATGACGCCCCACAGCGTCCAGCCGTACTTCGACATCAGGCCCCACATGCGGGCCCGGGCAATCTTGGCGGGTGTCGCCTCGCCCCAATAGGCCGCGACGAGTTCCTCAAGCTGCGTCAGCGAGAGGTCGGACTCGCTCCAGACGTTGCCAAGTTCGAACGACGCCTCGTTCATTCCGGAGTACTCCCAGTCGATCAGGCGAAAGCGCGTGCCGTCCCAGAGAAAGTTCTCGGCCAGGAGATCGTTGTTGCACGGCACGAGCGCCTCGGGGTTGAGTCGCATGGCCTGCTCCAGGCGGCGTACCTTGGGCTCGAACTCGTCGTATCGGTCGGGCAGCACGAAGCCCCGCTCGCGGCAGACCTCGCGGTAGCCGCGCTGGATGGCGAACATGTCAAAGGGGTCGCGAAACGCAGGTCCCTGATGCAACTGGCGAATCGCAGCAGCTGCGAAGTCGAGTCGATCGCCACGCTGCATCGTTTCCCGCGACATCGTCTCGGTGTCCTCAAGGAACTCGAGCACGAGCATGCAGTTGTCTGGTACGTAATCGACGACCTCGGCACCAACGCCGGCCGCAGCTGCGGCGACGGAGTTGACGTGCTCGTTGTCCCGGTCGATCGCTAGCAACCCGGTGTCGGGATCCGAGATTCGCACGACGACGGAACCCGTATCGGTATCGATCTTGAAGTTGTGGTTTGTCAGGCCGCCGGCGAGAGGTGTCACCGTGCGCACGCCGCGCAATGCCTCCACGCCGTCAAACAGCTCCGCGAGTCGTGCATCATCAAGATCCATCGTGTTCTCCTGCTCGAGTCGGGAGCGTACCCGACGGCGCTAGGCTGCAGCGATGGAGCTCGGCTGGAAGCACTGGTTGCCGTCGTCGCTCGAGGGCATCCTCACCACACTCGATGGGTCAGACACGCGACGCCGCAAGGCCTTCGCGGCGCTCAGCGACACCCAAGACCCACTGGCACTGATGGAGTGGGAACGGTTCCGCCTCGTCGCACCATCGCGCATTGATGTACCTGTGCTGCCATCCGATCTCGATGCGGAGGAGGCGATTGCGCTCTTGGAGGGCCTTGGCCTCGTCGCGGGCGATCCGCCTCGAGCCGTTGCCAACCCCGATCCCGTCGAGACCGTCTTGACACTCGATAACGAGGACGTCCGCGAGCTCGAACAGGTGCGTTCGGCGACAGAAGTCGGAGCAATCACCACTCCGACCGAGGCTCTCCCCAACCTTGGCGCCCAATTTGGTGGCACCAAGGTCGGCCGCAACGATCCCTGCCCCTGCGGCTCGGGCCGTAAGTTCAAGAAGTGTCACGGCGCCTAGCGTCGCCAATGTCCAGAAGGGGTCAGACCCTATCTGGACATTTGATAGACGCACACGCTGGTCGATGTCCAGAAGGGGTCAGACCCTATCTGGACATTTGGTAGACGAGCGTGCTCGTCATCCAATGTCCAGATAGGGTCTGACCCCTTCTGGACATCGACCCCTTCTGGACATTGATGTGTTACCCGAGGACGTGCTTGCCGAAGGCGAAGTTGTCCTTGTAGTACCCAGTGTCCCAACGGGCCAAAGCGATGCCCTGACCAGAGGACTGGATGAAGAGCTGCGGCGAGATCGTCATGCCCGTATGTCCGAGGCTTCCCGACACGGCGTTCAGGCCGCCCGGTCCGAACAACATCACGTCGCCCGGCTGCATTTGTGCGGCGGTGAGACGCTGTGCTGCTGGCGTCGTCGCGGCCATCTCGAAGGTGGTGCGACCACCGAGAGCCTTGGCGACCGTGGCAGGCGAGGTTGGATCCAGCGCAAGGACGCGCCACACGAAACCCGAGCAGTCAAAGCCACCCGCGGTGTTGTAGCCAAAGAGAACCTGTGGCTTCTCCGACGTACCGCCCCAGATGTAGGGCATGCCGATAAAGTCGAAAGCTCGCTGCACGGCATCATGCTGAGGACCTGTCGTAGCCGGAAGCGTGGCAAGGAGTTCAACCGTGTCGGTCGCGCTCTGCTTCTCCCAGCCGCCCGACTGCAGCACCTGTGCGGCGCTCCAAATCGCGTCTGCACGCGATGCCTGCTCGTACCACGCATGCTCCTTGATGTCGTCCGGCTGATCAAGATTCGTACGCAGGTGCATTAAACGAGCCACAATCTCGTACCCCACACCCGGTCGCGCGACATATCCAGCCGCAGTGATCAGCTGCTCGGCACGTGCTGCGGTTGCGTCGAGACCAGACGCGGAGACGAACGCTGCATCAACGTCGCCCATCGTGACGGGCTGCCCCGCTGCGATCTGACGAACCTTCTTGGCCCCCTTCGGAAACGCAGCTGCAACAAACGCGTTGAGCGAAGGCCCGTCAAGCGCATCGTCGGGCGCAATCGTGGCCGCTGTGACACCAGGGAAGGCGCCGGTGGCGAGCACCGTGGCGATCGCACTGCCGACCCAGTTGCGTGCAACCGGTGCCTGCACGGCAGCTGCGACGGGCCGTGGCTTCTTCTTGTGCTTCTTCTTGTGCTTCGCGTCAGCCACGCCCGAGCAGGCGACGAGAGCAATCAAGGTGAGGGCGAAAATTTTTGTGATGCGGGTATAAGTCATGGCTCCACTCGACCGTTAGGGGTCTATCCGTCATTCTGAGTCTTGGTCTCTCAGGTGCGGAGTGAGACTCTATGCGTACCCCCACTCTACACGCAAGCTCCAGGGCGTTGCGTTTATGTAAAACCCTCAGGCACTAATCGAGACAGTGGTACCTATATGGCTTAGTAGAGCCATAAATATGGGGCAAATTCTACGTAACGAATGAATTACAGATCCTCGAAACAGGACCAAAAGTCTCAACCTCAACAGTAGAGATGTCCAGTTGAGAGTGAGTTTAGACCCTCAACTTCGCTTGATGGTTACCGGCTTGCTGCGAGTAATTCGGTAAGTCGCGAGGGGTCGTCAAGCAACGCCCTGCCGACCACAGCTCCCGCGCAGCCGACTGATCGGGTCGCGCGGACGTCGGTTGCCGTGGTCACTCCCCCAGCAGCGATCACATCGCTGCGACCGTCCACGGCTGTGACGACGGTTTCCAACAGTTCCAGGTCTGGTCCACCGAGCGATCCGTCACGTTCGATACCGGTCACCAGCAGCGTTTTGACGCCCTGCTCTGAAAGCGACGTGGCGGCTAGGCCTACCTCGATCCCTGCATCCTCGACCCAACCCCCAATACGGACACTGCCACCGCGACTGTCAAGCGCTACTGCGATGCTGTCTCCGAAATCACTCAGGAGCTCTGCAAACTGGTCTGGACTGCGAAACGGGAGCGTCCCCAGCAAAACACGATCGACACCTGCGCCAAGGAGATCGCGGATCGCTGCTGGTGTTCGTAACCCCCCACCAACCTGAATCAGGCTGCCAGAGGGCCGTTCGCGTGCCAGTCGAGCGACGATCGATGCGTTTGGCTCGGCAGGAGCACCCGTGCGAGCTGCATCGAGGTCAATCACGTGAAGCGCGTTTGCTCCTGCAGCCCAGATGGCCTGGACTCGAGCATGTGCGTCGTCATCGTCGCTCGTAAGCAGCGCCGAGAAATCGCCTTGTTGAAGGCGAACGGCCTTGCCATCGATCAGGTCGATGGCGGGATAGAGCAGAAAGGAACTGTGAAAAGTACTCACTGTGTTAGCATGCTAACACGATGAAACAACCAGACAGCACCATGTGGCGAACACCAGCCGTCGAACACCTCGCAAACGCGCTCGTACAGATTGATGATCAGGAGCAAATGCTCGCGTTTCTCCGCGACGTCTGCTCGTTCAACGAACTGGCTACGTTGGCCCAACGACTCGAAGTTGCTCGCATGGTCGATGCCGGTGTCTCCTACGCCGAAATTGCACGCCAACTCGGTGCCTCCACCGCCACGGTAACTCGCGTCGCACAATGGTTACGCCACGGCGAGGGTGGCTATCGCGCCGTGCTTGATCACGTAGATCCCGCATGAGCGCTCCGCTACGCATTGCTATCCCCTCGAAGGGTCGCCTAGCCTCGCCCACGACGCAGCTGCTGCGGGATGCGGGCATCGCGGTGCCTGGAGACGACCGCCGCCTACTTGTACCGGTTGAAGAGCAAGACATCGAGATGCTGCTGGCTCGTACGGACGACATTCCCACGCTGATCCGGGACGGGGCTGCTGACGTCGGTGTCGCGGGAGGTAACCAGCTACTTGAGCACGGATCTGACGGGCTTGAAACGTTGCTCGATTTGGGATACGGAAGTTGTCGGCTCGTGCTTGCGGTTCCCAACGCCTCAGGCATCTCGACTATTGAGCACCTCGCTGGCGCACGCATCGCAACCTCCCATCCTCGCGTTTTGGGTGACTACCTGATTGCGCAAGGTCTAACGGCTTCGGTTGTCACATTGTCGGGCTCGATTGAGTTAGCCCCAACGATTGGCGCGGCTGACGCTATTTGTGACCTTGTCTCGACAGGAGAGACGCTCCGCCAGAACTCGTTGCGCGTGATCGCCGAGGTGATGCGGTCCGAGGCGGTTCTTCTGACGCGTGTCCAAGCAGTACCCGACCCGCGGATCGCCGTATTGCAGACGGCAGTGGAGTCAGTCTTGGCCGCGCGACCGAAGCGTTATCTGATGCTTAATGCGCCGGATTCTGCCCTTGACACGATTGTCGAGCTCTTGCCTGGCCTCGACGCACCCACGATTCTGCCTCTTGCGCGATCCGATATGCACGCCGTTCACGCGGTTGTCAATGCAGCAGACCTGCCGCGACTGCTTCATCCTCTCAAGGAGGCCGGAGCCTCTGGCCTCCTTGTCCTGCCGATTGAGCATCTGATCCCATGACTGATCTCGAGATTCCGTGGATTCGCCCCGAGTTGGCTCAGCCGTCTCCGTACCGCTGGCAGGAGGGCATTCCCGACGAGGTCGTGGCGCGCTTCGACCTTAATACGCTGCCGCTTAATCCATCGTGGTGGCCTGGGATTGCGCGCACGATCGCTGCACAATCGGTCAGCTCGTACCCTGAAGCGGATTACGCGCCGCTCAAGCGTGCCATCGCCAGTTATCTGGGAATCGATCCTGCCTGCATCGTGCCGACGGCCGGCGGCGACGAGGCGATCCTCTTGACTGCTTGGCTCGCGCTCGGTCGCGGCGATCGCGCTGTCGTCGGTCGTCCTACGTACCAGCTGCACGCAGCCAGCGTGCGGATGGCCGGTGCCGAACTCGACCTTGTCGAACCGTTGCCCGGCCCAACATTGCGGCTCGATCTCGCGACGATTGCCGAGAAGGCCAAGGGAGCGCGACTCGTCTGGTTGTGCTCGCCGAACAATCCGACGGGCGAGGACATCCCAGCCGACACGATTCGCGAGATTGCTGCGAACTGTCCTGGGCTGGTCTGTGTCGATCAGGCATACCTCGAGTTCGGCGGGGCAACGGATCATCTTCCTCTGCTCGCGGAATGCCCCAACCTGGTTTTTGTTCGCACCTTCTCGAAGGGCTGGGGCATGGGAGCCCTGCGCGCCGGATACGCCATTGCCAACCCGCTGATCGCAGGCGCGCTGGATGCACTGCGTCCCCCAGGCTCGCTGTCGACTGGCTCCGCGCTTGGTGCCGAACTGGCCTGCGCCCACGCCGACACGATGCGTGCCGATGCCGCCACCTACCGTGCCGAGCGCGAGCGGCTGGCGGCTGGCTTCCAAGAGCTTGGACTCGAGCTGATTGGCACCGCCGGCAACTTCGTCTGTGCCCGCACTCCATGGTCGGGTGACGAGCTGTTCGAGAAGCTTGCCACTCGAGGCCTGATCGTCCGTACTTTCGGCCATGAGCCACTCCTCGCCGATGCCTTCCGTGCCTGTGTGGCTGTTCCAGCCGACGACGACAAGTTATTGGCCGCGCTTGCCGACCTGCTCGGAAAGCCTGCCCCTGCACCCTGTGACCCAACCGTCGGAGCCAGTACCTTCGGCCGCGGCGCGCTGATTGAACGGCGCACAAAAGAGACCGACATTCGTCTGCGCACCACACTCGACGGCAGCGGAACCGTCCACATCGCGACCGGCGTCGGCTTTCTCGATCACATGCTGACCGCACTCGGGCACCACGCTCTGATGGACCTCGATCTCTTATGCAACGGCGACACACACATCGATCCGCACCACACGGTTGAGGACTGCGGCATCGTGCTGGGTCAGGCGATCGACGCCGCGCTGGGTAACCGCGCTGGGATTACGCGCTTTGGCGACGCCTCGGCTCCCCTCGACGAAGCGCTTGGCCGTGCCACGGTCGACTTCTCCGGTCGCGGCTCGAGCACCGTGCGCATCGCGTTCACCGACACGATGATCGGCGAGCTACCCACTTCGCTGATCCCACACCTGATCGACTGCATCGCCATCAACGCGCGCGCCACGATCCATGTGGAGGCGAGTGGCGAGGACGACCACCACATTGCCGAGGCGGCCTTCAAGGCTCTGGCGCGAGCGCTGCGCGAGGCCTGGTCGATCGATCCGCGCCGGGGCGCGCAGATTGCCTCCACCAAGGGCTCGCTCTGACGTGACCGCGGTCACAGTGGTCGACTACGGCGGCGGCAATGTTCGCTCGCTCTGCGCAGCACTCGAGCGCTGCGGTGCAACGGTCACGGTGTCTGCCGAACCGAGCGTCGTAGCGTCCTCCAACCGTCTGATGCTTGCCGGCCAGGGCGCCGCCGGCACCGCGATGCAGGCCCTCAACGCAACAGGGCTGGCCGAGGCGCTGCTCGATGCTGCTCGACGCCACGTGCCGCTTCTCGGCGTGTGCGTGGGTCTGCAGGTGCTGTTCGACCACTCCGAAGAGGACGACTGCGCAGGTCTCGGGTTGCTGCATGGCTCAGTGCGTCGCATTGAGGGCGCCGAGCGTCTACCCCACCTCGGTTGGAACGATGTCGAACCATTGAGCGAGCATCCGCTCACCCACGACCTACCCGCCATCACCTATTTCGCCCACTCCTATGCCGTCACGGCGGATATTCCGTCGGCACTCGCCGTCACCCGCATCGACCACGCGACCATCGCGTCTGTCGTGGCCCACGGCTCCGTTGCCGGGGCGCAGTTTCATCCCGAGCGGTCATCCGAGGCTGGC
>Ga0194041_10001048_pt1 | contig 11617 bp, 9 predicted proteins | sample JunL449m_MetaG_FD_160082 | JGI IMG/M metagenome (GOLD analysis project Ga0194041, IMG submission 160082) | Anoxic zone freshwater microbial communities from boreal shield lake in IISD Experimental Lakes Area, Ontario, Canada - Jun2016-L442-9m | ecosystem: Environmental > Aquatic > Freshwater >...
TTCAGAGCAGCATACAAAATATCTAAATCAAACTGCGAATTAAAAGCGTTAATGGAGTACCTGATAAAGGTATTTCCATTATGCTTCATTACTGGGATTTCTATTTTATATTTTCTAAAAAGGGTATTTTGAATCTGTTCAGCATAGATAGTATTAATCCGCACACTGCACATTTGCCCCAGATGGTAATTGTTTATAGGGCAAAGTGGTTGGGTATGGAATAAATCACAAAACTTCTGATAATTATTTCGTGCTAATGCAGCACAATCATCTGCTACATTATTCCAGTTGTTTTCCTTCATATATTCAATAGCCTTGGGGATGGTGAGGAATGCTGAAAAGTCGCGTGTACCCTGCATCTGATGATAATCCAAAAACTGTGAATGAGATGGAGAAGCACTTTTGTAACCCCAGCTTATCACTAAAGGATCGAAGAGATGTTGCAGTTCGTGCTTAACGTATAAGAATGAACAACCTTTTGGTGTCATCATCCATTTATGACAGGCACCAGTGTAAATGTCAGCTTTTAAGTCTGCTAGATCAAGCGGAACATGCCCTGGCACATGAGCCCCATCAACAAAAGTCAGCAATCCCCTTTCCTTTGCCATGTCGCAAATCTCCTTTACAGGAAATTTCATTGCAGTGGTACTCGTTATCTGACTAATAAAAATTGCCTTTGTATGTTTGCTATATCCTTTCCAGAATTCTTCAATTAATTCTTCCTTTGATTTTACAGGCAATGTAATAGGTGTGCGAATAAATTTTGCTCCTGCCTTGTCGCAATAATAATTCCATGCACGATCGCAAGCTCCATATTCAAGATCGGTTGAGAGAATCTCATCCCCTTTATTTAGCTGCAAGCTTTTAGCAATAATATTTACAGCATACGATGGATTAGATACAAGCACCAATTCATCCTTGTTACAATTTATATATTGCGCCAAAGCTTTACGCGATTTTTCTAAATTCTCAGAAGCATTTACTGCAATAAACTGGACCGGCTCAAACTCAATTACTCTTTGCCAACGTTGATATTCATCAAATATCGGTTTTGGGCAAGCGCCAAAAGAACCGAAATTCAAATAGGTAATTTCAGGATTAATCAGAAAGTCTGATTTTATTTTTTCGAATTTATACATGTGTGCAAATTTAGAAATAAAAAACCCCGTCCCGATTAAATCGAAACGGAGTTTTAAGTTTATTCTTTATATGGAAAGATTGTTACCCCATCTTATTTACTACAGCAAAGAAAGAAGTTTCATTCTTACCAAGCTTAGAAATAATCTTCATATGAGATACGAATGCTTTCCAGAAAGATTCGTTATAGATATATTTCACCCCGAATTCTTTGGCTGTTGCCTCAACTATTGGCGCTATCTTCGGGTAATGTATATGGCAAACTCGTGGGAACAAATGGTGAATTGCCTGAAAGTTTAAACCTCCAACATAGAAGGTAATTATAGGATTGTGCTTTGCAAAATCAGCAGTTGTTTCAAGTTGATGAATAGCCCACTCATTTTGAATATTTCCTTTTTCGTCAGGCACCGGGAAAGTTGTTTCTTCCACCACATGCGCCAACTGAAACACAACACTAAGTATTATCCCTGCCACCACATGCAACGTTAGGAAACCTATAAAACATTGTAAAAAGCTAAGGTGAACGAAGTACATCGGCAAAGCAAACATATAAGTAAAATATATAAGCTTCCAAACGATAAGTCCTATTAATGTTTTTGTCTGTCCTGCTTTGCTATCGCGGTGATGACCTTCTTTGTTAAATTGAAAATACTGTACAAAATCTTTGGCTGTTGTCCAGTAAAGCGACATTATAGCATAGAAAAAAAACACATACGCTATCTGAAAGCGCTGCACCTTTTTATAATCTCCGGCAGGGGAGAAACGCATGATTACTTTATTATCGATATCACGGTCGTGCTTGTAAATATTGGTATACGTATGATGTAGAATATTATGTTGCGTTTTCCAATTGCGATTATCTCCGCCCACAGCAGTAAGCGAAAAGGCAAGTATTTTATTGATTGTAGGGTTGGCCGAATAAGCATCGTGGTTGGCATCGTGCATCACACTCATTCCAATACCGGCAAGCCCAAGCCCCATTATTGCTGAGCAAATCCATAAGCCACCAATGCTATAACCTTGGCTCATTATTAAGGCGTATGGCACAAAGTAAAGAGAAAGCATGAAAATGGTTTTCAAAACCATCTGAAAATTAGCGTGCGGGGAGATATGGTTCTCTGCAAAGTAGCCGTCCACTCTTTCCTTAAGCACATTATAAAACTTAGTTTTATCCTTATTTACGAACTTTATTTTTTGTATCATTATTTTTTTAAGTTGCGCAAAAGTAATCATTTTTCCTTAAGGTTATAAATTCGAATCCATTCTTTTATAGTAAATAGCCATCGTAACCATAAAAAACACAGAAAACACAATTCCTACATAGCTTACATCATTAATTATGATAAGTATTACTTCTTTGATAAAGAAGGTAATTACGAATAATTGGGCACCCCATTTCTTCATATTCAGCAAGCCGATGTACGACATAAAGCAGGATGCCACTATCAAGCCGAATAATGCAGGATACCAATCGCCAAGTTTTTTTATTGATGGAGAGAACACAACCACAAAGCTGAAAAGAACCCAAATGAAACCAAGGATGCAAACAATACTTAACAATAAAGGCCGCTTTATTACACTTTGCATCTTTTGTTTTTCAATTAATTACTTCTGATTGCTTCCACCGGGTCGAGTTGTGAAGCGCTGTAAGCAGGTACAAAACCCGAAACTATTCCTATTAATATAGATATGGTAATTCCTAATATTATGTTTGATTGGCTTAAGGTAATTTCCATTGGCAAATTTCCTTCGAAGGCTTTCAGCAAGCCGGACACTATTAATATGCCTATTGCGCCACCGATTAAACATAAAAAGATTGATTCGAAAATAAACTGTATTAATATAAAGCTGTTTTTTGCGCCAAGCGACTTTTGAATACCAATAATATTTGTTCTTTCTTTCACCGATACAAACATAATATTCGCAATTCCGAAACCGCCTACAAGTATCGAGAAGCCGCCAATTACCCAACCTACCACCCCAACCACATCAAACAGCGAATCGAACTGATTCGAAATTAAACTCGTTTGGTTAAGCGCAAAATTCTCTTCCTCCCTCGGTTTCAATTTCCGTATCGACCGCATAATCCCCATCAGCTCATCTATCAGTTCGTCATTGCTCACTCCCGGTTTTGCTTTCACCAATATCTGCGGGTCCAGATTATCACTTCTTATATCAATCAAGCTCCGCGCATATTGCACCGGCACAAGCACCTGCGTATCCGGGCTTCCGCCAAGTATACTTTCGCCTTCTTTTTTGAACACCCCAATCACCATCACCTTTGCACCATTCACTTTAATGTATTCGCCCACCGGCTCCTGATTTGGAAATAAAGCTTTCGCAAGCACATCGCCTATTACAGCCACCGGCCTGCCGGCATTCGATTCCACTTCCGTGAAATATCTACCATCAGCAATCTCAAAATTTCTTACCTTATCAAACTCATGCGAAGCACATATAATAGTCACATTCTCGATGGTATTACTTTTATACTTCACAGTAATATTCGCACTCACATCAAAGGCAGCAGCCTGCGCCCCATCGCATTTTTTAAGGATAGTGTTCAACTCTGTATAATCTGCCACAGGCCTGTTCATATACTTCCACCAAGGGTAATCGGGGCCGAAAGTCCAGGGCCATTTCTCTACAAACACCACATCATTACCAAGGCTTTGTACGCTTTTGCGAAGATTATTCTCGAGCGAATCAACCACCGCAAACACAGTAATAATAGCAAATATACCAATGGTGATGCCCAGCAGCGACAGGATAGTACGAAGCTTATTAACAGCAAGCGCCTGCAATGCAAAGAAAATGCTTTCACGAAATAAGTTTAGAATTACCATCAATTGTAATTTTTTAGAGAAAGCAAAACTACAATTTTATTGTCATATAATAAGGCGTTATTTATTCCTTGACCACTTTCTTTCTCACCACTCCCTTCTCTGTTTTTATTTCTGCAAAGTATATTCCTTTTGAAACACCACTTATATCAATGCTTGCGCTACCACCATTAACCATTAACCATTTATCATTAACCATTTCCCCAAGGATGTCATACACTTTTACACTTTCTATTTTATCTGTTGATGTTATTGTAAAGGTGGAGGAGGTGGGGTTTGGGAAGAGGGTGATAGAACTCATTTCGCTATTTATTTCATTTATACCATTTGCAAATGATGAACCTAATTTTGCAACAAATGAATAGTATTCAGTTGAAACAGGAGAAGCTAATGTAATTGAACCAAAAAAGCCTGTATCAGCTACCATTGACCCGGCCATACAGACATTGTTGTTTACATCTACTGCAATTGCAGGGCCACTGAAATATGAACTCATCGAGAAGCTGCTATCATTCGTTGTTGCAATTTCTGCCCCAACGAATGAGCCGGTTGTATCATACTTCGCGCAATATAATGAACCTGAAGTATGTGTGGTTGAAATTGCAGCGGATGAACCAACATAAAAACTTTGATGAAATGTTCCGGCAGTATAAATATAACCAGTTCTGCTATAGCTCATGCTTACTGCGTCCTCATCGCCAGCTCCGCCATTTCTTATTGCCCAATGAAAAGCACCACTCGAATCAAATTTGGCAATATAATTATCATATCCGCCTGCGTTCGATAACGTAGTTGAACCAATTAATAATGTTGAACTATTAAAAAGGCCTGCAATATATGCGCCTCCCGAAGAATCGGGACAAACGGATGTAATATAATCTTGCCCTGTGCCTCCGAAGCTTTGCGCCCAAATAATATTTCCTGCTGTATCTGCTTTTGCTAAATAAAAATCATTTGTTCCCGAAAGGGTATTAGTTAATGTAAAACTCCCCAAAGTTAATGTTGGTGTGATAAAGTTATCTCCCAAATAAATATTGTCATATTTATCTATTACCGCCCAGCCACCATATAGTTTTGTCCAAATTATATTTCCTGAAGTATCAAGTTTCTGAAAAGTACCCCAATGTGAACCTAAATAAATATTCCCCGATTTATCAGTTTCCACTGCTCCATCGTAAACGTTTTTTGCCCAAATTACAAAACCTGATGTATCGTATTTAACGAGATACCCGCTTGTTGAGTCAGATGTTAATGTATAAGCACCAAAAGTAATATCGGAAAATAAATTATCATAATGACCGGATATGTATACATGACCCTTTCCATCATAACATATTCCATACACATCAGCAAACGAAGAAAAAAAAGTATAATAATGCCACATTAAATTTCCATTACCGTCATATTTAGCAATGTAAATATTATTGCCTCCTGCAACTCCATTGCCATCAACTGAAGCAACGTACAAATTTCCTGATTCGTCAGTGCAAATACCAGTTTCACCATCATACAAATTATGATGCACCGCCCATTGCCATTGTCCGAATCCTTTATTGCAAAGAATAATAAGAACAGTGATTAGTAAACATTTTTTCATTTGAGAAGTTTTAAATTGTTTTAACACAATACAAATATACGTATATATAGTATAGCATCCCTAACCAATTTTCCCTCTTCCAAAAACCTAAATCCCCCTTGAAGATAACCTAAAACCTCAAAAACACCCCCGAAATTGGCAACCTTGCCGGCAATAAAAGGTACCTTTTTTCTGAAAAAAGGTACCTTTTATTGGAAAACACCTTCCTTGATTTGGATTCAAGAACCTGAACATCCGAAAAAAGGTAGCTTGTTTCTTGTCCAAACTACCTGTTATCCAATCCCCGACCCTGGAATCGGATAAAAGGTACCTTTTTTCTGAAAAAAGGTACCTTTTATTGCATCCCTTTTTTGGACTTTAGCTCTTTTTCAACCTCCGCAGTAATAATGGCAAGCTCATTCAGCAATTGCTTTTGGCGCTCTATCAAGGCAAGTTTGTCACGCTTTTGTTTGGCTCGCTTTCGCGAATTTTGATGAACCTGCTCTTCTTCTTCAGAAATAAAATAGGTGATTGGGAGATTTAAAACCTTTGCAATCTTCTTGAGAGTAGAATATTTTATTGAATCATCGGTTAATTTATAAACAGTATTTCTTGCAATACCCACCTGTTCGGTAAATTCAGTAATGTTTAGATTTCTAATTTCAATAATGTTGAATATTTTTTTAACGATTTCTGCCATAGCTTTTAATAATGATTAAAAATAAATGTTTATAATAATAAACATGTTGATTAATTTTTTATACATTTGTACCATCAAAAATAATAAATAATTAAATTCACAAATTAAAAAACTAAAAACATGACACCATTAGACATTTTAACAGACGCTACCAATTGGAACAAAGATGATTTTAAAACTAACGGGCAAAATCTTGTAACAGGCTGTGTACCTGCAAACACCAATTTTACTTTCAGTGGAACAACTTATAATGATTTAAAAGTAAGTTTTAATGCCTGGGTAGCCCGTAACAGCGAAGGCGAGGTAAGTGGCGACCATATTATCATTGATGATGCCGATAATATGGAAATTACTGCAAAGGCAAATTATAAAATAATTGCAAAGCAGGTGAACACACAGGCGGCTCACGACAAAGGAAAATTGTTGAGTTCAGGTGGGGTTATGGTATCCGATGGCGCGTCATTAGGAGTGTTGAAACAGGCAGTAATAACAGATGTTTCATCGAATATTGCAGGAGAAGCAGTAATAACAATTTTAACTTTTGATAAATCAGTAGGTACAATCATAACTTGGACCGACCTGACGGCAGGCACTGTAATGGAGCACGAATTTTTTGCACAGAAACATCTTATCACTTTAGACGGTTTAATTTCAGGTCATCAATACGAAATAACTGCTGCCCACAAAGGCACTGTAAGAAAAGTGGTTCCTTCAAATCCTGTAAAAGTGTATATTAAGTAAGATAAGAAGTATTACGAATTAAGTACAAAATATTAAGTCCTGCTGACAAAACTCAGCAGGACTTTTTTTATTAGCAAAAACAAAAGAATTGATAAACCAATAAACAATTAATCTTTTTATGAACAAAGAAAAACATTTATCAACAAAACCACTTTGCAACCCTTACAAGTTTACTTTTGTGGAAAATTTTTACAACCCCTTATGATTGAGTCGAAAAAAATAAAAAATGCATTGATTTCTGTGTATTACAAGGATAATTTAGAACCTGTAATAAAGCAGTTAAATCAACTGGGAGTGAAAATTTTCAGCACAGGCGGCACACAGGAATTTATCGAAAAGCTTGGCGTACCCGTTACTCCTGTCGAAGAACTTACCTCCTACCCTTCTATTTTAGGCGGAAGAGTGAAAACACTGCACCCCAAAATATTTGGCGGAATACTTAGCCGCAGAGAACTGCAAAGCGATATAGCCCAGATGGAAGAATACGAAATCCCTGAAATAGATTTAGTGATTGTAGATTTATATCCTTTCGAAGAGACAGTGAAATCAGGTGCTTCGGAGCAAGCCATAATCGAAAAGATTGACATTGGCGGAATATCATTGATACGCGCTGCCGCCAAAAACTTTAAAGATGTAGTTATCATTTCATCAAAAAAAGAATACACTTTCCTTAATGATAAAATACTGATGGCTCAGAAAGGCGATTCCACCTTGCAAGACAGGAAGATGCTTGCAACACTAGCATTCAATACATCATCACATTACGATACCGCCATCTTTAAATATTTCGATACAGCAAACAACTTTTTTAAAGAAAGCATACAGCAATCAAGCGTATTGCGCTATGGCGAAAACCCGCATCAGCAAGGCGTATTCTATGGCAACCTCGATGCAATATTCACAAAGCTTAGCGGAAAAGAATTATCGTACAACAATCTTTTAGATGTGGATGCAGCAGTCAGCCTTATTGCAGAATTCAAAGAGACAACATTCGCAATCCTGAAACACAACAATGCATGCGGAATAGCATCTCGCCCAAAGTTAGTAGATGCCTGGCAAGCAGCATTGGCAGGCGACCCAACAAGTGCATTCGGTGGGGTATTAATTACAAATACCGCTATTGATTTTGAATCGGCTCAGGAAATAAATAAATTATTCTTCGAAGTAATCATAGCTCCTTCTTACGACCAGAAGGCAGTTGAGCTTTTGCAATCGAAACCTAACAGGATTATTTTAATACAAAAAGAAGTAGAAGTTTCTAAAAAATCTTTCCGAACCCTTTTGAATGGAGTAATTGAGCAGGACAAAGATTTGAAAACAGAAACACAAACAGATATGCGCACTGTTACCAAAACAGCGCCAACAGCCGATGAATTGCGTGATTTGGAGTTTGCCAACAAAATAGTAAAGCATACAAAATCGAACACCATTGTATTAGCTAAAGATAATTGTTTGCTTGCAAGTGGCGTTGGGCAGACATCCCGAGTGGATGCATTGGAACAGGCAATAGTAAAAGCAACCAAGTTTGGTTTCAGCCTGAAAGGTGCTGTAATGGCTTCGGATGCATTTTTCCCCTTCCCCGATTGTGTAGAAATAGCATATAAAGCAGGCATTACATCTGTAATTCAGCCTGGTGGTTCTATCAAAGATAAAGACTCTGTAGCATATTGCGATGCCAACGGAATGTCAATGGTGATGACAGGTACAAGACATTTTAAACATTAAACTACAAATAAGAAATAAAAATTTATGGGATTATTTAGCTTTTTAACACAGGAAATTGCAATCGACTTAGGTACTGCAAACACCTTGATAATTTACAACGACAAGGTGGTTGTTGATGAACCATCAATAGTTGCGGTGGACAGGATGACCGGGAAAGTAATTGCTGTGGGAAAACAGGCTCAGCAGATGCACGGGAAAACACACGAGAATATCAAAACCATTCGTCCTCTTAAAGATGGGGTAATAGCCGATTTCAGTGCTGCCGAACACATGATTCGCGGAATGATAAAAATGATAAACCCCGGAAGACGTTTGTTTACGCCATCCCTGAGGGTTGTAATATGTATTCCTTCCGGTATCACTGAAGTGGAAAAACGTGCGGTAAGAGATAGTGCAGAACGTGCTGGAGGAAAAGAAGTGTTCCTTATTCACGAACCAATGGCTGCTGCGATCGGTATCGGCATTGACGTGGAAGAACCAATGGGAAACATGATTATCGATATAGGCGGTGGTACCAGCGAGATTGCCGTTATCGCACTTGGAGGGATTGTTTGTGATAAATCAATTCGTATTGCAGGTGATGAATTCACTTCTAACATTGAAGAGTACATGCGCAGACAGCACAATATATTAATTGGCGAACGTTCTGCGGAGCGTGTGAAGATTGAAGTTGGGGCAGCTATGACAGAAATCGACAATCCTCCACCCGATTATGCAGTACACGGAAGAGACTTAATGACGGGCATTCCAAAGGAAATATATGTATCCTATGTTGAGATTGCTCATGCTTTAGATAAATCCATCTCAAAGGTGGAAGAGGCTATTCTTAATGCTTTGGAGATGACTCCACCAGAATTATCGGCCGATATTTTCAGAACAGGAATCTATCTTGCAGGCGGTGGCTCTATGCTTCGCGGACTTGATAAACGTATTTCATTAAAGACCAAACTCCCTGTGCATATTGCAGAAGATCCACTTCGTGCTGTAGCAAGAGGAACTGGTATTGCTTTGAAAAATGTTGGAAAGTTCCCATTCCTGATGAGATAACTTTATTATAAAATTGTTGGGAGGCATAATCAATGGTTGTATATCGCATAATCAATGCTCGTTCTGCAACAATTAACTAAATGAAGAATCTTCTCCTTTTTGTCTGGAAACATAATTTTGTTTTTCTATTCCTATTACTCGAAACACTTTCAGTGTATCTGATAGTGCAAAATAATTATTATCAGAAAGCTGGGTTCATTAATTCTTCAAATCAAATAGTTGCAGATGTTCAGGAATTACAGGGAAGCATAAAAACATACTTCTTCCTGAAGGATGAAAATGAAAAACTATTGAAGGAGAATGCTGAATTAAGAGGAAAAACTCTAGCATCATTTTCTGTTTTAGTTAATGATGAAAAGGTAGTTAATGATACTACATATCACCAGAAGTACACATTCGTAAGTGCAAGGGTTGTAAATAATTCTACCAACCTACGCAACAATTTCCTGACACTTGATAAAGGCTCGAAGCAGGGAATAAATAAAGACATGGCAGTGATAACAAGCACAGGTGTTGTAGGTCAGGTAAAGGATGTATCGGATAATTTCTGTACCGTTATCTCTCTTCTCAACAGTAAAAAAACTATTAGTTCTAAGGTGAAAAAAGATGGTTCCTATGGACCTCTTTCCTGGGACGATGGCGATGATTTCGGTCATGCAACTTTGCATGATATTCCAACACACGTAAAACTAAAAAACGGAGATACAATTATTACAAGTGGTTATTCTCATGACTTCCCTGAAAATATTCCAATAGGAATTGTGGAAAGCTATGAACAGAAATCGGGGCAGTTTTTCTACACTGTAAAAGTGAAACTATCAACAGACTTTAAAAAACTTACTCATGTTTATATTGTAAAAAACAAAATGAAGCAAGAGCAGGATAATCTTGAACAAACTTCCGAAGCTGAAGCCGCAAAAAAGAAATAGTAATGATAAACGAAGTTCTCCGAAATTTTTTACGCTTTATAATTCTTGTTTTAGTTCAGGTTTTAATAATTAAAAACATTGAAATGGGACGATACATCATTCCATTCATTTATGTCCTTTTTATTATTTCATTACCTTTCGAAATACCTAATTGGCTATTATTGGTTGTTTCTTTTTTGCTTGGGATCTCAATTGATTTTTTCTACAACACAGCCGGAATGCATTCAGCAGCTTGCCTTGTAATGGCATATATCCGCCCAACAATTCTTAAAGTATTTTCCCCGCGCGAAGGATACGAATTCGGAATGCAACCTACAATTCACTATTTGGGATCAGTCTGGTTTGTTTCATACGCGGGAATTTTAATATTTATACATCACTTAGTATTGTTTTTTATTGAAGTATTCCGCTTCTCCGAATTCTTCTCCACATTATTAAGAGTAATAGGAAGTTCATTGTTTACTTTGCTTTTGGTCGTATTAATCCAGTTCCTGTTTAAGCAAAAAAAGGAGGAATGAATCAGCAACTAGAGGAAAGAAAATACATTATTATCGCGGTTTTTATTCTGGTTGGACTTGCATTTATTGCCCGTCTATTTTATATTCAGGTGGTTGATGATACTTATAAACTTAATGCTCGCAACCAGGCCTTTCGTTATCAAACTGAGTTTCCTGTACGAGGGTATATTTATGACAGAAACCATAAACTACTTGTATTTAATGAAGCTGCCTATGATTTGATGGTGGTCCCAAAAGAAATCAAAGACCTCGATACCGTTGATTTCTGCAATGAAGTTGGAATCACAAAGGATGAGTTTCTTAAGAAAATGAAAAAGGCAACCCAGGCGCCTAATTCTCCAAGAAAAGCGTCCGTATTTGAGAAACAATTATCTCCAAGGGATTATGCATCACTTCAAGAA
>Ga0194041_10001051_pt1 | contig 11604 bp, 19 predicted proteins | sample JunL449m_MetaG_FD_160082 | JGI IMG/M metagenome (GOLD analysis project Ga0194041, IMG submission 160082) | Anoxic zone freshwater microbial communities from boreal shield lake in IISD Experimental Lakes Area, Ontario, Canada - Jun2016-L442-9m | ecosystem: Environmental > Aquatic > Freshwater >...
ACAACAAATAGGGCATATTTCAGTATTTGCTAAACCATTGTTCCAAGAAATATGTCCTTTTTTAAAAGAAGTATTATTTCCTGAAGTTAAACCATCTCCTCCAGAAGTATGATTTGTAAGGTTGAATCCCCATTGTCTGAATTGCTCTATCCAATACTTTTCCCAATATTTCCATTCTGATTCATATACTTCATCAAGAATATTCATTTTAGGTTTTAGTCCTAAAGATTTTAAACTATTTATCCAATTTCTTTTATGACTACGTTGATTATGTAATTTATTACAATGATTGTGAAATCTTTCTTTTGGATTTTTGGTTTTACCTACATATCTAACTTCGTTAGTTATAGGATGTTCTAATGTATAAATATATACCTTCATAATGTTTTTTTACAAAGGTATATATTATATATTTAATATGCAAACTTATCAGTACTAATCTTTCCTGATATACCTATAATCATAATTCATCTGTTTTTGAAACTACATCTTCTTCTACTTCCACTTCTTCAATAGGAAGATCAGTTTGGTTAATTACAGCTACAATCTTCTCTTTAAGTTCATCATAGAATTCTGGATTATCAATTACCAACTGTTTGAATTCTTCTAAGTCATACTTAGTTCCATCTACTGTCATAGTTTTACCATACTTACGTCCTAGCTCAAACTCATTAAGAAGAGTCATCATCTCATCAAGAGTGTCAATACCTTTACCATACACAATCTCAAACTCTGATTTTCTATATGGAGGAGACATTTTGTTCTTGATAGCTTTTAACTTAGTAATATTACCATAAGTTACATCACCATCTTTAGCTAAGCTTCTAGACACTTCTATTCTTACATCACTGTAGAATTTAAGAGCATGTCCTCCTTGAGTTGTTGTAGGATTACCAAACATAACACCAATCTTCTCTCTATATTGGGATATTACGATAACACATACATTATGCTGTGATAGAGCTCCTTTAAGTTTTGGATAAGCATTACTGTTCAATAGAGCTTTTCTACCGATTGTAGAGTCTCCTACATCACCATCAAGCATCTTCTTAGGTATTAATGAACTATCTGAATCTATGATAACCAAATCAATCTCTCCAGTGTTAATCATTTCCATAGCAATGTTGAATCCTTCCTCACCACATGATGGTTGAGAGATTAACATTTTAGTAGTATCCACACCTAGTTTCTTGAAATAGCTTTTATCGACAGCATGCTCACCATCGATATAAAGAACAGTTCCACCTTTCTTCTGGCATTCAGCTGCAGCATGTCCACATATTGTAGATTTACCTGTGCCCTCCCAGCCCATAAGTTCATAGAGTTTCCCCTTTACAAATCCTCCTACACCAAGAGTGATATGATCAAAACCAATACTACCTGTACTGATTACATCATAATCTCCTCCTGCTTTAGAATCTAACGCTAATATTGAACCAACACCATAGGTCTTGTTCAACTTGTCCATTGCTTCTTGAAACTTGTTATTAGTTTCTTTTGCTGCTTTTTTTACTGCCATTATTTAGTTGTTTTAATTGTTTAAAGATAATAAATTTTTGTGTTATTTCCTAACCTTTTGTGGTAATAAAGACCCCATAAATTAGGGTTTATCTATCCACGATTGGTCATAAATAGTTATTCTTGGTGAAAAATAGGTATTTCTGATATGTTTTGGTGAAAAATGGGTTGAGGGTAAAAAAGCCCCAAATTTCTTCAGGGCTCTCTCAACACAATTAAAAAACAGAACAGAACTTTTTATTCACTTGTTCTAAGTGATGTATTACCTTTTTCACATTTATCAAAAGGACAATGTCTGCATTCATTACCACAGCATTTCTTTTTAGTCTTCAATAGATATTCCTTAGTGAAATGAATTCTTCCATCCTCTAAGTAATAATCTATAAACTCTATAAATTCTTTTTTATCTTCATTCATTTTCTATTCATTTTAGAAGGAACTATTATATATTCCTCATCAAACAATTTATACACTCTCCTTGGATCTAAATTAAATATATCTATTATTTCTTCTGGAGATAATGCAGGGAATTTTTCTTTGAACTCAAATATAAGAAGTTTAGTTTTTAGAGCTAGTATTTTTGTATTTCCCATCTTGAGATTGTTTTATAAGTTCTCTTTCATCCTCAAATGCATATCGATACTTAGCATCTTTATATTCCTCCATAATGTATGGATTGTGCATTTTTCTAAAGAAATCTTTGCTGGTGCTCTCTATAGCAAGGATGACATGACTATCATTATATCCACATACATATCCCTTATACTTAGGGTGCACTATTAACATATTCTTAAACTGGTTGAATACTTTTTCCATCTTTGTCTAGGTTTAAACTTGCTAATCTATTTTCTAACTCATATTCAACCTTCAAAATGAAACTAATCTTATCCTCAAGCTCTTGTTGAATGATTCTTCCTGCGAATGGCATAATATCCTGAAGATTTGTATACACTCTAGGTAATCCATATTTAGTTTTGATTTGTTGGTATTTAAATCCAGGGATCCATGTAAGATCATTAAACACTTGATCAACATAAGCTAATACAGAAGGTTCTTCAATAGACATTCCATAATTATTTTCTTCTAAATAAGATGCATACTTATCATTAAATTCTTTACTTGTTCTCATATTTTTAATTTATAGGGAGACAAATATACATCATCTCCCTGATTATTCCTAATTTATTTCTTCTATTTTTGGAGATAGTTTGTTCTCTAAGATTTCAAATGCAGCTTCTATAGCAAATAGTTCTGCTTCTTTTCTTGTATTACATTGTTTTCCAATAGGATTTGGTTTAACTTCATCATTACCTGTATGAATTGCACCTGAAAATCTAACTCCTTCAGGACTTGAGAATATCATAAAATAAATTATAATATCATTCTCATCAAATACATCTAATAACATTCTAGGATTGGCATCAATCATTGTTCCTAGTTTATCATCTTCTATACCTGTTTCTCTCATCATGTCTTTGAACTCATCTGGAACATCTGATGTTTGTAGAGATTCAATCATTCTTTCTAGAAACCATTCTCTAATAACAACAGCGGATGCTGTATGTTTTTCTAATAACTCGATTCCTTTCATATTATTCTTCTATTATTGGTTGTTCATGTAATGCTAGAGAGGCTTCTATCCACCATACTCTTTCAAAATCAAACTCAGTTAATGGTTCTACATCTTTGCATGCTTTATATTTGATGTCATACATCATTGCAGCCATTTCACAGAATATAGCAGCTTTCTCAACTCCATACTCTTCTATTAGTGATTCTAATATTTGTCTATTAAACATGTTCTTTTAGTTTATCAATTATTAATACTTCTTTTTCTTCATCCCAACCTTCCCACACTTCAAACTCATCTTCAAATGTGATTCCTATTTTATCTTCCCAGAACTCTATAAGATCTGCACTCTTCTTAAATATTCTAACTTGCAAACTTATTTCATCTTTACTAAGACCTGCTTTCATAACTTTGACAGATTTAGGGAATTCACTTTGGAATGATTTTGATGTTTTAGAATACTTACCTTGTTTAACAAGTTCATAGTCTTGTTTGAATCTCTCATTGAGTTGATATACAACAACAACAAATCCATCTTCATAATCATAATCTTCTATTATGGATTTTGTTCTTTCATATTCTCCATCTAAGAACTCCCTAAACTTATCCAAATTATCAGGTTTAAATAGCAAATATATAGAATCTTCATAACCATGTTGCATTTTTTCATCTTTGATATATCCATTTATAAATCCATTATTTCTTAAAGCATCCTTTGGTACCCGAAGAGTGGGCACCATAAAGATACTAGTTATATTCTTTTTTACTTCCATGTTCTATCCTTTAATGTTAACTATTCCATTAGATAAATAGTTTTTATAGCTTATATTCCACGTTTCTGTTTCCTTACACCATTTAAGTGCAGCAATGATATCTTGTAGACCAGGATAGGTTCTTCCCTTATGTATAAATCCTTCATATGCAGCTAGCATATCAGACTTATCAAGAGTGTAAATTAATGGCTGATAGTAGTTAGTTGAATCACATACAATGAATTGTAAGAAATCCACTGTATACCCATAATACTCACTCTCTGGATCTTTTGCTAAATGTAACATTGCACGAAAATACAAATAAGCTTGGATGTATGCTCTTCTGTAAAGATAATACTCTTCATAGAAATTCTCTACACTCCATGTGCATTTTAAATCATATGGCCTAATCACTCTTTCATCATGATCAATCACCACTTTATCAAGCATACTTTTTAGAGGAAGACCATCTATTTCATATCCTTCTACCTGCATTTGATCTATCACTGTATACCTAGAGCTATTTACTAGATTAACAATTGGTGCTGTTGTACTGTTATTCTTTAGTTGTTCAACAATCTTTTCAGCAACAGATACTTCCATTGTATTAATGACAGTTAAATTCTTGCTTCTAACGGTTCTAATTTCATTGTAATATATCTCAGCATCAGATCCAAAGAACTTAGCTATCACAGCCTCATATTTAATCTTAAATCCTGATAGAGCATAAGCTTCTTGAGATATATCTGCAAAGTCTCTCTTCACTACACCAAATTCATCTGTAGCATCTCTTGTTACACGATATAACGCTTCTGCAAATTCTAACATAAGTCCTGTTGGTGTAGAAGCACAAGATGACATATAGAACTTCTCATCAAATAAATGAGGTTCCATAAGTAGGGTCTCGACTATTCTACCCATATTAGCTGCTGCACTATCTTTGTCTTCTACCTTCTCACCAAGATAATATTTCTTGTGATATTTCTTTCTATCTTGTGAGAATTCTTTTAATGAACTACTACTGTCCATTACCACTGCTCTGTATTGAGCTTCTGTTCTTGCTGTTCCTTTTATCATAATTGTTTATTTAATAATTGTTACTCCATTATATGTCTCAATCCAAACATGTGCTCCACAACTTAATGGTTTGTCTGGAGAATAACATATTTTACTATCTCCTTTGATATCCACTTCATGTGCATATCTATTTTCTTTGTAAGTCTTAATAGTTAGAACAGGATCATTAACCCCATTCTTTCTATTACTCTTAATCACATGTTGATTAACATGTATTATAGTCTTCATGTTATTTATATATTAATATTGCACAACATGAACATGTTTGAGCATTTGGTTTTGGAATTGATGTCATAGATAATGATATCACTGTTTTTACTTCTTTATCATCTATCATCTTTTGAAGATCTCTCTGGATAATATAGATTTTCTCACTCTCCCAATATCTTGTTTTCATTTTCTTTTATTTTTAATATTTTATTAGTTAAATATTCTAATGTATAAGCATAAGCTTCTTCTGATTCATAAGCATATTCTATTCCTATTTTTTTAAACAAGAACACAACAGCATGAAAAGCTTCATGAGCTACAATACCTATATTATCTATATCATCTTTAAATCTTATAAGAATACATCCACTTCTTAATTTATGTGTAGTGGCTATAGCTTTTTGATTAGCCATGTATTTATCAAAATCTTTCTTAGATGTATTCTCTTCAATTTCTTCATACAAAGCTTCATCTGTTTGTCCTATAGAAACTACTATATCATGCCCAAATACTTCTATTGGTATCACTCTAAATACATTCATGATACTTCTTTATAAATTTTATCAATAACTGCTTCAAACTCTTTTGTTTTAACTAATCCAATTGTTCTAATTAGTTTACTAATATTAATAGTTGTCTCATTGAAATAAGCATGTAATGCTTCAACTTCTTCTTTTGTTAGTTTCATAATGTTTGTTTAAATGCTTCTATAATTTGTGGATACAAAGCTCTTACTTCTTTTGGTACTCTACTGAAGAACCATCTAATTTCTATTTCGTAATGATGTCCGTTAACATCCAATCCTTGTGGATGCACTAGCCAGAAATGATGATATTTTCCTTCATGTTCAACATGTCCTTCATGAAAAATTTCATGAAAAGCAGGTTCTTTGTTTATTGTTATTGCGTTAGTCATCTATTGTAATGTTATTAGTTATACGATGTTCTATTTCCTTCTTCATTATATCTTCCATCCATGGAGCAATTCTTCCTTCCATGTCTAGAATAATATTAATGATGTGTGCATTTGACATATCAGCTATAGATTTGTATGACAATGGTGATTTACCATCTTTACCTCTATTTCCCCAATGTGCAGCACTTCTGTTCATCTCATGATCATCTGATAGATATATAGTAGAACTAGTATCAACTAAATCTAGATTTAATCCTCCATACCGTTGATATTCATTACCACCATCTACCATTGTTTCATTAGTACAGCCACATGTTTTATAATCATGTCTATGATATGATGTTAGCACTTCTCCACATTCTCTACATTGTACTCTATTGAGTATTATTTGTTTTTCCATAATGTTATCTATCACATTCAACAAATGCTTCTGGGTACTCTTTTAATGCCTTAAGATATTTTTCTATCCAAGGTACAAAATTATGATACATTCCCCAACCATTAGGACTGTTAAACTTTTCATAACGTTTTGGCCTAGCTCTCATGTCTTTCAATCCTTTTTCTATAATAGGAATTATTTCATGAGCTTTTACAGGATTAGCTTCTTCAAACGCATACTGAGCATCATAATCACTTTCAGGAATATTATATCCTTCTTTTAATTCATAAGGTCTCCACAATGCTTTATACAATCCAGCAGCTTCAGCCATCTTTCCTAGATTATGTGTAATGTTTGAACTATACAAAGATTCTCTTTGTAGTTCTAATGTTTTACCTTCGTCATAAGTGACATGGTAATTTCTATATAATGTTACGTCTAAACTCATTTGTTTTTTTTATTACAGGTTTTACATTTTAGTGTCTCTGGATCAAAGTTTTTCTCTGTCTTACACTTGTCACAATATTGATATAATGTTGTCATATCTTCTTTTTAGCTTGTTTCTCTTTTAATGTTTTCTTATCATGGCAGGTTGTACACAAAATCTGTAAGTTATCTTGTTCACAGAACAATCTTTCTACAAATCCTGGTAAATCATCTGCACAATTAAGACTCCCAGCAGGTAACACATGATCAACATTAATTTGTTTCTCAGGATACCACTTCTTACACTTCTTACACTGATATTCATACTTCTGGCGTTTACTAACACCTTTGTAATCTCTACGTGCATTTAATTTACATACTGATATAGGCTTCCACCATCTACTCTTTTGTCTCAAAGCACTTCTGATAAATGACCAGAACGCAGCTTCGCTCATGCTACCTGCACATCTTGTCTTTGGGACTAACACTCTCTTCGCCATATTATTATAATTAAGTTATGCCACAAATATAATAAATATTCATGGCATAACTATATTATTATTACTTAATCGTGTTCACACGATTAGTAATCTTAGCTTTCATCTCAGTAAGATTCAACACAATAGCATTGATCTCTGCTGCTGATATAGAAGGCATGTTGAACTCATGTTTCTTAGCTTCAGTTGCAAATCCTTCTTTCGCTTTTTCAGCTAAGCTTTCCAATTCACGAATAGCATATTGCTCATCTAATTGTAAGAAATCAAAGCTTCTATCATTCATGATCTGATCTGCTTCAGCAACAGTAGTTAGCATAAATGGAAGATATTCCCAACATCTACCTTTCTCTGTACCAATACCAACCACCTTCATAGGATTATGAAGAGTCATAACTGTAGTATCACCACAAAGAACATAAGGAGCTGTGTATCCTGCAAAATGAAGACCTGCTGTAGCACAATCTTGTGTACTCCAGTTACATTCTTCTTTAGGCATACTTACAACTTGTCCTACACGAATGTCAAATGTTTGAGTCCAGTTATCAGTAAATCTATTCTCTTCTCTATTAGGAAGATCTAAATAGATTTCTGTAAGTGAACCAATTCTTTGTCCATGGTCTATAGGCCATTCTTCATTATAAGTGTATTCTGCCACTTCACCTGTTCCATCACATCTTTCACACTCTACCCATTCTCCATCTTCCCAAGCATCTTCATCTTCCCATCCACCATCACCTAAACAATCAGGACATGTTGTTGTTGTATGAGGTTCAATTTTAGTTAGATTGTCTTTATGTACAAGTTTGTATTCTCCTTCTTCTAAGAAGATTGTATAATCATCTGGGTTCTTCTTCCACACAGCTTTCACTTTATTATAAGCATTACTTACAAAGTATACAAGCTCTGGAGAACCATGGAGTGTTACAACATTTCTAAGAGCTACAAAGAATCCTTGTTTAGTGATTTTGAAACTATTATCTGTTAAGAATCTGTATAGTTCATTAGCCACCTCAGCTCTTGGATTAAGACAACACCACATAAAGAAGTTCTTGTGTGCTAGATAATCATCATCATCAGCTAATCTTCTATAGAAATATATAGGAGTTCCTTCATTATACACTCTATCAACTATCTCAATGAATTTCTCTACAAGCAATTGAGGAAGACTTCTAGATGTACCTACTAAATATACAGATTGTCCTTCTACAGTAAAATCAGGAAGATCTCCAAGCAATTGAATTCCTTTTTGTAAAGCTTTGATTCTAGCTGCTTCAGCTTTCGCTTTCTCTACATCAGCTGCAACATCTCTAGAACCTACAATAGCATGTATTTCATGTGCACTTTTTGCTTCAATGATTGCATAGTAATCATCTTCTGTTGCTCCAGGTTTACTAAGTACAGTTCCATCAGTTAACACTACAGTGAGTGTGTCATTAGCTAATTGAATTCTAAGATAGGGTTTCACTTTTGGTGTTTCCTCTTCTTGCATTAAACTCTCTAGCTTCTCAGCTACCACTTTAGTAATTGCAGATTCTGCTGTTTGCTTGAACCAGTCAAGACTTAAAAATTTGTTTTCCATTTTGTTTTTATTTATTTAGTTTATTAATTGTTCAATACTTACTTCGTCTAACACTTCATCATTTATTCTAATTTTATAATGCTCAAGATTCACTCTATGTTTGTGATATTTGAACAAGTCAGTCATTAAGCTGGACATTGGATCACCAGCATTGTAATAACCCATTCTTGAACACAAATGATTCAAGAAATACAATCTTTCAAGCAAAGCTTTCATCTCTAGATATTCTGTATATATTAATGGATCAAATAGATTATGATCTTGTGCTACAGATAACATTGATTTAACTAACGCTGCATCACTTGTTACATAATTCAAACGTTTGTATTGAAGCAGCTTCTCTAGCTTACCACCTAGATCTGTAGAAGTGTAAGCAATCATTTTTGCTTTATCAAATACATATCTATTTTGTTCAATCAGCTCATTGACTAACACTGATGTAATCATTCTTTTGAATGGTGCATTCTTCCCTTCCATAAATTTGTCATATGATATTAAATTGTGTATCTCTAGTTGATCAACTGTCTTTAGTTCTCTATCTGAAAATGTAACCACTTCCATCACTTGCTTTTGCATCATTCCATAAAGAGCATCAAGTTTCAATGAATCTTCATGTTTACCATATACAATCACTTGTTTACGTTTGTGTAACTCTTCTAGTTTATACAATTGAGAATCAAACTTACAATTTCTACCACCACTATATCTAGCTAATTGAACACCTTTCTTACATATAATCTCTCCTTGAATCTTAAGTCTTTTACCACTAGCTAAACCAGCTGTACTAACTTTAATCTTCTTTCTACTATGAATAAATGATTCTGACACAGTAATTGCATCTAAATCAATGAAATTTGCTTCAATAAGAGATAGGATGTATTGATATTCCTTAATCACTTGTCTCCACTCATGTCTTTTATACTGATGCAATTGTAATCTGTGGTAGTAGGTGTCTGAATCATAGTTGCTAGGTTTACCTAGTTTCATAGGTTTATTTCGTTTAACAAAACATTGTTGAACATTTTCATTGCATATAGATTTCATATAGTCTTTCTTTAATTGAGAAATTCTATCTTCATATAAATACACATTAACCTTACCATTACATATGTTATCTATGTTATATCCCCAAATATAATGTTTACTGGCATCCTTCATTTTTTTATCCTTCAATGTGAATTTAAGGACATATGCACTATCTATCATGTGTGACTTAGTTCTACTATATACAGAAGGGAAATCTAGTAGAGTTACACCTTTTAGTTCTGGAACAGCTGCTTTAATAGTGGCATATTTAATCAAAGGACTAATACTAAGTGTTCTATTATTTACCATTTCAACAAAATGTCCACTCTTCTCCAAGTAATTAATCATAGATTTGATATCATCACTCTTGATTACAGTTTCATTATACTTACCAATAAAATAATCTGCTACCTGTGCAAGTTTCTTCTTGATGATGTCTTTAGCTTCCTGTGTATATCTCAATGATTCTCTATTTGGTGTAGGGAATAACCCATCACTTAGTGAAAATCTAAGAGCTATAGGAAACTCAAGTCTGTCTATACCAAGTTTCTCAAAGTCTAGTGGATAATATACATTGTCCAAACAGATGTGTAATTTGGTATCTGTAGACATTTCAGAGAATTGAAAGTGTGTGTGTCTACTAATAACAAAATCATTAGTAATAGAATAATCTTCTGGTACATCAAAATACACACTCTCGAAATAACACAATTGTTCTTTAATCTTTCTTTGGAAGTTATACTTATCACCATACTTAACAGGAATGATGATCTTTACACCATTAGCCTCTGTTGTTTCTGTTTCATATAAAAGATCAATAGTGTTAGTGTCTTCTCCTTCATACATCATATACTTACGCTCCATACCATCTTTTCTACATACAAAATAGAAACTACTAGAATATGCTAGAGGAGCTTTAAAGCCCAATCCCATCATACCTAATTCTGTAGCACTGTTACGCTTTGTAGATTTACCATACTTACTAATGATGTTACGCACATCATCAGCATCTAGGCCTATACCAAAATCTTCTACACAAAACTCATAATTGTTATATGAAGCAGCTTTTAATGAAACTATAATTGGTGTGTCTACACCAGCTCTTCTATGACTATCTAAAGCATTACTTGCGCATTCTCTAATAGCTGAGCCTATATCATCAGAATATAAATTCTTACTTAACATCTGCATTAATATCTGTGCAGAATCTAAGTCTAAAGACATACCAATACTTTCTTGTGTTTGTCCTTCTGTTAGGACGTGTGCTTCTGTTTGTTTTTCGAGGATCATAATTTTTTATTTTTTTAAAGTTTTATATTGATTTCCTTTAAAGAGTTTTCTTTGATTAATCAAAGCATGCTCTTCATTTTCTTTTTTTGTTACCCATTCTAAATTCCAAGCCTCATTACATTTAGTATCTAAATTAATATGATTTACTTCAGGTTTATTATCAGGATTTGGAATAAAATGTTTAGCTACTAATCTATGAACTGAAAACTTACACACTTTACTAGTTCTTAATTCAATTACTAAATATCCTTTGTTACTTACAAAAGGTTTTTTAACAATTTGATTTACTTTTCTAAATGTTACTTTTCCTGATTTAGATGTATGAGGGGCAGTTCTTTCAAGAGATAATATATCTCCTTTGTTTG
>Ga0194041_10001052_pt1 | contig 11603 bp, 14 predicted proteins | sample JunL449m_MetaG_FD_160082 | JGI IMG/M metagenome (GOLD analysis project Ga0194041, IMG submission 160082) | Anoxic zone freshwater microbial communities from boreal shield lake in IISD Experimental Lakes Area, Ontario, Canada - Jun2016-L442-9m | ecosystem: Environmental > Aquatic > Freshwater >...
ACCTACTATTGCTCAGAACACGCTAATTTATTTTGAATTTAAAAAATTATATTTACGTCACTTAGGAATGAATGCTGACCAAATTTTTGAATTTATAAATTCATTATTTGTATTTTTTTTAGTAATACTTATATGCATTCTTATATTTTTGTATTTAGGCCATAATGAACCATTTTCAGATTGGGAATGCCAATTAACTCAGCCACCCACATTGGCACCAACACAAGGGCCCGTCCTTGCGCCAACATTGGCACCAACACAAGGGCCCGTCCTTGCGCCAACATTGGCACCAACACAAGGGCCCGTCCTTGCGCCAACCAAGGCGCCAACCCTTGCGCCAACCAAGGCGCCGACCAAGGCACCTACCCTTGCACCGACTAAGCGTCCGAGACCAACCAAGGCGCCAACCAAGGCGCCAACCAAGGCGCCAACCAAGGCGCCAACCAAGGCGCCAACCAAGGCGCCAACCAAGGCGCCAACCAAGGCGCCAACCCTTGCGCCAACCAAGGCGCCAACCCTTGCGCCAACCAAGGCGCCAACCAAGGCGCCAACCCTTGCGCCAACCAAGGCGCCAACCCTTGCGCCAACCCTTGCGCCAACCAAGGCGCCAGTTTGTGTAATTTCTTGAAATTTCAAGAAATTTCGGTGGAAAAAATTGTAAGTATATGTATATGATGGATGAATCATCGGTGGCCAAAACCGTGGAGACACTATGGCACGGTATTAAGAGTATAATAAGAAAGAGGTATAAAACTGGTTATATTGTGTTGGACGTAGCGTACATTGCACACGCAATTGATTTAATTGCCAACCATTACAAAATTACACAGTGCGCCGCCGACATACGATCTTCGATCGCGTCGACGCAAAGCGTCGTAGTTGCGCAATTGTGCAATTTCCTACAAAAACGAGGTTTTGTAGTTTGCCATCGAATCGCCGAAGTTACGATAAGTTGGCCGTTTTATTTTCTAGGACCTAATCAAATAAATGTCTAGTACGCAGTCTCCTGCACCGGCACCTGCTGCGCAGAGTGTAACTACTGGTCAGACTGTTTTAATTGTTGTATCTATTTTAATGGTGGTTTTAATTATTCTATTTATGTTCATTTTTACGCGAAGCGTACCGAACCGGCCACGCCGTTTGCGAAAATAATTTAAAGAAAAAATATATAAGATGAATAAAGATCAGATGCGAAGCGCCGAGGGATCGGGTGAAATTTTGGGCGACATTGAATCGTTCAAGGTAGATGCTACGACTTTTTCTGACATTGATAATCGGATTCGTGAACTGAACGAGAAATTGAAGCCCTATACGCAAGAATTAAAGGAATTGAAAACTAAAAAGTTAGAACTTAAGAAACATATATGTAAATTTATGGAAAATAATGAATTAGACAAGTGTGCTTTAAAAGACAAAAATAGCATTTTACTATATCAAAAAAGAAGGGTTGTTATTCCAATCACAAGAGAAATAATTAAGAACGAACTTGGACGTTTTTTTGGAACATGTAACACTAAAGAATTCAATGGTCTAACACCAGAAGAAAAAGCCAAAAAAATATTTGAATATATATGGGAGGACAGGGATTATAAATATTCAGAAACATTGTTAAATAAACCACTTTGATTCGTTCATACACCTTTGCAATATTCTATGGTACGTTTCAGAATGAAGTATAACAGTAGATTTAATAGCGTCCGGCCACATATTAATTACGGTCACCCGTGCCCTAATTACAAGTTTAGCAAAAAGATTGGTGATGGTAGTGCAAGCAAGATATACAAGTGCGAGGTGCAACGTGCGGAATCCGAAGAAGCTTGCGCAAAAGAAAAGTGTATTATCAAGGTTATACACAAGAGCGAGGAATGGAAGGCAGAGTTAAATATTCTTAAAATGCTTAAAAAGTCGGATAGGATTTTAAGTCTGATGGATCATTTTATTTCGGACCGATTCGTATATATAGTAACACAATTATACGAAGGCTTTGACCTTTTCGACCACATCGACCTAAATGTACCACTCAATGAAACATATTCATTAAAACTATTGCGCGAAATGGCCATTTGCGTTAAAGAATGTCACGATCAAAATATCGCCCACCTAGACATCAAGTGTGAAAACTTTATGGTTAGGACAATGGACCCCCCTCAACTAGTACTTATCGATTTCGGTCACGCAGAGTTTATCGATAAGAAACAAATTAAAGAAGGCTATAGCAAGTACGGCACGTGCTTCTACCTATGCCCTGAAGGTTATTACAATTACTATTCAAGTAAGAGTGATATTTGGAGTCTTGGTATATGTCTGTACCTTTTTATCACAGGAGATTACCCATTTTACGGCGATGACGACGAGTACGAAAAAAACGTAGTGGAAAAGAATATTAGACTTGACGGGCGAACGAAGTTCACACCCAATGTACTACGTATACTTGACGCTTGCCTAAACTACATTCCGAAAGAAAGAGCAACTATAGAGGAATTACTCGAAATGTTAAGCGAAGCGTAAAAAAAAATATATTTACCCTTGGTAAATGTCAACAAAGTATCAAAGACTTGTCAACGATCAAACAGGCGCTATGGGGCCCACCAAGTCGGCATTTTGGCCTGACCTACAAAAAACTACAGGAAACGTATCTAGCCTCAGTGCCCACCCCCTAGTATACAGCCCTACCACCGGAAGATACGTTACCGCCTCGGACAACGGCGCGGCTCAGGCATCTATCAGCTTCTCCTTCGGAGCAAAGAAGCGGTGCGGTCGTTGCGGAAAACCCCGGCGTAGCCATCGGCGTAGCCACCGCCGCAGGCGGTCGTTTGGAAAGCCTCGGTACAATATTGCATACTTTACAAAGGGGCACACTATGCCCCCCGAGACGGCGTTTGGGGCGTTCCCGAAGTGGAACCCCCCTAAGAAAGTATCGCAGCGGAAGAGTATGCTTCGTAAATGCGGCCCCAAGTGTTTCCTTGATCCGAATAAGGACCATCCCAAGTTTCCGGTTTGCAATAGCAACTGTCACGTACAAAAGAGGGGGTTGCTTTCTGCCCTTATACGCGCCAGGCAATGGGGGTACCATGATATTGCAAAGATCGCACAGAGGAGACTCAGCCGACTTTCGGGAAAAAAGTCAAAAAAGAATTAACATAAGGATATGCGGACTACATATTAAGTAAGTAGAGAGAATGGAGGAGCCCAGCGAAGATGAAATCATTCGCATGGCGCATGCTATGATGCGCGGTGAATCCGCTCCGCTGACGGTCGAGCGCAATCCCGACGACGATTGCAAGGAATGCGGGACTTCCAAAAACAATTTCGAGCTTACGGAGGGGTTTATGGTGTGTCGCGAATGTGGTACGACCCAAGGTACGGATATTAGTATGGAAGCGGAGTGGAATAACTACAAGGGTGCGGATGGTGGCGATGAGCCGGACAAGGCTCGTGCGTATTGTGCAAAGGATGCGATGAATCCCTTTTCCCAGGAGACGGCTACTAGGATGGCCAAGGGGTTGCGTGTGAACTATACTGGCAAGGACGGCAAGAAGAAGAGTTTTGATATCTCAAAGTTACTGGATCAGATGAACTATTCGCACAAACAGAAATCCTTTGACATGGTAAGGGGTTTTTTGGAAAATAGTCTTGGCAATAGATTTCACGTGACCATTGTGAAAACGTCTCAGGTTTTGTGGGGGGAGATTATGAAGAGTGGAAAAATTACTAGGGCTGGTGTTCGGAAGGGATTAATAGCTTGTTGCGTATATTACTCTTGTCTGCACCACAATAATACTTCTTCCCCTCTTGATATTTGTCAATCTCTGGGTATGGATGATACGAAGGAGTTTGTCAAGGGCGATAGGGAGTTTAAGGAGATTCTAGAGAACCACACTATTTGGGGGAGTCTCATTCGGAAAACGTCGAATTCGGATAACTTTTTTAGTCAGTTTTGTACCAAGTTGTCGCTCGATTTCCACGTTTTACGTATGTCTTCAATCATATACAATTTTCACCGCAAGACTCTTGCGCAGGTTATTCCCAAGTCTGCGGCTGCTGGGTGTATTTTGTTTGTCTGTGTGCGTGAACATATTACCATGACGAAAAATAAAATTTCAAAGGAACTGGGTGTATGCATCCCTACCATTGTGAAAGTACTTGGTATTATTGAAAAGGCTGAGGAAAAGCGCACCAAGAACGGAGTCGAAATTCAAATACACGAGAAAGTAGTTTCGACAATGTCTAAATACGGCTACGACGGAAAGGCCATGGTTGCCCTTGGCAAAACCCGCCTAGGGTAGGCGCAGTGCTTGTGCGATATCTTTGAAATGCTCTGTAATTAGTTTCACATTTAAAGATCCTTCGTGGAACACTAGGTCCGTGTGTAGGTCGCCATGGTCTTTGTTTTCGGGCACCAAGTATAAATTTTGTATATTGTTATTTTTTGTATTACCATCTTTGTGTGCAACCAACATCCCCTTGGGGATGGGTTTTTTGTTTCCTAGGCACCATTCTGCTTCGTGTAGGAATACGGTATGTAAGACGCTATCGCTTTCAAATGTCCCTACCATATAATTCATAACATCGTCGGCTTCCATATTCACTATGTACGGTACCAACACATTTACTTTATTAAATTTACGAAGTAAATTTACGCAGTAAATTTACGCAAAAAATATGTTGGTACAGTATATAATGAAGATGGTCGCATTGTTCGCGCTGTTCTTCAATATATACATAATTTTAGCTACTTTGGTTACTGGGGAAGGGCTCACGGAATGGGTTACGGACGAAGGCACTCTAAGCGCCGAATGTCCGGTCATATTCAAATCAAGTTTTCCAGAAGTAAAGATCGTGGGTGGGGATGTTGCACCCCATATATACCCATATATGGCAAGCTTGCAGGCAAAAAATGGAAAGAAATGGCTACATTTTTGCGGTGCGAGTTTAATAAAAAACGACACCCTACTCACCGCGGCACATTGCGTCAAATACCTACCTACAAACCCCGGCAGTAATTACAGAGCCGTATTGGGTAAGTACGTCCTCTCGTCGAAAGTCACACAGGGTGTTTATACACGTTTGTTTAAAAAAGTTACCATACACCCCGGTTACTATAATATGAATAATGATTTAGCTGTCATTCAAATACAAGCTTTACCATCCTCCATTTCAACAATTAACTTTACAGTACCCGTACCACCTGCTGGTACGATGCTCACCGTAATTGGGTGGGGGTACACTACGGAAGGGTCGGGGAAGACTTCCGACGTGCTTATGCAAGTTGACGTCCCGGTCGTGTCTTTGGCTGTGTGTAAAAAATCATACCCCAGTGTGACAGACCAGAATGTTTGCGCAGGGTACCAACAGGGGGGTAAGGATTCGTGCAGTGGGGATAGCGGAGGTCCGCTATTTTATAATAAATCGGGAAATATTCAACAAATCGGCATCGTATCGTACGGAAGGGGGTGTGCGGAACCGAATTACTACGGGGTGTATACGAATGTTTACTATTACCGCAATTGGATTAATTCGGCATACTCGGACTAAAGTCCGAGGTTTTCTTGGAGTTTCGAATAAAAAAATCTTATATAATATATAATATTATTAAAATGCCCCGCCGTCGCTCCGCAAAACGCCGCTCAGTACGTCGCACATCAAAACGCCGCTCCGCACGCCGCTCGGCACGCCGCAGCTGGTGGCGGCCGTGGGCCTTTGGCGAAGGCATGGGCGGCCCGGAGCGCCCGCGGTCCTGGAAAATTGACTGGTACCCGCCATCCAACGTGAAACGTCCCCAGATTGGCGGAAATCCGTGGATAAATGATGGAAGGGTTGATAGGCAGACAATTTACCAAATTGAGGCGGCGAGAAGAAGAAAAGAACAGAGAGAAGGGCGGGAAAGAACCCGTGGTGGTAGAAGAATGTAAGCTACGCTTAATCAGACTCTGTCTTGGGTGCTAGACCGTAGGAGAGCGACCCGAGGCTGGCGCAGTTGAAGATGAGGATGAGGGGGTACCTTGCTTTGAGGTAAATTTCTATGTTGGAGCAAAGTCCGGAGGACTTGCAAAAGAGGTTGAGGTATTTGAGGGGGAATCTGCAACTGACCTCTGCTTCCTTTTTTGAAATTACTAGGCCGTTGGTAGTCTCACCGATGATAATTTCCTGTTCTGCAAAGTCTCCGGATGCAGACATCGTGAACACATTGCCCTTGCTGCTTATGGTGACGGTGTCCGAGATGATTGCGAGATCCCTGCAATACTTTTGAAAGTCGACGGAAGGCATGGTGATGACCGAATCGAATTCTACATCCGGGATGCTAAGGATGTCTTCGTCGAGATCCAAAAGTTTTAGTTTGCTGCTGCTGACGATGGACTTTTCTTTGTTTTCGATGCGGATGCCAAGTTTGTGTCGATCGTCCTTTTCGATATAGAAGGTCACTATATCTACGTTACCTATGGTTTTAAGTAGTTTAAATAGGGATATCATATTCACACCAATGGTGGTAGGTTCGGTACAATGAAAGTTCTCAAAGCGTGCCGAGTCAAGACGCAAATGAACAAGCGTGACCTTCGAACCATCCATACTCATAATCTTAATCCCAGTTGTATCAAAATTTATATTTACATCTGTCAGCACTTCCTTGAGGGCTTCCGAAAGAGTTCTTATTGCACTTGCTTGTACGGTGCGTACAAATAATACATATTTTGATAGATCTATTTCCGCTTCCATTATTTAATTACACCTAAGTATTTTTAATAATATAAGAACGCGTTTCCTTAAGGAAATTTGCGCTTTGCGCAAATTTAGCGCTTTGCGCAAATTTAGCGCTTTGCGACTTATAGTGCAAATTCTGGATTCCAAACAATTTCCCTATCGGCGTCTTTCATTGGGATATTATGTATGTGACCAAATGAGTCGACCAACGTGAGAACATCCCAGGAGTCCAGGTCGTATTCATAGAGGATATGGTCCCAAAGGATCGTTTCGGGTCGAACTTCTTTGTGAAAATCGCATTTTAGTCCTTGTGCTGACTTAATTAGGGGGGTGACATCTTCCTTTCCATATAGGCCCCTTAGTTCGGCGAAGATAATCTTCCTCAATAGTTTCTTTCCAGACACCGAATCGGTGTATTGTTTAATAAGGATGTCATCGAAGCCACTGGATTGTGTTGTGTGAATTGAATATGTCTTATGGTTAATAGAATAATTAGTTATATATATATACGGCTCCGCCGTATCCTTCGGCTCCGCCGTATACGGCAAAGCCGTATCCTTCGACGCAGAGCGTCGATCCTTCGGCTCCGAACTTTGTTCGAGCGCAAACTTCGTTTGCAGTTTCAAGGTTTCATGTATGGTCAGTTCATCACCTTGCGTGGCTTTGCCAGAGGGTTTCAGTAGGCACGACTCACAAAGACTATCCCAAATCTCATCTTTGTTGTAGTAAGCAATGAAGAAACAACAAATTGCGAATAGGTAAATCATTCTTTTATTGTTATATAATTCTTTTATATAACAATAAAAACATTTCTTTAAGTTGAAAATAAACTAGTTTAAGGAAATACAAATCTATATAATATGTATGAAATGGATGACCAAATTCCCAAAAAGAGGGGAAGAAAGCCCAAAATTCAAACCGAACAAGTCGACGAAGATGCCGATGAAGAATCGTCAGTCCAACTAGAAAATGACGAAGAACCCAGGAAGCGTAAGAGAGGTAGGAAACCCAAGTGCGAAATTAAATCCATCCAAGACATACGTCAAAAATTTAACAATGCCGGAGGCAACGACAAGGTGGTATTCCAAGGGTCAAATGAACAGGTTGAGTCCGATCTTGTACAAGTCCAAATTCCGTTTGGTAATTTAAATATTCTAGTACATAGTGCAAAGCCTGTAGATAAGGACGAACTGCGTAGTATGTTTTCTAACGCGAAGCGTACCGAACCGGGTTCAACAAAGCCCTTGGAATCGTCCCCGATCGAGACGTTAGCAAAGCATGTTGGCACTAAAATGGTTGGGACCACCCGCTCCTTCTGCAACGGTTCAGAGAGTGAGAGTGAGTGTGATTCTAGGCGTATTCGAAAGTTGTACATCCCGCTGACTTCGGTTGCTTCGCACCCCACCGCGCCCGCCGAAAGCGTTGAAATTATTCAAAAAAATAAGGTTAAGATAAACAGATTGTTGTATAAATTCATAAACAAGGCAGAGGAAACAAAAGAATGGCCTACAAAATGCAACACTCTTTGTTGGTGGTGCTGTCATAGTTTTGAAAGTATCCCAATTCCTTGTATTTCCAAGTATGATTCAATTAGAAAAAGATTTAAAATTTATGGTATTTTTTGTTCTTGGAACTGTTCGGCTGCGTATGCTATGAAAGAAAACGACTCTGTCATGAACTTGCAACTTTTAAAAAGAGAGTGGACTGGTGATACATCCAACATTGAAAGATCCCCCTCTAGGTATATATTAAAGGCCTTCGGGGGCCATATGTCCATTGAGGAATATAGGAACAATAATGGAGTACAAAGAAGCTTTCATATCACAAAAAATAACATGGATTTTGTTAATCATAATTGCATTGAAACATACACCGAAACGAGTAAGAAGGTAAAGTCGAAATACAAACTGAAACGTAAGAACGACTGTACGGTGCTACGCACCGACGCCAATTTCATTGGTACAACGCGAAGCCACCTAGACGAGTATTAACTTTAATACCAAATCAACCAACTGAATCGCAAAAAGACTTATCAACAGCCACAATATTAGTCTCAGGATATTTTCACCTCCTTGTTGGGAAAAATTCTCTCTTTGCAAGTCAGTAAAGTGCTCAATCATCGAAGGGTACGCGCCGCGACGCGTCGAAGAGGCAAAGCCGCTTCGGTCGACACCCAAAGGTGTCGAGTCCGAAAAATAGCGTGTAGCATACGGATCGCCTTGGGTCTCTACGCCCTGAGGAATCCACCTAGGTCTGGGCCAAATAGCTTGGTCAATCACCCTTTGCTGGAATACATTATTACGCTGGTTGCAATTATTACAGAATGGACATTCGTAGGGTGGGCCGGGCTGTTGGGGTCCGCCCATTTGGAACCCCATTTGGGCGGACCCCATTTGGGCGGACCCCACTTGGGACCCCATTTGGGACCCCATTTGGGACCCCACTTGGGACCCCATTTGGGACCCCATTTGGGACCCCACTTGGGAGCCCATTTGGGGCTGATTTAGCTTTGCCTGTCCGCTTCGGTCGGGCGGCGTCGAAGATCCGCGCTGCTGGCTTCGCATGCCAAATTCGGAGCCGTAAGCGTCCGCAATCGAACAAAAGCTTGTTGGCATAATCTAATGTTCCAACAATATTTTAATTCTTCCGAAAAATCGGTATATTAAAATTCGAGCGCCCCGGATATTAATTTATTTTCTATATATAAATATTAAAATGTCCGGAAAATCATTTTATCTGGCACGAGCCCCTCTTATACCAGGTGACATAAATACTACCGTTTTACAGGGTACACCGCTTGTATTGTCAGGGTCCGTAAGTGGCACGGTTGTCATAAGTGCTTCTGCAACAAGTACAAGTTACGATCTAACCTTGCCAAATGCCCAAGGTGCTGCGAACACCTTCCTGGGGAACAACGGTACCGGAGTGCTATCATGGTCGATTCCGGCAGGGGCAGGAGACGTGGTGGGTCCCGCTAGTGCCACAGATACGGCCCTTGCGATATACAGTGGCACAACCGGTAAGATCATCCAGAATTCCGTAGTGACTCTGTCATCACTGGGAGTGGTAGCGGGTGTCCGGACTCTAACGTTGACGGATTCCACGACCAACACAATTTCCATAACCCCAGCAACTACGACGACTACATACGTGCTGACCCTCCCCTCCGCACAGGGCGCTGCGAATACCTACCTCCAGAACAACGGCAGTGGAACGCTCACGTGGGTTACTGACACTGGGTATGTTACGGGTCCCGCTAGTGCAACTGATACGGCCCTTGCGCTATACAGTGGCACGACGGGTAAGATAATCCAGAATTCCACGGTAACGGTTAGTTCGGTGGGTGCGGTGGCAGGCGTTGCCAGCATGGCACTCAAGGGCACAACCAACTCCGTCACCATCTCCCCAGCCGCCGCTACCGCCGCATACCCACTAACCCTACCCGCCGCCCAGGGCGCTGCGAATTCCTTCCTCAGTAACAACGGCGCGGGCGCGCTCTCGTGGCTCGTAGCCACCTCGGTCGCGCCGGTCAAGGGTCTGAAGTACATCACCGCCAGCGGCGTATACACACCGACAGCCGGCACCACACGCGCGTTCGTGTATTGTACAGGCGGAGGTGGCGGCGGTGGCGGTTGTACCACTGTCCCAAACAACTCAAGCGGATCCGGTGGCAACGGCGGAGGAACGTACTGTGGTTTGTTCGCAATCGATGACACCAAAGTCGGCACTGTTACTATAGGCGGCGGTGGCCTCGGCAACTCCGCGACGACCGGCGGGACCGGCGGGGCTTCGACCTTCTTGTTCCCGTCGACCGGCACGCCATCTGCTACGATAACAGGCCCGGGCGGCTTTGGCGGGATAGGCAAGACAGTGTCCAATGACAATTCCGTGACGTTGCCCAATATCAGCTATAGCACGCCGAGCGGGACCGCGATCAACGCCGTGTTGCTCGGCGGATTTCCAGTCGTCGGGCAAATGGGATCGCCCGGTATTATGATCGTGGCGGACAGCGGTTGCTCCGGCGCTGGTGGGAGTAGCATGTTTGGCATTGGATCATACGGTGTTGTAATCAACAATTCGAACACTCAGGTTAACGGAATAAATTGTGCGGCGAACTCAGGTGGCGGTGGAAGCGGCGGAATTAGGACGGGTAGCACTCTAGCTCAGGGCGGGAACGGCGGGTCGGGTGTCATTATAATCATGGAATATTAGTTAGTATTCGTTAATGACATGGTCGAACTGCAACTGGATTTGGTAGTGGCGGATCAGGAAATAGCTTAGAGTATCGCTAACTAATTTAATATTAATTAATATCTTTTTACTATATAAACAATGCTACTTCCGCCCCCCTGGACCACCGGCAGCGGCATAGTGGTCATCTACGAGTACGCATAGACGGCGGAGCCGTATCGCGGTGGCGTAATAAATTTTCAAGCTAAGCTACCACCGAAAGTAGCTTAGCTTGAAAATTCAACTTTGTCACGAGCCAAGATTATGTCTGAGCTACATAAATATTGTCTTCTTGCTGCTACTCTTGTTGCCGCTCTTCTTGCCAACCTGTATAGTAGGCGACCTCAGCTCACTCCCCGTACTACTTGTAGAACTCACACTGGAAAAACGGTCGCTATCGTCGGCGCCACTACGCGCCGTGTCCATTTCGCGCGTTTGCATTGGATTGGGGACGGGGTTAGACATAGCTTGGCGGAATGCGTTGCCTCCCATAGGCATGACCGTCGGACCCATACCACCCATGCCACCCATGCCGCCCATGCCGCCCATGCCGCCCATGCCACCCATGCCGCCCATACTGCCCATATTGCCGCCCATGCCACCCATGCCGCCCATACTGCCCATAATGCCTCCCATGAGAGGTCCGAGCATTTCGCCTAGATTGAACGAGGGAC
>Ga0194041_10001061_pt1 | contig 11577 bp, 10 predicted proteins | sample JunL449m_MetaG_FD_160082 | JGI IMG/M metagenome (GOLD analysis project Ga0194041, IMG submission 160082) | Anoxic zone freshwater microbial communities from boreal shield lake in IISD Experimental Lakes Area, Ontario, Canada - Jun2016-L442-9m | ecosystem: Environmental > Aquatic > Freshwater >...
GTTTGCGTGAGTGGCAACTTTGTCACTGGGGCCGTTGACGACGGAGTCACTATTTGAACAATCGTCGTCGTTGAATCATTTGGACCGTCGGTAGAAGTGGAGTCTTTTGACGCCAGTACTCCGACCAAAATAACAGCCGACAAAATGGCAGCTGCCGCGATTGCCGGCGTCCATTGCTGCAACGCAGACGAGCGCGTGCGACGCGAGATCGATCGTCGAGGGCGCTGTTCACTAACCACGGGTGTGAAGGATATCGCTGGTCAAGACAGGTAGAACTGTCACCGGGTGACGATGGGCTCGATTGCCCGAAGTTCTTGGCGCAATTCGCGCATTTCCCTTAAAATCTTGACAATTACGCTCGGCGAGGACAACGTTGAAACACCTCTGGTACGCGGGAAATAGTCGACACCAAACTGAACAATGTGATAGCCGAGCTTGTTGGCCCGAATCACTAATTCAGCGTCGATAAACGAGCCTTCGCTCTTTAACGAGATGTGTTCAAAAATACGACCACGGCACAACTTGAAGGCAAAGTTGACGTCGCGCATTTTGAGACCAAAGAAAATACGAACGAGCGCGTTATATAAAAACGAATATACAGTGCGCACATAGCCTTCACCTGTTCTGTCGAGTCGGTAGGCGCTGATGACATCAGCTTCGTACTGACGCATGAGGCGACACGCTTTTTGTAGTTCAACCATGTCAAATGGTAGATCGGCATCGGTATACAAAACTAAGTCGCCGTTCACATTGGCAAAGCCAGTTTTGATTGAGCCACCAAGTTTGCGATTCTTGGGATGATGAACGACTCGAACTCGTGGATCATTCGCCGCAGCTGCGTCGGCTAGTTGAGGAGTTGAATCAGTCGATGCATCATCAATAATCAAAATTTCGTAATCGGCAATCTCACCAACATTCATCAGCGAACGCCCAGCTTCATGCGCCGCCGACAAGGTGCGACCAATGTATTCCTCTTCGTTCCACATGGGAAAGAAGAACGAGAGTTTCTGAAAATGGGGAATCGCCGATTCTGTGGCCACACCTGCAAGTTATCGCCTGTTTGTGCAGCCTGTACTTCGGGTATGTTGGCGAGGTGAGCGATATTGATCAACAGGATTACCCAGGGCATGACCCTCACGTACAGCCGACCGAAACAGTGCTATTCACATTTTTCCCAGATGCGGGCCAGCAACACCGTCTGACTCCAGCCTGGGGGCGAGTCATCGCTTTGGGTTGGTTGTTCAATATGTTTGCCCTCATTTGTTTAGGTGCTTCATCGCAAATGATTGGTCGACCCGTGATCTGGCTTGATGATCAACGTTGGAACGCAATGAGTTTGACCCTATTCGTCGTGGCGACGTGCTTCCCTTTAATGGCGACAGCTTTATGGTCGCTCTTTCACGGGCCGCATGTCTGCTACATCTCGATCATTCCCACGATGATTCTCGTGATAGTTGCCGCTGTAGATCGCCACAACTCGCCGGGCAGCGCAATCGTTACTCTGATTCTTGCTATTGCCGGCGTGGGTTTGATGGCTGGAGCATTTGCTGGCCGCTACCGTCTCAGCGATTCTTCAAGCGCAATAACTGCGTCTAACTGACTACCAACTTCGGGGCCCGCCCCTGGCCGATGCTTGCGGACATGCGCAAGCGCCTCGTTAAGTGGCATGCCCGTTAGTTGACACACCGCGACCGCCAACGTACCCGCCCGCCCAATGCCGGCCGCGCAATGTACGACTACTGTCTCGCCCCGACTCAAACGATCAACGACCCCTTGATAGATGGGCAGAATTTCGGCGAGCGGTGGCGATGATAAATCATGAATTGGATACCACGTGGCGCAATCGGTCAACTGCAACCACGAGATATAGCCGTCGTAGCGATCGCGCAATTCACGTTCGTAAACCAGACACACCACGTGATCGGCATTCACGCTCGTCAAGGCTCGTTCTGGATCAGGTCCGATGAAGTGTTTGCCGCACAACCACAATCGACCACCGAGCGTCGGCAACGGAATTTCATGTATGCCCCCATCAAGATTCATGGCGATGTTCATGGCGTTATTCATGCAATACCTACGATATGCCTCCTAATAGTCACCCGACTCAGGTGGGCCGAACCGATAGCGTCAGAACTTATGTCGGCCAAGGTCCTTACATCTCTCCCCATCGGCGAACGAGTCGGAATCGCTTTCTCGGGTGGACTCGATACTTCTGCTGCCGTGGCATGGATGCGCGCCAAGGGTGCAATCCCCTATTGCTACACCGCCGACCTCGGTCAACCCGACGAGCCCGACCTGCCTGGTATCCCAGGACGAGCCAAAGAATACGGCGCCCAAGAAGCTCGACTCATTGATTGTCGCGCCGAATTAGTTCGCGAAGGTTTGATGGCTTTGCAGTGCGGAGCATTTCATATCACCACTGCCGGCAAGACCTATTTCAATACCACTCCACTTGGTCGCGCCGTCACTGGAACTTTGCTTGTTCGTGCCATGCATGAAGACGGAGTCGACATCTGGGGCGATGGCTCAACATATAAGGGCAACGACATTGAGCGTTTCTATCGATACGGATTGATGGTTAACCCGAAGTTACGCGTGTACAAGCCCTGGCTTGATGAGGCGTTTGTTTCTGAACTCGGCGGTCGTACCGAGATGAGTCAGTTCTTGTTGGCAAACAACTTGCCGTATCGCGCGAGCACCGAAAAGGCGTACAGCACCGATGCCAATATCTGGGGAGCAACCCACGAAGCAAAACTGCTTGAAGAGTTGTCAACATCGATGGAAATTGTTGAGCCCATCATGGGCGTCGCGCACTATCAAGAAGATGTTGCGATCACGACTGAAACGGTGAAAATTCGTTTCCATGAAGGTTGGCCAGTCGCAATCAACGATCAAGAATTTGCTGATCAAGTTGAGTTAGTACATGAAGTCAACCGCATCGGTGGTCGCCACGGACTTGGCATGAGCGATCAAATTGAAAACCGCATCATCGAAGCAAAGAGCCGCGGCATTTACGAAGCTCCGGGTTTGGCGTTGTTGCACATTGCTTACGAACGACTTGTGACAGCTATTCACAACGAAGGAACAATCGAGAACTACCGCACGATGGGTCGACGCTTGGGACGACTGTTGTACGAAGGTCGCTGGTTTGACCCCCAGAGCCTGATGTTGCGCGAACCAATCATGCGTTGGGTCGGTTCAGCAATAACCGGTGAAGTGACTGTGCGTTTGCGTCGTGGTGACGATTACACGGTGCTTGATACGACCGGACCACATCTCACCTATTCACCAGAGCGTTTGAGCATGGAGCGAGTTGAGGATCAGCCGTTTGGACCGCTCGATCGAATCGGACAGTTGACGATGCGCAATCTTGATATTGAGGACAGCCGCAGCAAATTGGCAATTTACCGTGAGGCCGGAACTTTGGCCGCCGGAACCAACCTCCTCGAACTCGAATAGCCCCATTTTCCGCCACTTTGGAATGTGGCTGCCGCTAGGCGGCAACTATCTTCCAAAGTGGCGAGTTAATTGCGGTTTTGTTGGAGGCGGGAGACGAGGCCGGCGATCAGCAAAGCCCGACTCGGCATCTGGCTCACATCGACCCACTCGTGATCCGCATGAGCACCGCCACCCACAGCGCCTAAACCATCCAATGTCGCTACTCCGGCAGCCGCCGTAAAGTTTCCGTCCGATCCCCCGCCTACTGCGACTCCTTCAATGTCGGGCAGACCCATCTCGCGAGCGACTTCCACGGCCATCGGGAACAACCAAGTTGACGCAGTCGGAGGCATCGGCGGACGATTAAAGCCACCTTTGATTTCGAGTCGCGCTTGCGGATTTTCAACAGCCAACGAATTCATCAGTCCGTCGACTCGTTCGCGTTCAGCCGCTTCAACGACACGCACATCAATTGAAATTTTCGCGAATGCTGGCACCACATTGTCAGCGGTCCCAACAGATGCAACCGTTGGCGTCACGGTTGTTCCCAAATCGGCGTTTCCGAAAGTGTTGATTCGAAGAATTTGCGACGATGCTTCAACGAGTGCATTCACACCTTTTTCAGGTTCAAGACCCGCGTGAGATGCTCGGCCATGAACATGCAATTCAAACGTACCGGTCCCTTTGCGCGCCGTCTTTAAAGCTCCACCATCTGCACTTGGTTCTAAGACCAAAACAGCACCGCAAGCCTTTGCTCGTTCAATAATCAAATCGCGCGAGTGCACCGAACCAACTTCTTCATCGGAGGTGATCAAAATCTCAACACCTGATTTGTCAGCGAGTGCCGCAACGCCGTGAATCGCTTGCACGATCCCGGCCTTCATATCAAAGATTCCAGGGCCAGTCGCTTTGTCTCCGTCAACCGTAAATGGACGCGCCGCAAGGGCTCCTTTAGGGAACACGGTGTCATGGTGACCAACAATCAAAACTTTTGGAGTTCCGCCACCGACCCAATGCACATGAGGGCCAGCGACACAATCAACAATTGTTGCCGGTAAACCCAAACGTTGCTCCATCATCGAAGCCAACTCACGAGCACTCTTGGTGAGCGCCTCAATATCAAGCGACGGCGACTCAATGTCAACAAGTCGGCCAACGTCGCCAATCATCAACTCGCAGTCTGGGGTCACGATCTTTTCTTGAGTCACGACCCTATTGTGCCCGATATCGAGGCTCTAAGGTCGGTTGAGTTACCTAAGGGGGAACCAATGTCACACATAACTCGTCGTATTTTCGCTTCAACTGCGGCCTTTGCCACGGTTATCTCGCTTGTTGCTTGCTCAAGCGACAGCGATTCAGCCACCACCAACGCGCCAACAACCGAATCGGCTACCACGCTGGCCCCACTTCCGCTTGCCACGTATACGGTCCGTCCTGGAGCCCACCAAATTGCGGTCATTGACGCCGAGCCAGGCACCGATCTACAGATTCAAGCCGAAGACGGAACTGTCGCCGCCGAGGGAACAACCGATGAACAAGGCTCGTACCTAGCGCGCAATCTTGAAGTTGGCTTGTACAAAGTTGTCAACACTGACATGTCAGCCGCCAGTGCTGAAGTCGTTGTCTACGACGCAACGTTTATTCCCGACCAAAGTTTTTATGCCGACCAGGAACTACCTGCCCCCGGCTTTGGATATTTAACAACTCGCGACGGCACAACACTCTCGATCAATGTTTTGTTCCCTGGACCGGTTGAAGACGGCCCGTACCCCACCGTCGTCGAGTACTCGGGCTATGCACCAAGCAATCCCGACGACACCACGTTCGGTCAACTCTTTACAACTCTTGGATATGCCTACGTTGCCGTCAACATGCGCGGCACGGGCTGCTCTGGTGGTTCATTCCGCTACTTCGAAGAATCTCAATCACTCGACGGATACGACGCAATTGAAGCCATCGCTGCTCAACCTTGGGTGCAAGACAACGAAGTCGGAATGGTTGGCATCAGCTATCCCGGTATCAGCCAATTGTTTGTTGCCTCAACCCAACCGCCGAGCCTCGCTGCCATCACACCGCTTTCAGTCATTGACGACAGCGCACGAAGCACTCTTCGTCCTGGTGGAATTCTGAACACTGGATTCGCTGTGAAGTGGACCAAAGAACGCATGGACAGCGCCGCTGTTTACGGTCAAGAGTGGTCGAAAAAGATGGCAGACTCGGGAGATACGGTTTGCGCCGACAACCAAAAACTACGTTTGCAAAACCCCGACCTCATTAGCGAAATCAACGACAACGTTTTCTACGCTCCCGAGGTTGGAGACTCCATCAACCCATCAATGTTTGTTGACAAAATCAATGTTCCAGTTTTCTTGGCAGGAGCCTGGCAAGATGAGCAAACCGGCGGGCATTTCCCCGCATTCATTGACAAGTTCACTGGTTCACCACACATGTACACCACATTGGTCAATGGTCTGCACACCGAATCACTTGGACCCGCCGTTTTCCCTCGTTACGCAGAGTTCTTGAGTCTTTACGTTGCGAAAAAAGTTCCTGATCTCACTGCCGCCAGCGTGATCGCGATGGTTTTGACTCCTTCAATTTTCAAAGTCGCCACTCCAATTGTGCAAGAGAATCGTTTTGCAGGAATGACCTTCGAACAAGCGCTCAAGATTTTTGAAAGCGAACCTTCCGTGCGCATTCTCTTCGAAGAGGGCGCCGCTGACGGCCAAGCACCAGGCACACCGCTCAACCGTTGGCGTGCCGATTTCTCCGCCTGGCCGATTCCAGAAGCGCAAACTCTTCGATACAACTTGGGAGATAACGGAACTCTTGGCACCGATGTTGCGCAAACGAGTAGCACCAAATACACAGCTGATCCATCGGCAACTCCTGAGACATTCTTCGGGGGCGAAGGAAGTATTTGGGATGCCAACGTGAAGTGGAATTGGGTCCGCAACCCCGAAGGTACGGCCGCAGTATTCACGACCGCTCCTTTAACGACTGACACCGTCATCATCGGACCTGGATCTGCCGACCTATGGATTTCTAGCGAGGCGACTGACACTGATCTCGAGGTAACAATCAGTGAAATTCGTCCCGACGGATCGGAAACCTACGTACAAAGCGGATGGCTCCGAGCCAGCTTGCGTGCCCTCAACGAATCGACCAGTACCGAACTTCGTCCAGTGCATGACTACTTTGAGTCAGACGTGCAGCCACTAACACCCAACGAGCCAGTTTTGGCGAGAGTTGAAATGTTCCCGGTCGCTCATCCATTCCGAGCTGGATCAAAGATTCGAATTACGATTGACACACCAGGTGGCAACCGTGGTGAGTGGAAGTTTGCAACTCTCAATGCTGGAGAAAAGGTCACGATTTGGCACGACGCCGAGCATCCTTCGTCAATTGCACTTTCAGTCGTTCCCAACCTCGATGTACCGACCGGAGTTGCGGCATGCGGTTCCCTGCGCGGCCAACCGTGTCGACAAAACTGAGCGTCAACTAAACGCGCGATAGTGATACTGAATTTGTCAGTCGGCAACGACTGACAAATTCAGTATCACATCACCAGTGTCATGTGATTCAAGTTCAAAGTCACCCAATTTGTCGGCCACAAATTCGAAGGTCACATCATCACCCGCTAGTTCAATGTCGTAACCATGTAAGTGAAATTCTTCTTCAACTTCAGAGATCACATGAATCGTGACGGGTGTACCGACAACTACCGAGGCATCATCGGCAATTCCTCTATCTGCGTCAACTTCAATCGTGACCGATTCAGTCGCAGGTGTTCCCGTTGCCGGAGTTTCTTTACTTGCAGAGCTTGTAGGAGCCGCCGTAGTTACCGGATCGGTCGGTGTAGCCGAAGTTGATTCGGTTGAGGGCGCCTGCGACACAGATGTTGAGGTGTCATTACTGGAACAACCAGCGATGCCCAGCAATCCACTCAAAGCAATTGACGAGATCAAAAGGGCATAACGATTGATTTTCATGCCCCCATCATGCCACATAGCGATGCGCAATTCAGGTAGTGCTGACAGAACAATTCAGTCGCTGGCCGGCAAGGCTTTGGCTTCTTTCAATTGTAATAGTTCTCCATTGACCGCCACTGCTCCAGTGCCAGCCTTGGTGCACAGCAGTTCAATCGTGTCAGATTCGTCGACATAGCGCTTCCCCATCAGAGTCCCGCCGTCATGACCGGCAACTACTGCGGCCGAGCCATCGCGGGCCGCAGCCGACGCAATCGTCGTCACACCACCGATCGTCACCTCGAGTTCGGTTTTTGGTGCTTTAACAGTCATCAGTTCTGCAGCACAAACAGCGCTAATCAGTCGGGCCCCAGGCTTAAGAATCATTTTGCAGTTCCTCCTTCGCGCGCCAGCAATTCGCTTTGCACAACACGCCTCAACATCTTGCCAGTTTCGGTATGCGGCAATGAGTCTCTGACGATGATCTCCTCGGGAGTTTTTGATCCACGCAATACTTTGCGCACTGCATCTTGCAAAATATTCGGCTCAACAACGTGGCCACTTTGGCGCACAACTACCGCAACTATCCGTTGACCCCACACATCATCGGGCAAACCCACCACGCACGCTTCAGCCACACCAGGTTGAGCCAGTAATACTTTTTCAATTTCGGCTGGTGCAATATTTTCACCACCACGAATGATGGTGTCATCGACTCGGCCGTCAATAAAAAGGTACCCATCCGAGTCAATAAAGCCTTGATCGCGAGTACAAAACCAACCATCACCATCTAGCGAATTGGTACCGGCATATTCGCCCGAGACTTGTTCGCCGCGCAAATAGATCAAGCCCGACTCTCCGTTCGTGACAACCTGTTCATGATCATCGCGAATTTCAATTTCAACCATCGGCAATACTTGGCCAACCGACGACAGTCGGCGTTGAATCATTGGATTATCAGACGTCAGTGCATCGCGATGATCGTCTGGTCCTAAAACCGCAATCGTTGAAGCGGTTTCGGTGAGGCCATACGCGTTAACAAATCCAGTCGTTGGAAATGCTTGTAGGGCCAGTCGAATGATCCGTTCCGAAACCCTGGCTCCACCGTACGACAACGTTCGTAACGATGAATGATCAACAATCTCTCCATCAAGTTCATCAACAACTCGAGCCAACATCGTGGGAACAACCATGGCGTGAGTGATTGCTTCACGCTGAACAGTTTCAAGCCACGCCAAGGCCGAGAACGATTGCAAATACACCAAGCGGCGACCCGAAAATAGATTTGACAACATGTTGGCGATACCAGCGACGTGATACGGCGGCACCGAAACCAACACTGCCTCTGATTCTTCAGCACTCCCAAATTCAACTGAGCCCAACAAATAGGCCATGAGATGGCGATGTCGCAACAATGCGGACTTTGGTTCAGATGTTGTGCCACTCGTAAACAAAACAACCGCTACATCGTTATCGTCTTCAGCAGGTTCGATTGGGCCGACTTCTTCGAGATCAACGTTTGATAATCCACGAAGCCAATCATCAAGAATCAGCGGTGACAATTCTTCCAAACGAGCTGCCGTCAATGGATCAGTCAGCACCAATGAATTCGGAAAACGCTCAATCAAAGATCGCAGCTGACGATCTTCAAGTCGGTAGTTAACGGGAACGAATGGAACACCTGCCCACGCCGCCGCAAACAAGGCAACAGGAAGCAGCGCATGATTTTCACCGACGTACATAACCGAGGCGTACTTGTTATGGACTTGCGTTGCTCCCAGGCGAACAAGAAAACCAAAATCTGTGCCAGTTATTCGGGAGTTTTGATCACCGAGAAGAACACGATTGTCGAACCCAGATTCGACCATTTCAATCAACGACGAAAGATGCATATCAATTCGCCGCAGTCAGATTAGAAACGCGGGCCGTTGGTCTTCTTCTTTTCAGGGGCCTTAAATGGGGCTTCGATCAACATTTCAAAGCGGCCGTCATCAGGCTGGTTCGGCTCATTGAGACGCTGCAAGTAGGTCTTGATTGCTGCACGTGCGCCAGCAACATGGTCTCCCTTAATTCCCACCGAACGACTCAAAGCATCTTTAGCCTTGGAGACTCGTTCTTTACGAGCCGCCTTCTCTTCTTCAGAACGAGTCTGAGGAACCTTGTTGGTTTTGGCCTGCTGAGCAGCAAGGCGGCGGGCTTCAGCGGCCTGAAGTGGGGTCAGTTTTGATTGATCGGACACAGCGGTTTCCTTTGAGCGACTTGGACGCGGAGCGCCAGTGGTTCTAACACCAGAGCGACGAAATGATACCCCTGCTCCGAGCCAGACCGCTTGTGCGCTCTGTGACTATACGGGGCAATTTCAGCCCAGATGTAACTTTAAAGAACAATTTGCCTACTATGGGCACGCAGTCAATCACTTAGAGAATTTCGAGAAGTTGCAAGTCACTCAACACCAAAGACAAATACCGAGAGGTCTCACAATGTCGCAAAAGTCTTCGCCCACCGATCAAACATCAGAAAGCGCCAATTCAAAACTGAGTTGGGTGCGTTATCGATTCGACCTCGCACTGTCGCGCGGAACTTCGGTGGTCATCGCCTGGCTTGCGGTGTTAACACTCATCATCATTTTGATTGCTGCATTGTTCCTCACGATCTTCCAACTCAAAGGAATCAACGGCGAACCAAATCAGCTAGGTCTCATTGAGAATTACTGGCTATCAATGACTCGCGTCTTAGACCCTGGCACATTTTCTGGCGAAAGTGGCTGGCCCACCCGCTTCATCATGTTGCTTGTCACCCTTTCGGGTGTATTTATTGCTGGCAGCTTGATCGGTTTGATCGCCAACTCGGTCGATCAAAAAGTTGACGAACTACAACGAGGACGTAGTTCAGTTCAAGAAAATGATCACACCATCATTCTTGGTTGGTCACCTCGAGTTCCATCAATCGTCAGTGAATTGATTCTTGCGAACGAAAGTCGCAAGAAGGCTGCGGTTGTGATCTTGGCCGATGTTGACAAAACCGAAATTGAAGAACAGCTTCGCGAATCAATTGACGATTTCAAAACAACTCGGTTGGTGGCACGTCGTGGTGAACCTTGGGTTGCCGGAGATCTTTCGATGGTCAACATCTCAAAAGCTCGTTCCGTGATTGTTGTGAGCGACGGAACCGACACCAATACCATCAAAACGCTGTTGGCTATCCGCTCCGTCAGAGGTCAATCCTCTGCCAAACTTCCGATCATTGCCGAAATTTCCGAACGTTCAAATGCTGCTTCGCTGAAGAATTTGCTTGGTAACGAAATCGTCGCGGTCAGCTCCGACGAAATCGTGGCCGAACTCACTGCACAAGCTTGTCGTCAGCGTGGACTGAGTACGGTCTTTCGTGAATTGCTCGACTTCGATGGCGACGAACTGTACTTTGCGCCGTTTCAGCAATTCGTTGGTCAGTCATATCAGTCAGTCCTAATGAGCTTTGAAAAATGCGCTGTATTTGGTGTGATGCACACGGGCTCAATTGTTGAACTGAATCCGGCGCGTGACTATGTCATCGTCGATGGAGACGAAATTCTTGCTTTGGCCGAAGACGATTCACTATTCATTCCCTCGACTTCGCCGATTAAGGGCAATGTTTTGGCAGGCACACCAACCGCCATCGATAATCGTCCACGACGCATCGTGGTCGCTGGTTGGAGCGATCTCGGGCCACGTGTTCTGTCGGAACTTGATGAATTCCTTGACAGCCGCACAACCATTGAGCTTCTGCTTGACCCAGCGTTAGTCAACGTTGCAGAACTTCGCAATCAACTGAGCACCAGCAATGTGACTCTCGAAATCAGCGAATTGAGTGGCGGACCAGAAATCGTTGCTGCTCGCGCTGCCGAAAGGTCGTTCCACGAAGTCATTGTGCTCGGATACCGAAATGCAATGTCTGAGACCGACGCCGACGCCCGCACGTTGCTGACATTGATTGCTTTCAACCAAGTACGTCAAAGCGATGAAGTTGGCCCCGTTCGTATCGTGGCCGAGCTGTTAGATCAACGAAACACATCACTTGCCGATTCAACTGGTGTCGACGACTTTGTGGTCAGCGATGAATTAACCAGCTTGATGCTCGCCCAGCTCAGCGAACGCGCCGAACTTGGTCTCGTATTCGACGACCTCTTTGACCA
>Ga0194041_10001062_pt1 | contig 11569 bp, 10 predicted proteins | sample JunL449m_MetaG_FD_160082 | JGI IMG/M metagenome (GOLD analysis project Ga0194041, IMG submission 160082) | Anoxic zone freshwater microbial communities from boreal shield lake in IISD Experimental Lakes Area, Ontario, Canada - Jun2016-L442-9m | ecosystem: Environmental > Aquatic > Freshwater >...
ATCGTGGAAGTGGCGCTCCTCAGCTATGACGCCCAGGCGGCCGTGGCGCGCTTAGAGGTAGCCATTGACGAACTCTCCACCTGGTACCTCCGTCGCTCTCGCGACCGCTTCGATCTCTCCGCGTCTGAAGCGGACCGAAGCGATGCCTTCACCACCCTGCATGAGGCGCTCGTCACCCTGCTGCAGGCTGCATCGTCGATTGCTCCGATGCTGACCGACGCCATCTATACAAACCTTGTGGCGGACGGTGCGACCAGCAGCATTCATCTCCAGCCGTGGCCGCGCGAACGCGTGCAGGGCTGGCGTGACCAGGCGCTTGAAGATTCAATGAGCCGAGTGATTCGCGCCGCCGAGCTGGGGCGCTCTGTGCGCAGCGCCGCCGCGATCCGTACACGTCAACCACTCGCACTCGCTCGGGTCGTCTTCGGTGGAAACACTCCACATGCTGAGCTGCTCGAGATCCTTGCCGACGAACTGAACGTCAAGCGAGTGGAGCCGGTCACCGATGCCTCCGGCCTCTTTGAGCGCAAGGTGAAGGTGCTCCTGCCGAAGGTCGGGAAGCGACTCGGCGACAAGTTGCAGGCAGTGCTCGCCGCAGCGCGCTCTGGTGACGTGGAGTTCCTCGCTGAAGGTGTCGTCCGTATTCAGGGGCTTGATTTTGCCCCAGACGAGATTGAGATCCAGGCGATCCCACGCGAGGGTGGTTTCGTTGCCGAGGCGGATGGACTCGTCGTTGAACTCGAGACCGCCTTAACGCCAGGACTTGTCTCAGAGGGTGACGTTCGTGAACTCTCGCGAGCCGTTCAAGACCTACGCAAGCGTGCTGGGCTGCAGATCGGCGATCCGATCAGCCTGTATCTGCCGGAATCAGCGAGATCGCTCTCTCCATATACAGAGCAGCTCACGCAGAGTGTCGGCGCGCGCTCAATAGAGTTCGGTGCCACGGCCGGTGAGGTGACGGATCAGATTGAGCTCTCCTTTGGCGAAACGGCCTTCTCGTTCCGTCGGTCTGCCGAATGAGGCGGGCCACACTCGCACTCATTGCACTCGTACTCATCGCAGCGGATCGAGGATCAAAGATGCTGGTAGACGGCGCGGACCTGGGGATGCCCCAACAGTTGATCGGTTCGTTCGTGCAGATCATCCGCGGCGAGAATCGCGGGGGCCTCTTCGGTATCGTGCAGGGGAGCGCTCCGCTCCTTGCCGCTCTCAGCATCGGGGTCATCGTTGCGCTAGTGATCTTCCACGAGCGTGAGCGACTTCCTCAGGTTACGCCCTTGACGGTTGGCGTTGGGCTACTCATTGGTGGCGCGATTGGCAACCTTATTGACCGCTTGATATTCGGTTATGTGCTTGATTTCATTGATGTCGGTATAGGCAGCCTGCGATTTTGGACCTTCAATATCGCGGATGCAGGGATCAGCGTTGGCATACTGATCTTGTTCGTCGATGCCTTGTGGCGTTCCCGTAGTACGGTTCGCACATGAGTGAGGCACGTGAACTAGATCTGCCGATTCCGCCAGAGGCGGCGCAGCAACGTGCTGACCGTTTTGTAGCGGACAGGAGCGGACTCTCTCGTTCGTTTGTCCAGCGGCTCATCTCCGAAGGCCATCTGACCATGGGTGGCCTCATCGTGCGTGCCAGTGCCACGCTCGTTGCAGGGCAGACGCTGCACCTTGTCATCCCGCCGGTGAGCGAAGCAACTTTGCTCGCCGAAGATATCCCTCTCACCGTGGTGTACGAAGACGAGGATATTGTAGTAGTTAATAAGCCAGCTGGCCTCGTTGTCCACCCCGCACCAGGACATGCAACGGGGACCCTCGTCAACGCGCTGCTGCACCATGTTGAGGAGCTGCCAGGGATCGCCGGGGTTGCGCGTCCTGGGCTCGTCCATCGGCTTGATAAAGATACGAGTGGTCTGCTGATCGTCGCCAAGGGTGATGTTGCACAGCTGAGCCTGATGGCGCAGTTGAAGGCGCGGCGGATTAAGAAGACCTATCTCGCCCTCGTACAGGGCTCTGTTGCGGCAGAGGTGGGTCGGATCGAGGCGCCAATCGGTCGTGATCCCAATGAGCGAAAACGCATGGCGGTGGTTGCAGGTGGTCGTGAGGCGACAACTGGGTACCGAGTGCGGGAGCGTTTCCCGGGATGGACGCTGCTCGAAGTTGACCTGATCACTGGCCGCACCCATCAAATTCGCGTGCACCTGACGGAGATTGGCCACCCGATCGCTGGAGATCCAACCTATGGGAACGGCACCAGTCGACGCGGTCCTGACGCAACTACGCGCCTCTTCCTTCACGCCTGGAAGATTGTCTTTGCCCACCCGCGGGATGGACGCTTGATGCGCCTCGAGGCCGAGCTCCCCGCCGACCTGCAGGCGCCCCTTGATGCGCTACGGTTGCACTCCAGCAGAGGGGAGGGGTGATGGAGCCACAGCGACGAGCCGGGGCACCAGGCGCCCAGGTGATCGTGATCTCTGGGCCGAGCGGCGTGGGCAAAGACACCATCATCAACGAGCTGCGCCGCCGCCCAGTGGGCCAAACCTTCCACTACGTCGTCACCTGCACCACCCGACCACCCCGTACTGGCGAGATGGACGGCGTCCACTATCACTTCCAAAGTCGCGAATCGTTTGATGCTCTGAACGCTGCTGGCGAACTCCTTGAGGCGGCCACCGTTCACGATCGCTCGTACGGAACCCCACGCGATGAGGTGCGCGGCGCACTGGCCCGTGGGCAAGATGCGCTCTGCAAGATCGATGTGCAGGGTGCGCGGAGCCTGCGCAAGGTGATCCCCGAAGCACTTCTCATCTTTGTCGCACCCCCATCCCCAGAAGCCCTCGCTGAGCGTCTCGCCGGCCGCGGCACTGAGACCGCGGATGAGCTGGTGACGCGTGCGCGGAATGCGATTACGGAGATGGAACGCGCGCAGGAGTATGACTACCTGGTGTTGAACGAGACTGGCTATCCCGAGGAGGCCGCGGCTCAGGTCGAGAAGATTGTCCTCGCCGAGCGTGCGAAGCACCCGGAGCGTCGGATTTCGGTGTGACCGGGGGCGCCGCGCCTCACGTGACCCCTCCGATGACGGTTATTCGCGTCGCCGTCGATGTGCCAGGGGCTCCTGGAGAGCGACTCTACGACTACCTTGCCGGCGATGTACCGATGGCCGCGATCGGTGATGGCGTTATCGTTCCATTCGGCGGGCGGCGCGCCATTGGCATTGTGGTGGCGCTCAATCCAACTGATTCGCCGCCAGCTGGGATCACCCTAAAATCTATTGAGGGGCGACTGGGAAGTGCGCCGCTCGTCACCCCGCTGCTCATGTCGCTTGCGGAAACCATTGCAACGCGTTGGGCCGCGCCGATCGCCACCACCGTCCGGTCGCTGCTGCCGGCTGGGATGCTAGACGCGGTTGTGTTGGAGGCGCGCAGAGTAGGGTTGGCGAGCGAAGCGTCTGCACGCATCGGGCTCAGCGAGGAGTGGGTTGCCGTAGAACGTCTTACAGGGGCTCGCGGTAAGACTCGCGCGGCAACGCTAAAGAACCTACGTCAACTGGAGCTCCTGGGAGAGGCGCAACGCAGATGGTCGCTCGTGCGCCGCGGCGCTCAAAGCCTCGATACAACCTTCGCTTCATTGAACACGAATGTTGCCCCCGCGATCCTGGAGGCGATGCGACTCGGAAGCAGACAGGTTGCGGCAGTGGAGCAGCTCACCGCAGCGGCGCGCAGCGATGATCCTTGGATCGCTGCAAATGTGCTCCCCGGTGGCCTCCCGACGGCACGCCGACTCGCCGATGCTGGCGCCGTCCAGCTTGAGGTACGGCGCATCCAGCGCCGCCATGCCGATCGACGGAGTGTGCCAGTCAATGGTGGAGGGTCCGAGATCACCCTGACCACCGTGCAGCGCGAGATTGCTGATGTTGTCTGTGGGCGTAGTGCCGCTGGGGAGACAACACTTGTCGACGGCCCCCCAGGTTCTGGAAAGAGTCGCGCAGCAGCCAGTGCCGCGGTACTGATGATCGCCGCTGGCCGTTCTGTGCTCTGGCTCGTGCCGGAGGCGGCGCAGGTGGCGATCGCTGCAGACATGCTCGCCGCTGCTGGTGGCACACCCGAGCTGATCCATTCAGGCCTCAGTGCTGGTGAGCGTCTCGATGCACACGACCGTCTCCTTGAGCCAGGACCGCATCTCGTTGTCGGCACACGCGTCGCCCTTGGAGCCTTGCGCGACGAGGTGGGCCTCGTAGTGGTCGACGAAGAGCACGAGGGTGCGTATAAATCAGATCGCACGCCGCGACTGCACGCACGTGAGTCGGCGCGTGAGCTGGCACGCCTTGCTGGCGCCGCCACGCTGCTTCTCAGCGCAACTCCAGCGATCGAGTCGCTGGCGCGTGCCGAGATTGAGGGCTGGCGCCGCTTCACGTTGACGCGTCGTACACCGGCCCCCTTCGTTGAGGTGATTGATCTGCGGCAAGAGCTCGCCGACGGGTGGCGCGGCATGATGAGCCGATCCCTCCTCGAGCGTCTGACTGCGCTGGATTGGGCTGGGGGATCACAGGCGCTCTTGATCATTAACCGTCGCGGCTTGGCGTCGGCCCTTCTCTGCCGCGACTGTGGGGCCGCGCAATCGTGCCCCTCATGCGAGCGACCTCTCGTGCTCCATAGTGCCGGATCGCTGCTGCGCTGTCACGGCTGCGGTATTGCAGCGGAACCACTCACTCGATGCCCTTCGTGCGGTGGGGCACGTATTCGGGCGCTGGGCGGCGGCACCGAACGTCTCGAGGCCGAGGTGCGCGCAGCGCTCCCTGATGTGATCGTTGATCGACTCGATGCGGACGCGGCATCAGCGATCGGTTCTGGAGACCGGATTCTTGATGCGTTCCGAGGTGGCCGAACGCAGATCCTCGTTGGGACCGCCCTCGCTGCTAAGGCGCTCGATCTGCCAGCGCTGGCACTCGTCGGCATCGTCTCGGCCGACACGGGCCTCCTCCTTCCTGACGAACGTGCGGCGGAACGGGCGGTGGCACTCGTTGTTCAGGCGGTGGGTCGCCTCGGCCGTGGGTCACTTGCTGGCGTGGCCGTCATCCAAAGCTATCGCCCCGAGGATCCCGCAATCACGGCGGCGGTGGAGATCGCCCGCGGGGGAAGTGTCGAGGCTTGGCGTGCCCGGGAAATTGGCCTACGGAAGGCGGCCGGCGGCGCGCCATTCTTGCGCACGATCAAGGTCAGCGCAGCAGCGGCAACGGCGGCAGCGGCACGGCGCAGCATTGAGGGTTTGGCGAGCACCCTTCGTGCTGCCGCCAGCGCCAGAGGAGACGATCAGGCGCGCATCCTCGGGCCGATCCCCGCTTGGGTACCGCGACGGGCTGGGCGCTGGCGAGAGAACCTCATTCTTCGTGCCGCGAGCATTGAGCCGTACCTGCCGCTAGTACGTGGACGTGACCTCACGGTGGATGTGGATCCAGAGACGCTCCTGTAGCCCTTGCTAGAATCTCGCCATGAGTGTTCGGCCAATCCTGCTCCTCGGTGACCCACGGCTCCGTATCCCTGGCGCGCCCGTTGAGAGTTTCGGCAAGCTGCTGCACTCCCTGCTCGATGACCTCGCCCACACGATGCGCTCGGCACCCGGCGTCGGACTTGCTGCACCGCAACTTGGCGAACCACTGAACGTCGCCGTCGTTGAGGCGAAGGGGAAGACGTACGAGCTGGTGAACCCACGCATCGTGCGCGATACTGGCGACCAGACCGATCTCGAGGGCTGTCTCTCAATTCCCGGCTACGTCGCCGAGATCACGCGGAAGGAGCGTGTCTGGGTTGAGGCACAGGATCGCACCGGACGCCCGTACAAGTTCAATGAGCATGGGTTCTTGGCGCGCGCCGTGCAGCATGAACTTGACCACCTCGCCGGAACTCTCTACATCGATTATCTCGACTCGATGGATCAGCTCATTGCAGTCGATGAGGACGACGAGGAAGAGCCAGATCATTCGCCTGAGGCTGCCGTCGTTGCACGGCGCCGGAAGGCGCTGCGAGGGCACAGTCACAAGTAGCCGCCTGATCCTATTTGGGAGTGGCGGATTCGCAGTCCCGTCGTTCCGTGCCGCTGCATCGGACCCCCGATTCAACATTGTTGCTGTTGTCACGGCGCCACCACGGGCCGCCGGTCGCAGTGGCACGCTCCTGCCAACCCCAGTCGACACCTGGGCGACCAGCGCCGGACTGCGGGTCGAGCACATCACTAGGGTTCGTGACGCCGCCGAAATCACGCGCATCCAATCGATTGGTGCAGAGGCGGCGCTCCTTGCAGATTTTGGTCAGATCATTCCCGAAGCACTGTTGCACCACTACGCACGAGGGATCGTCAATCTGCATCCATCGCTCCTTCCGCGACATCGTGGCGCAAGTCCGATCCCCGCAACGATCCTCGCTGGCGACCGTGAGACGGGGGTCACCACAATCGTCATGGATCAAGGGGTCGACACGGGGCCAATCATTTCGGCGCAGCATCTGCGACCGCGCCCAACTGTCACGGCCGCAGAGCTTGAGCTGGAACTTGCCGAACTCGCCGCCGTGGGCGTCGCTGATACCCTTGCAACATGGCTGCAGGGGAGTGATGCAGCAGTTCCCCAGGGCGTCCATGGTGTTACTGAGACGACGCGCCTCGCCCGTGCGAATGGCCGCATCGGCGCAGGGACAAGCGCCGAGATGGCGCTACGCATGTGGCGGGCGTATCAACCATGGCCTGGCGTCTGGGTTGAGATCCCCGGCATCATCGATCGGCTGATCTTGTCAGGCGTTAGCGCGGCAGAGGGAGACGTTCAAGTCGCCCCAGGAGTGCTCGAGTTGCACGACGGCTCGCTTCTCCTTGGCTTGCCCAATGGGGTGCTGCGCCTGGACCGCGTAACCCCCGCTGGCGGCAAGACCATGACGGGAGGGGAGTTTGCGCGAGGGCGCCAGGGGGAACTCGCTGCGCATGGGAGAATCGCAGAATGAAAGCCACAGGTCCAACATCGGGAGCACAGCGACCGCTCAGCCTCTCCGACCTCAACGTGAACCAGCTCGCGGCGCGAGTGAGCGACATCGGCGCTGAGTCGTATCGGGTCACGCAGGTTCTCGACGGCGCGTGGCGCTCAGTTGCCACCTCCTGGAGCGAGGTAACCACACTCGGAAAGCCGCTCCAAGAGCGCCTGGCGAACGAGATCCGCTTCAGTGCCTTCGATGAGGTTGAGCGACAAGAGGCCGAAGATGGCGCCACCACAAAGTTGCTGCTGACCCTCTCCGATGGAGCGAAGGTTGAGGCGGTGTTGATGCGCTCTCCCGCGGATCCACGCCGCGGTTCAGGGCCACGTGCGACCGTCTGCGTCTCTAGTCAGGCGGGATGTGCGGTCGGCTGCCCGTTCTGTGCCACGGGTGAACTTGGTTTTACCCGCAATCTCAGTGCGGGCGAGATCCAAGACCAGGTGCGCATCGCGCGCCAGATCCTCCGCACCGAGGAGCGCGAGTTGACGAACGTCGTTTACATGGGCATGGGGGAGCCGCTGCAGAACATTGATGCCGTCTTTGCATCCATCGATGGCCTCACCGATCCTGCACGGGGTGGGATGGGCCAGCGTCGGATCACCGTCTCAACCAGCGGTGTCGTGCCGGGCATTGAGCGACTCGCCAAGCAGCGTCCACAGATCACGCTCGCCGTCTCCCTGCATGCGGCGCGCAATCCACTACGCGATCTTCTTGTGCCGCTCAATCGCAAGTGGCCGGTTGAGGCGGTGATCGCCGCCGCAGATGATCATTCACGTGCAACGGGGCGCCGCACCACCTACGAGGTCACGATGATCGACGGCATCAATGACCGAGCGGAAGATTCGGCGGCACTCGCCTTACTGCTGCGTGGGAGCGGCGCGCATGTGAATCTGATCCCGATGAATGCCGTTGCGCATACCCCGTGGCAGGAGTCCACGCCCGAGCGGATTGAGCAGATTGCCAATCAGCTCCGTGCCGCTGGCTTGACGGTGACCGTGCGCCGCAATCGCGGCCGCGAGGCGGGCGCCGCATGTGGACAGCTCGCCGCCGAGAAGGCCGGCGCTCCTACTCCTATTGCCGTTGCCCGTCGTCGGGAACTGCTGGTAGCGGCGAGCGCGGCCGCCCTCCAGGGACAGCGAACGACGCAGCCGATCGCACCATCTGGCCCACTTGGTGGTGATGCATGAGTGGTGCCCGCATCGAGATCGCCGCGAGCATCCTGAACGCTGACCTCGGAGCGCTCCGCGAGGCGGTGCAGGCGGCAGAGGCGGCGGGTGTTGACCGCATCCATCTCGACATCATGGATGGTCACTTCGTCCCAAACCTCACGTTTGGTCTGGCGACGGTTGAGGCACTGCGCCCAGCAACGAAGCTCCCATTTGACGCGCACCTGATGATCCTCTCACCGGGGCTCTGGGCAACGCGCTATGTGGATGCGGGCTGCGAATCGGTTGCGATCCACGTTGAGGCGCCAGACCAGCATCGCGCGACCCTCGATGCAATTCGCGACAGCGGCGGTCGTGCCGGACTGGCACTTGACCCCGAGACGCCGATTGAGTCACTGGTTTCATTTCGCGATCAGCTGGACTTCGCGCTTGTGATGACCGTGAAGTCAGGATTTGGCGGTCAGTCGTATCGCCCTGAGGCAGCAGCGCGCATGGCTGCGATCCGGACACTGGTCGGTGAGCGTGATGGGCACCCCTTGCCACTGCATGTGGACGGCGGCATTAATGCGACAACTGCGGGAGGGGCAACGAAGGCGGGGGCCGACCTACTCGTTGTTGGCAGCGCGCTCTTCTCGGCACAGGGCACCAGCGCGATGCGCGGGGCGGTTACAGCGATCCGGGAGTCGGCGACCCGTTAGGGTCGCGGTTGGCTTAGGCGCCTTTGCTCGCCGTGCGACGGCAGCGGGTGCAGACCAGGACGCGCTTTGTGGTCGTCCCAACGGCGATCACCGTTGGCTGCAGGTTGGCGCGGAAGCGGCGGTGAGCTCGGACGCGGTTCATTCCGACCGACTGTGGGTTGAACCCCGCGATCGAATCCTTGCCGCAGAGGGTGCAGAATCGAGCCATGTCTAATCTCCTTACGTGGTGGGGCTCCCAATGGGACACGCCCGTCGTTCGTGCCGTATCGTAGCAGGTACGTCCGATGCCTCGCCCAGGCTCGGCCAAGGGAGGGAGCCCGCATGAGTCGTACTGAGCAGATCCAAGCGGTCGGAGGGGTCACCCTGAGATGAGCCGAAAGAGCTGGGACGGCGTCGAGTTGATGGCCGCCCTCCGATCGGGCCTCGACCGCCTGGAGAGCCGCGTCGAGGAGGTCAATGCCCTCAACGTCTTCCCCGTACCCGATGGCGACACGGGGACCAACATGCTGGCAACCTTGAAGGCCGCCATTGCTGAGGGCGACGCCTCGCTGGCAACCGGGGTCACCGCGATCGACGAGGTGAGCGCAGCGGTGGCTCGTGGTGCCCTCCTTGGCGCACGGGGCAACTCAGGCGTCCTCCTCTCGCAGATCCTCCGCGGGTTGCCACAGGCGGTCCGTGGTCGCCAGCGCGCCCGGGCAACCGAGATTGCACAGTCGCTCTCGATCGGCGTGCTGCACGCCTACTCGGCGGTGGCAACGCCAACAGAGGGGACAATCCTCACCGTTGCGCGCGAAGTAGCCGCTGCAGCGATGAAGGAGTCGGAGGGGGCATCAGAGCTGCGCCCGTTCCTCGAGAGCATCGCCGCGACCGCGCGCATCTCCGTAGAGAAGACGCCAACCCTGTTGGCCGTCCTCCGCGAAGCCGGCGTCGTGGACTCTGGCGGCGCGGGGCTGCAACTCATCCTCGAAGGAATCGCCAATGTCCCGTCGGTGGCGCCGTCACGAGGCACTGTCGAAGCGGAGCGTCGCAGCACCTCGACGTCACCCTCTCAGCCCGCCACCGCTGCCGCGCCCGCTCCTGCCGCCACAACCGAGTTCGGTTACGAGACGGTCTTCATCCTGAGCTCACCAGCAACACCGCTTGACCTGGCCGCAATTCGCGCGCACCTGGAGACGATTGGGGAGAGCGTGCTGGTTGCCGGTGATGAGACAACCTGCAAGGTGCACGTGCACAATCTGCGACCGGATGAGGTCTTGGCATATGGGATCAGCCTGGGCGATGTTCGCGCCGTCACGATTGAGAACCTAGATCAGCAGAGCGCCGAACGGGCCACTGGGCATGCAGCATTCAACCAGTTGGCAGACGGTCCGCTTACCACCTCGCCACGCCCTGCAACCGCCTCACTTGGTCGAGGAACATCGATTGTCGCTGTCGCCGCCGGGGCAGGACTCGGCGACATCTTGCGTTCAGCGGGCGCGTCGCAGATCGTTCACGGCGGCCAGACAGAGAATCCCTCTGCCGCGGAGATCGCGTCAGCGATCGCCCACGCCGGCACCGAGTTCGTTGTCGTTCTGCCGAACAACAGCAACATCGTGTTGGCAGCACGCCAAGCGGCCGATCTCTCAGCAGCGAACGTCGTGGTCATTCCGACCCGCAATGCCGCCGAAGGAATTGCTGCGCTGCTCTCGTGGGACCCATCGCTCTCGCTTGAGGAGCTCGTCCCGCGCATGGAGGCGGCTCGCACCGCCGCACGCACCTTCCGTGTCGTTGAGGCGGTGCGCGATGCCGTTGTTCGTGGTGTGCCGGTGAAGGCTGGCCAGATCATGGCGCTCGACCCAGTCGACGGGATCATTGCAACTGGGAGCAGCGACGTTGAGTCCATCGTTGCGGCGCTCACTGGGCAGTCGGCGGAGTTGATCACGCTCTACGTTGGCGCCGATGTCTCTGACGCGCAGGCCTCCGAGTTTGTGATCGCGGCGCGCGGTGCCATTGCTGGAGCCGAGGTTGACCTGCAGCGTGGCGGCCAGCCAATCGAACGGGTGCTCGTGAGTTTGGAGTGACCGTCGACCCGGGCGAACTCCCACTGAAAGGGCTCGCCCTCCCTGGTGGCTCGAGCCTTCTGCGAGGCCTATCGAAACTGGGCGTCACCACCGTTGCCGATCTGCTCACCTATCTGCCACGTCGCTATGAGGATCGCCGCGAGATCACGCCGATCGCCGAACTTGCCGGCGGGACCAGCGCCACGATCTCCGCGCGGGTGACCGACCTCCGTGTCGAGAAGACCTGGCGTCGTGGCGTGCAGCGCACGATCGCGACACTCGTTGATAACTCAGGGGCAGTCGATGCGATCTGGTATGGGCGACGATTTATTGAGCGTCGACTTACGGTTGGAACGACCATCATCGCCACCGGGCGCGTCAAGGCGATGGGGTGGACGAAGCAACTTGAAGCGCCAGAGTTCAGCCCCGTTGGCGGGGGAGACCAGGTCAGCGCTGGTCGCATCGTTCCCATCTATCGGTTAACTCGCGGCGTAACGGCGTTGAGCCTGCGACGTGCCGTACGGGCGCTCCTGGACGAGTTCGGCGCCGACCTTGTTGATCCACTGCCCGATTCGGTGCAGTCGCGTAACGCCCTTATGCCGCTCGCCGAGGCGATTGAGGCGCTGCACTGGCCCGAGGAGTTTGAGC
>Ga0194041_10001063_pt1 | contig 11563 bp, 8 predicted proteins | sample JunL449m_MetaG_FD_160082 | JGI IMG/M metagenome (GOLD analysis project Ga0194041, IMG submission 160082) | Anoxic zone freshwater microbial communities from boreal shield lake in IISD Experimental Lakes Area, Ontario, Canada - Jun2016-L442-9m | ecosystem: Environmental > Aquatic > Freshwater >...
TCACCTGGACCACACCCAACGGCCACACCCTCAACTCACAACGCCACCAAAAACAACAACCCAGACCACCCCCATAAGCACAACCCCCGCGGGTGCCCTAGGTTTGACTGACATTTAGCAAGTTCAAACGGGAGCTACTGACATGCCTGAACCGATTTTCCTAGCCCAAGAAGACCGACCCGAACCTCTAGGTATCGCGGGGTTCGAGATCACGGTGCTTGCCGAACAGTCCAAGACCGAGGGCTATGAGATCTTCCTTCAGTCCGGTCCGGCCCAAACCGGCCCTGGTCCCCACGCACACCCATGGGATGAATCCTTCTATGTAGTGAGCGGCACGGTCCTGTGCGGGGTCGGCGATCAGGAATCGCTTGCGAGTGCAGGCACCCTGGTTCATGTTCCCGCCAACACGACTCATTGGTACAGGTTCGGCGAGGACGGTGGAGAAATGGTTTCTATGACCTCTTCTGGCAACGCCTCAAGCATGTACGCAGATCTCTCACAGTCAGACTCAGATAGGTCAAAGTTCGGCGAGATTGCGGGAATGCACGGGCAGGAGTACCGCTAGCTTTCCCTCGATGTCTGAACCACTCACCAAAGACCCAAAGCAGCGGGCGCTAATTCTTGCAGCAGCCCTTGCGATCTTTGCCATTGATCTTGACTTCTTTGCCGTCCAGGCGGCGCTACCCGCAACTGCTGCAGATTTCAACACCACAACCACTGCGCTGCAATGGGTTATCAGTGGCTACATGCTGTCGCTTGCATCATTCTTGATCGTCGGTGGGCGTTTGGCAGACCTTCTGGGTCGAAAGACCTGGTTCTTCATCGGAGCAGGAATTTTTGGGGGAGCGTCCCTTCTCGGCGCACTTGCCATTGGCCCAGAGATGCTGATTGCTGCACGCATCGTTCAGGGTGCAGGTGCGGCCGTGCTCATGCCAGTCTCGGTAGCCGTAGTCACAAACGGGTTCCCTCAGTCACAGACCCAACGGGCCGTGGGCATGGTCTTTGGCATCGCTGCTATTGGTCAGGCACTCGGACCCCTTATCGGTGGCGGGATCACGCAAGTCCTGAACTGGCGTTGGGTTCTAATGATCAACGTGCCAATCATTCTTCTCGTGGTCACTTTGGCAAGAACCTCTGTTGTTCAGAGCCGAGATGAGACAGCATCACGGATCATCGACTGGACGGGGCTCTGCCTCATCGTTGGCTCAATCGCCGCCCTGACCATTGGCATAGATCAAGGCTCAATTTGGGGCTGGCTCTCTCCGCTCACGGTAGGATTCCTGCTCAGTGGATCGGTCGGTTTTTTTGCATTCATTCTGGTTGAGCGCCGGGGAAACCAACCTCTTGTAGATCTTCAACTCTTTCGGATTCGGGAATTCTCCGTCATGATTCTGGCTGGCGCAGTCGGCAATGTTGCTGAAACTGCAATCCTCTTCGTATCAGTAATTTATTTGCAAACCGTTCAGGGACTCTCCCCGCTCACCTCGGGCCTAACGCTCCTCGCTTTCTCAATAGGAGTCACCGTCGCTTCGCAGTTCTCCGGACGCCTCGAGCGGTTTCAGTCCTGGGCCGTCATGAACATCGCCATGCTCCTCGGTGGCCTCGGGGCAATCGGAATGGGCCTCAATTTGGGCAACATAGAACCCTTTTTGGCTTTCTCACTCTTTGCAGGTGCGGGATTTGGCTTGTGCTGGTCATACGCCAGCGTGGTCACGCAGGCCGTGGTACCTCCCGAGAAAGCGGGAGCAGCCTCTGGCGTAGTACTCACCGTCTTGATCGGACTCGGAGGTGTCGGCATTGCCGTGGTCTCTTCGGTCATCGTGACACAGACCGCAGGCCACTCAACAGCAGTTCTGAGCAACGTGCTCGGCGAAGTAGTGGTAGCTGTCGGAGTTGTTTGCCTGCTGTTCGTTCCAATCGTTGCCCTACTGGGGCGAGGGTCAACCGCCCGTGCTTGAAGGCTCAAATACCCGGCACTGTTGACCGCGCAGCGTTCCACAATTTGGAAGGGGCGCACCCGCAACACCACCCTCAACTACTGGCAGCACCAGTGCTGACGGGTATTGCTCCGAGCGAAACACCGTCACCGTGGTCGTTCCATCATCGATTGACTTGAACGTCCAGATCGGCCGGTCTCCACCCGGGGCGCTGATACTCACTCTGATGCGAGACCCTGCACGGAAGGTGTATACAACAGGGAAAATTTGAACTCGAGCCAACGAAGGCTCACCGGCCGTCAGCGGCTGAGCATCCTTTGCTAAGTGTGTCTGACGCGGATCAGTCGCCGTCGAACGCTTTGTGTCGAGCTTGCGGTGCGTTGCTCGAAGCCAACCCGTTTGCACATACATCTCTTTGCCATCAGGACGAACCTCTGACAAGGTCACCTGCAAGTCGGTATTGCGCGCGCTGGCCTCAATGTAGGCATCAAAACTCGATGCTCCGGCAATCATCACATCCGACTCAAGAACACTGGTCGTGTAGCCAAGACCCTTGCCGTCTACGAGTGGTACCCAGTTGTTCGGCTCATCTTTAAAGTTCGCCTTTGGCTTGCCCTCGCTGTTGTCTTGGCTGGTCTCGGGCCGTGCGGCGGGGTCAGCAACATATTGGTCAGACAGGCTGGGGTCATCAGATGTTGGGGCAGTGTCGGTGAGTGATCCATCTGGGCCAGCGAACAACCTTTGAGCTTGCAGATTTGCCGGAGGCCAAGAGTCGAATGTCTGCACATAACCGGGCTGAAGAGAACCTGGGCCTAATGGCCCGCTGCCTACGTCAAGAAGGACTGTCACCATCGGCTCAGCCCGAAACGCTGCTCGCGCCTCTTCCAAACTCGCCATCGAGGAAAGCTTGCTCTGTTGCAAGGGTTCTGCCGGAGCGCCTGAGGCCTGCTCGGCTAGGACACCCGCAATGGCCATCAAGTCGCCGGGCACATTCGGCACACGGTCTGCCACAAACAGATCAAGGAACTCGATCCACCTTGTCAGAATCTGCGGAGCGAGTGCGTCGTTATGCATCCCGTTATAGATCGTGATCCAAAGGTCCGGATTATCAGTCATGCCACTGAGTGCTTCGATCCAATGGCTGTTCAGTTGCTCATCCTGAACACCACCAACGATGAAGGTTGGTACGTCAATGTTTGCAGCCCAAGTAGCAGGAGTGCGGTCATTGAAGAGCACCGGGTCACGGAATTCCAGCTCGGACATGATCTTTAATCCATCTTGTGCCTGACCGTGCAAGACCTGGTTCGCTTTGCACTGCTTATCCCCCTGCTCGATCAGCAACGTCGCCCAACGCTGGCCACCCCCGGGAGCAGCCTTGGCATCATTTTGACGTTCGGTAATCCAGCCTTTAGCAAACCCAGTGTTTTGGATTCCGCCTGGGAAGCCGATGCCGGTGTAGAGGTCATCAGTGGTCGACATCGGAGCTAGAGCGGCTAGGTGTGGCGGGCGTGTTCCACCCACAAAGAGTTGACTAAATCCCGAGTAAGAAATTCCGACCATGCCCACCTTGTTGTGGGCAACCCAAGGCTGCGCCGCCACGGTCTCGACTGCGTCGTAGCCGTCATAAATGGTTGGCAAGCTAAACAGATCAAACGCCCCGCCTGAGCATCCGCTCCCTCGAATCTGCACGCTGACGGTGGCAAACCCGAGTAAGGGTGTGATCAAAGAACCAACCGCAGTTGCGCCCGACGGTGCAAGCGGGTCTGCCTGAGCAGACGGGTCAGCAATCTGAGCCGCCATGCTGCTCAGCAGGTCATGCGGCGGAGCGACCTCATAACCTGAGTACTCGATAACAGTTGGGAACGGACCGTCAGCGAGCGTCTTACCCGCTGGAAGACGCAGGGTCATTGCGATCTCTATGCCGTCGCGCATTTTTATGTAATTGAGTCCCGGGGTAAAGGTTTGGCCGGTGTACTGCGACGTTGCTGGCTTGTCGTCACGGTTCAGGACTGTCACTGGCGCGGTCGATACCTCGCCATCGCCAAAGTCTCCTCGGATTGTGTAGCCCTTCCCAGGTTCAACCTTGTAGAACATGGCAGCCCCGAGCTTGTCCGCCTTCGCAGAGCGAATCGACTTGCCCTGCTCGTTGAACAACTCAACCTTGGCATCTGCAGGAATCCCGATGGCCGAGGCCTGATCGATGCTGCCAATGCCTACGAAACCAGCCGGCGCATTCGCAGTTGCGGCTTCGGTTGGTGCAGCGAGGTTGCTCTCCGTGCATCCGAACAACAACACAGCGGGGGCGGCAACAACGAGTACAAGCTTTCGAAATCTCACAGAATCATCCCCCGTCGAATTCGGTCGCGCTCTCAGAGGCCAAACAGACACTGGACTGTAGCCCACCGCTTGTCAGCGACTACGGCTCTGTCAAGCAGTGCGATCAGCCACTTGGATCAGCCAGTGATGCTCGCCGGACCGAGCAGGGGCGAACCCATGGGGGCTGACTCAGATCCCGATCCTGGTAACGCAAAGGCCGCTAGCCTCCTCAGATGAGTTTTCGTGCATCCATACGCCACCACTCAACTGAGTTCGACCATGGCGACCTGACGGGAACGCAAGTAGGCCGGGATCATGAGCGCTTCGCGTCGATGCGCCGCAACTACCTAGTCAGCCTCTTCGCTATGTATCTCGGCTGGTCCATGGTCAATATGGCAAGTTCGTTTTATGTCTATGACCAGTCAGGTTCGGTAACTGCGACCGGGTTCATCGTGGTTTGTCTCAACTTGCCCGCAGTCCTGCTTCCCGGGGCGGCAACCTCGCTTGCGAGACGGTTCGGGGGGCCCACCATGTGGGTTGCCCAGTTACCGATTTGGTTTCTCCTCACGCTCATACCAGTGGCACTGTCGGCAACGGGGCACTTGAATACCACGAACCTGCTCCTGTACTTCTTGCTCGTTGGTATCGTCTTCGGCCTCACGTCCCCCGCCCCGAGCCTTGTTCGACGAATGATCGCAGCACCGGGTCAGTTGCCAGAGTTCAATGGCCAGGCCTCCCAGGCAGTGGCGCTCTCAACGGTGATCGGCCTGCTCGTGGGCGGGGCTTTGTATACAGCGCTCGGACCAACATGGGTGTTTGCAATCGGTGCAGTCTTGTTGCTGCCCGGGCTTTCCCTTTTCAAATTGACTAAAGAGCCAGTGCCACATTTCGAAGGCGAGGTGGAACGGTTCCGGGGCGTCTTCGAGATTCGCCGCAACAACTCGGGCCTACGGGCTGTCTGCATGTTTACCGGACTGAGCTTCTTAGTCGGGAGCTACGTTGTGACCCTTCCTGCTGTGGCGGAGATCATCGCGAAGGGCGCCGGGATTAAGTCCAGCGCTGGAATCCAGTCGCTCCTCCAGGCAAGTTCGGTGGTTGGCGGACTATTCGTAGTCATGGCTATGCGAAAGGCGCACGGGTCAGTCAGTTGGGCAGTGGTGCAGCGAATCTGCTTCCTGATCGCAGGGGTTGGCCTGTTCTTGATCGCAGTGATTGCATACTGGGACGCAAGCGCACTGATCGTCATCACACTCACCATCCTTGTGCTGATTCCAACAGGCTTCGCTTTGACGCTCGACCAGTCGATTCTTGCAACGCTCATGCAAGCCGGAGCTCCCGCAAAGTCGCGAGCTTCGGTCCTCACGGGTTACGCGCTCATCCCGATGGTTCTCGCCCCAATCGGCCAAGAATTGGTTGGGTGCCTCGCAGACCTCATCTCGGTCTCTGCCGCTCTGATGATCGTGGCGTTGCTCACCCTCTTGCTCGTACTCATCGGCCCACACCTCAGCCTGAGGGAGGCGCTCAACGAGATGACCGATGAGGCTGGCGACGAGTAAGTCCTCAAGGCACAAAACAGGCCTACTCGTGTAGATTCTGCGAATGAGTTTTCGTGCATCCATACGACACCACTCAACTGAGCTCGACCATGGCGACCTGACGGGAACTCAGGTAGGCCGGGATCATGAGCGCTTTGCCGCCATGCGCCGCAACTACATAGTCAGCCTGTTCATTCTTGAGCTCGGCTGGGCCATGATCACCATGGCGAGTTCATTCTTCATCTACGCGCAGTCAGGTTCGGTTGCAGCTACTGGGCTCATCGTTGTTTGCCTCAACCTGCCATCTCTTCTGCTTCCGGGTGCGGCAACTTCCCTTGCCCGACGTTTCGGTGGGCCAACCGTCTGGGTGATGCAAGCAGGTGTCGAATTCACGATCACGTTGATTCCCGTTGCACTTTCTGCCACGGGTCATCTCAACACCACAAACCTGCTCATGTTTTTCCTACTTCTCGGAATCCTCATTGGCCTCTGCGCCCCGTCGGCGGGACTCGTCCGACGAATGATCGCAGCACCGGGTCAGCTGCCAGAGTTCAATGGCCAGGCCGCTCAAGCAGTCGCCCTTGCAACCGTGATCGGCCTACTGGCGGGCGGTGCTGTCTACACCGCTCTTGGCCCGACATGGGTGTTTGCGCTCGGCGCACTCTCTCTACTTCCCGGCTTCTCCCTTCTCAGGTTGACCAAGGAGCCAGTTCAACATATCGACGGCGAGGTGGAACGCTTCCGAGGCGTCTTCGAGATTCGCCGCAATAACCCGGGGCTGCGGGCCGTCTGCATGTTTACGGGCCTGAGCGTCATTATTGCTAGCTACGTAGTCACCCTTCCCGCCCTTGCTCAGATGATTGCCCACGATGCCAAAATGGACTCCAGTGCGGGAATCCAGTCTCTACTTCAGGCAAGTTCGGTGGTTGGTGGACTCTTCGTAGTCATGGCAATGCGAAAGGCACACGGCCGAGTGAGTTGGGGGCTGGTGCAACGAATTTGTTTCCTCATTGCGGCATCTGGACTTCTCCTGATCGCAGTGATCGTCCACCGAGATGTCAGCCCGTTGATCGTCATTTCGCTGGCAGTCCTTCTGCTGATTCCGATCGGGTTTGCACTCACGCTTGACCAGTCAATATTGGCAACGCTCATGCAGGCAGGGGCGCCCGCAAAGTCACGAGCATCGGTCCTCACGGGGTACGCGCTTATCCCGATGATTATGGCCCCACTCGGCCAAGAACTAATTGGGTTTTTGGCCGACCAATTCTCGGTAACTGCCTCACTCATCATCATTGCCGTGCCGGCGTTACTGCTCGTACTGGTAGGCCCACACCTGAACCTGAGAAAAGCACTCGACGAAGTTTCTGATGAGGCAACCGATTAGAACGAAGTTGGTGACCAAGCCGAAGTGAGTGGCCTAGGGCAGACCAAGTACCTAGGGTGAGCAGGTGACAACAGCATCGAATCAGCCGAAGCCTGCAAGCGAGTCAACCATCCTCGCCAACTCCGCTGCGCAGTCCCGATACAACTTCGAAGACACTGCAGACTTTGATCGAGCACGACGCGGCCTGCTCCAGCAGATCGAGTCCGGAGTCATAAACAGCGAACTGGGTGTTCCCGTTTGGGATCCTTCGCAGTACGAGTTTGTTTCCGGTGAGTCACCAGACTCGGTCAATCCCAGTCTCTGGCGGCAGGCCGCCCTCAACAATATTCACGGACTCTTTGAGGTCGTACCGGGCATCTACCAAGTGCGTGGCTATGACATCTCGAACATCTCGTTCATTCGCAGTGCCACCGGTTGGATTGTGATCGATCCCCTGACTGTTGCAGAGACTGCAGCCGCCGCCCGCGGGTTGATCGACTCGCACTTTGGCCCGCTACCAATTGTTGCGGTGATCTATACGCATAGTCATGCCGACCACTACGGCGGCATTCGCGGCATCGTGACCGATGAAGAAATCGAGTCGGGTCAGATTCGCATCATTGCACCCGAGGGATTTCTTGAGGCCGCTGTGAGCGAGAACGTCACCGCTGGTCCTGCAATGACTCGTCGGGCCATGTACATGTACGGCGTCCTCTTGCCAGTTGGCCCTCTCGGCCACGTCGATGCCGGACTTGGCAAGACCATCCCAATCCTTGGTTCACGTGGCCTGATCGCACCGACTCAGTCGATCACTCAGAGCGGTGAAGTGTTAGAAATCGATGGAGTGCCTATTGAGTTTCAGCTCACACCTGGGACCGAAGCTCCAGCCGAGATGAACTTCTATTTCCCGAGTTACCGCGCGGTGTGCATGGCCGAGAACTGTGCCGCCACGTTGCATAACGTCTACACGCCACGAGGCGCAGAGATTCGTGACTCGCTGAGCTGGAGCAAGTACATCGACGATGCAATCGACCTGTTCCTAGACCGCAGCGACGTCGCTTTCGCAAGTCACCATTGGCCTCGCTGGGGTCAAGCAGACATGTTGGCATTCCTGTCCGGACAACGCGACATCTACCGCTATCTGCACGATCAGACCATGCGCTTAGCCAATCATGGGCATACTGCAAACGAAATCGCAGAGATGCTTACTCTGCCCGATGCCATTGCCGACGAATGGTTCAACCGGGACTACTACGGAACAGTGAGCCACAACGTCAAGGCCGTCTATCAGCGATATCTGGGTTGGTTCGATGCTAACCCCGCTCACCTTCACGAGTTGCCGCAAGTGGACGCCGCGAAGAAGCTCGTTGAGTACATGGGTGGCGCTGATGCCGTGCTGCAGCGTGCGACGGAAGACTTCAGCCGCGGTGAGTACCGCTGGGTTGCGCAGGTTGTCAACCATGTCGTCTTTGCTGATCCAACAAATCAATCTGCACGAGAACTTCAGGCCGACGCTTTAGAACAACTCGGATACCAGTCAGAGTCAGGACCGTGGCGGTCGTTCTACCTGACCGGTGCAAGTGAGTTGCGCAACGGCAGCCCTTCCATTCCCGGTCTGCGTGGGGCAGTGAGCCTTGATGTGATGGCAGCTATGACTCCCGAGATGGTGCTCGATAATTGCGCAGTCAAGCTGAACGGAGCGCGTGCAAGCGAACACCAAGTTGAGTTCGAGATTGTGTTCACCGATCGCGAGCAGGCGTTTCACGTTTTCATCGGTAGTGGCACCTTGCGTCATCGCAGAGTGGCCAGTTCCTCTGACGGACCCTCTTCCTCAACTGTGTCCACAACTGTTCACACAACCGTTCAGGAGTTCATCAGTCTCACGAGCGAACTCACCACTGTGGATCAGTCTCTTGAGTCAGGTGCGCTTCGAGTTGACGGCCCGGTTGAGCCGCTAGCCACCTTTGTGTCCCTGCTCGATCAGTTCGATTTGTTCTTCTCGATTATCGAACCCTGATCGGCTGGATCGGCTGACTCGGCTAACTCGCTGGGCCCGGCTGACGCGGCTGGCCCGGCGGGCTCTGCACGCGCTACTGAAAGGCGCTCTTGGAATAGCCACAGGAACGCTGCCCAGACCAGTAGGAGCCAGCCTGTCGCTAGGAGCCATCCTCCCAGCACATCGGTCCCCCAGTGCCGAGCAAGAATCACTCGACTTGGCCCCACAAGTACGCCAACTGTGACGATCACGGCGCTTGCTGCCCGTGACCACCGCTTTGGGAAGATGTACAAGACAATGATTCCGATAGCAACCCAGCCGGCTACACCAGTAAACGTGTGGCCCGAGGGGAACGAGGTGCCGGCTTGTCGAGCTGTGAACTCGCCCCAAGGTGGCCGGTTCCTGCCGACCAGATACTTCACCGAGTTAGAAACAAAGAACCCGAGTTGTGACGAGGCCAATAGGAAGAGGGCCCAGGGCCATCTCTTCGTCATCACCAAAAGGAGCGAAACTAAAAGGACAATGGGTACGGTTCGAGCCCCAGACCCGATCCATGACAGCCAATCCGCCAGAGTCGTCAGCCACTGACTCGATAGTCCAAGGTCTCGGAACCAGGTACTGATCGGCAACTCGCGTGCGTTCATCCAGGATTCCTGAAATGCCACCAGTATTCCGAGCAGAAGACCACAAGCCAGCACAACCACACCGGCGATCGCAAAGCGGGGGGCCTTGCTGCGATCGGGCAGAGCTAGATACACAGACTCCTGCTCAGCGGTCACGCAGCAACTGTAGAGAACAGCGACTGCTCTACGCTGATTCCGCCTCGGAAGCGCGCATGATCCGTGCAGATCTCAGCAATCAGGTGGTCAGTGACAGTAGGTTCAGCGCCTAGAGGGGGTAAAAATGTCAGCTACGAGAGACTCTCTGCGGAATCTTCGTAAGCGCCGAATTCCCGCGTGGTGGCAGGATGCCAAACTCGGAATCTTTGTTCACTGGACTCCAGCAGCGGTGCCAGCCTTTGCCCCCGTGGACGACGAAATTGGCGACCTGTTGCAGTCCGATCGAGTGAACCCGCTGCAATATGTTCCCTACACCGAGTGGTACGAGAACTCGCTTCGCTTTCCGAATAGCCCAGTATCTCGTCACCATCGGCAAACCTATGGGGATCGCCCGTATACCGAGTTTGCTCGTGACTGGGAGGCGGGCCTTGAGCACTGGGATCCTGCGGAGTGGGCCGCGCAGTTCAGAAATACCGGGGCCCGCTACGTGGTGTTGGTTGCGAAGCACTCTGATGGATATTGCCTATGGCCCACTTCTCACCCCAATCCGATCCGAGCAAATTGGCACTGTGAGCGAGATGTGGTGGGTGAATTGGCCGAGGCAGTCCGCTCGGCTGGCATGAGGTTTGGGCTCTATTACTCCGGAGGGTTTGACTGGAGTTTTGATTCCACTCCGGTTGGAACCATGGGCGACGTAGCTAACTCGGTTCCTCAAGGCGAGTACCCCGCTTATGCCGATGCGCAAGTGCGCGAGTTGATCGACCGCTACCAGCCGAGCGTGTTATGGAACGACATTGCGTGGCCCGGGGACCGTGCTCACTTGTGGCAGCTTCTCGAGCATTACTACCGAGTCGTCCCCGATGGAGTCATCAATGATCGGTGGATTCCTTGGAGTCCGCTTATGGGGCTTACAAAATTTGCTGGGATCAGGCGATTGATCGAATCTGGATCTCGAAAGCAGGCCCGCAAGGATGGCGGTCTCATTCCGCCAAAACCACCGTTCTGCGATTATCGCACTCCTGAGTATGTGGTCTTTGATCAGATTCAGAGCAAGCCCTGGGAACTCGTCCGCGGAATGGACCGCAGCTTTGGGCATAACGAGCAGTCAAAGCCGGAACACTTTGTGACCGAGGACGAGTTGCTCTGGCAGTTCACGGACGTTGTTGCCAAGGGTGGGAACTTGCTGCTGAATGTTGGCCCCCGCGGCGTGGATGCACAGATTCCACCGCTGCAGAGCGAACGGCTGTCTTGGCTTGGTGAGTACGTCAGTGCGCAAAAGTCAGCGCTCATCGGAACCCGCCCGTGGATTCTCGCGGCTTCGATGACTCCTGAGGGCTTTGAGGTCCGCTATACGTCAGCGGGTAGCACTGTGTACGCACTGGTTCGTGGCGTCACAACTGCTGGGCCTCCTGCAAACGAGTCGAGCGCGACCATCACGTTGGCCGAGGTTCAAGCCACTCCCGGTACTCGCGTCGAGCTACTCAATGGGAATGTTGTTTCTTGGACCGATGCTCCTGACGGGCTGCGTCTTGAGATCCCAGACACACTGAGCCCGGACCAACCACTCGCGTTAGCCCTACACAATGTTCAAGCCCGAGGAAGTCAGGACTAGCTCCCGACCCCAACCCGCCTACCCC
>Ga0194041_10001066_pt1 | contig 11556 bp, 6 predicted proteins | sample JunL449m_MetaG_FD_160082 | JGI IMG/M metagenome (GOLD analysis project Ga0194041, IMG submission 160082) | Anoxic zone freshwater microbial communities from boreal shield lake in IISD Experimental Lakes Area, Ontario, Canada - Jun2016-L442-9m | ecosystem: Environmental > Aquatic > Freshwater >...
CTCGTCGGCCACTGGCCCAACTGCACCAATCGCATCGAAGTACGCCAGGTGAGCTTCGGTGACATTCACCAAGTCGACATCATCGATGATCTGAATACCGGCCTTGTCGGACTCGCCGAGCAAGTAGGCAATCAGTGACTCTTCAGTGACGACGAGTCGAGTCGAGTCGTCTTGACGTTGGTCGACAGCCTTATCGGGCAACAGACCTTTGCTGTGCAACCAATTCATGTGCATCACCAATAACTTCTCAAGCTCTTCCATGGTCAGCCGAGCCTGCGTTGTCTCGGAAAGTGACATGGCCACAAAATCGGTGGCTTGTTCGAGTTGATATACCGCACGCGGGGCCATTGCGTCGAGGCGCCTTGCTTCACGGCCGATCGTGAGCGCCGCAATCAGAAAAACGCCCACCGCAGCAAGAACAATGAATAGCCAAATCACAGAGTCAGGCTAACCCTTGCGGTGTTCTGGTGAGGATAATTACTCGTTCTGAGTAAAAATCCTCACCAGAATTACTACGCGCGGGTGCGGCGGCGGCCGATGAAATGCCAGATGACTCCGAGCAGAATCATCAACATCGCCCAGCCATACAGAACGCCTGCGCCAGACGAACCAGTTGCGGGCAGAACCAATCCGGTCACTGTGATCGGTTGATTGAAACCAGTACCGCTTTCGGGCGCATACACCGCGAGTGTGTGGTTACCTGATGCGAGATCAGTCGGAATCTTTCCGCTCAAAGTCACAACACCTTGCGCGTTGGCGTAACCCGAATCAATCACTTGTGGTGTCGATGCAACAATTAATTGCACAAACTCACCTGGAGCAAAACCGCTAAAGGTCACAGTCAATTCAGCTCCTACTGACAATGAATTGTCGGCAACAAGTGGCGTCTCAGCCCGCGGCAAGCCCACAACAACCGACTCAGCTAGCGGTGGCACCGTCGTCGTTGTCGTGGACGTATTTGATGGCTGAGTCGTTGTCGTGGACGTATTTGATGGCTGAGTCGTTGTCGTGGACGGCTCAGTGGTAGTGGTCGTCGGTGCGGCTGCGAAAGTCACCGCTCCGTATCCATAAGCCTCGTTAAAGTTGCCAGACCCAGCTTTATAAGCGGCTACGTTGCATGTGCCCGCGCTCGATGCGCTAACCGTTCCGTTTTCAACGACACAATCACTTGCACTACTCGGCACAAACGTGAACAACATGTAACTCACCGCGCCTGTTCCGGATCCACCTGAATATGTCAACGTTAAAGGTGTTCCAGCAACACCAGATGTCGACGTCACCACAAGCTCATCTTGTTCAAGCAGACTGAAGGTAAATTCAAGAGTTGCAGAAGACGTTTCAGCATATGTTGCATCGGCAGCCTTCGTTGCCGAGACGCTACATGTACCAACACTTGTTGCTCTCAACGCACCATAACTCTCAGCACAACCAGTTGCCGTCCCATTAGCAACCGCATATGTGACAAGGCCTGTTCCTGAACCGCCCCATAAAGTCAAGGCGATTGGTGTTCCAATCGGACCTGTTCGACTTGAAGGGAAAGTTAACGGTTCCTGAGTTAAAGCATAGAAGCTGACTTCAACAGTCTGCGAAGAAATCGGTAGATACGGTGAGTCACCAGCTTTAGTTGCGGTGACGTTACATGTACCGAAACCAGTTGCTGTCAGTACTCCTCCACTTTCGGCACAATCAGTCGCCGTTCCATTCGTCACTGCATACGTGACTGCACCGTTGCCTGAACCGCCTGAACTTGTCAAACTCAGCGGTGTTCCAGCAACACCCACGATAGATGTCACCGCTAAAGACGCTTGAGGCAAAGGAATAGCGAAGTTGATCGTCTCCCACGATGAGTTGGCGCGGTTGAAGGTAGAAGTTGGTGACTTAGAGACACGAACCGTGCACGATCCAGCGCTTGCTCGAGAAAGTACATTTCCGCTCAGCACACAATCATTGCCATCTTGCTGATACACAACGCCGCCCCAGCCGCTACCACCTGATGAAGTGAGCGTGAGTGGTGTGCCGACTAAGCCACTCGTCGGGGATGTCATTGACAGTGTTTCTTGGGCAACTCGTTGCGACACTTGAGGTGTAGCAGAACCAACGTTTTCACCTGGCCAACCAGTTTGTCCAGAGTTGTAGTACACCTGCGAACTCATGAGGTCGTAGAAGGTTGTGCTGTTTGAGAACCCAGGGCGTTCGCCTTCAAAATAGATTTTGGCGGCGTCAAACCACTGAATCGAGCGATAAAAAGCGCCTGATTCAATGGATGTCACTGATGCTGGAATATTGATCTCGGTCAAAGTCCGATGCATCGCAAATGCGTTAGAGCCAATAGTCGTCACGGTTGGCGGCAATGACACACCAGTTATATGACAACCAATGGTGTTGTACTCGAAAGCATTAACACCAATAGCTGCGACTGGGTGTCCGGCACCATCGTCAGCCGGAACCACCAAAAACTTTCCTTCACATCCACCGGTGAGACCAGTCACCGTTGCATACCCATGAGCAACGGAAAACGTGAAACCTTCGGTGTACAGCGCAGGTGTAGCTTCGGCCACCGTTGACTGCATCAGTCCGAGGGCAACACTCGAACCAGCGATGACGGTAAAAGCAATGGCTACTCGTCCAATTCGGCGCAACGCTGACAAGACGGGGATGGATTTCTTCGCCAAAAAAATCATGAAACAGCTCCTGCTGAGAAGGGTCGGTTACGAGATAACAACCTGAAGTTACATGAATAGTAACTCTTGGTTGCACATATAGCGACCAAAAGTTACAAAAATTCAGAAAGTTTTCTCCTGCCCGTTATCCCCTATTTGAGGGTCAAGACCTTGACAGTGAACATCGCACGAGAGAGCGTCCGCGATTCAGCGCGACCGATCAAAGTGCAGAGCCAACACATCGAGCGAACGTTTCTGATCGATGAGTAGGATCGTCACAATGGCTCCAGCAACTCGCGCGACGAAAATTAGTAAAGACGTCGCGATGGCCCGCTTTGTTGAAACCACGATCGGGCTACTGGAAAAGCTTCCCATTGCCGACGTATCGGACCGTCTCATTGCCCAATCAGCCGGGATTAATCGTGCATCGCTGTACCGCTATTTCAATACGCGGCATGAGCTGTTTGGCATTGTTCTTGACAATCTTGTTGAGCGCTACCTCGCCGAATTACAGGCCGCTACTGCTCCGTACATGCCAGAAGTCAAGAATTCAATTATGGATGTTGACACTTTGGTACAGACGTTTTCTATCAGTTCAAAAGTTTTTGATATTGGCAATTACCTTGCTGCAGAGAATTATCGCTCAGAAACGTTGACTGCCAACATTTCGAAAATTTTCGAAATGTGGACACAACGACTTTATGAGGCTGGCGTCGCTCCGCGTATGGCCCGAGCATTGGCTTTGCAGGCCATTGGTTTGGGATTTGGTCGACCCAATGCGTCCTCCATTATCCCACTTCGGCCCGACGATGTCGTTGACGTCTTTCAGCTGATGGTCAATTCAATCAAAAGCCATGCCGAAGTGACCGCAAAATTCGGCTGGGCAGAAACTCAATAAACACTGTGCTTCTGGTGAGGATTTTCACTCGTTATGAGTAAAAATCCTCACCAGAATTACCAAGATTTAGAGTGCGAAAGTGCGGCGTCCTCGGAAGAACAGCGCACCAAACACCAAAGTGAACAAGGCAAAGATGATCACTCGCTCACTTGAACTACCAGTGGCAGGCAACGCAGCGGGCACCACGCGGATACCCATGATTGCGTACGTTGAACCGGCAGCAACCACAAGCGTGTGATCGCCTACTCCGAGCGAACTCGGCAACTTTGCCGACTTATTGAAGTCACCAGCGGCAGTGGTCTGGAAGTTTGCGAGCAACGTCGGAGTCGACATCGCCACAACTTCACCCGATACACCTGCCCCCAGGCCTGCACCAGTCACACCGATGATTCCGCCAGCACCAACTTGGTACTTGCCATCGGCGGTGATGTTGGCATTGTTTGAACCGATCATCAACGACAACTGCGGGCCGTCGAGGAACACAATGTCTTCGACCGGAACATTCACTGAGTTGCCATTTGCATCGAACACGAGGTTCTGCATGACAGCACCAGTTGCAGTGTTGACAACCACAACATTTGATGTTGCACCAGCGGGCAACGAGGCCAAGAACTGTTGCAACAACGCTGCACCAGCCTGCTGAATTGCAGCAACTTGTTCGGGAGTGCGTTGCGATTCTGGAGTACGAGCAGCTGGAACATCAACATTATTGGTTTCAATCACAGCCTCAACTCCGTTGACAATGATTGACTCAGATCCAGGTGTGCGCACCAAGGTTGCTGCGTTGGTAGAAGTCACCAAGGTCGGGGCCGGAGTCGAAGACGATGTGTTCCCAGATGATCCAATTGACGAACCTGAATCAGGTGTCGTCGATGGAGCCGTTGATGGAGTCGTTGACGGTGTCGTCGAAGGAGTCGTCGATGAAGACGATGGAACCGAAGTACTCGTCGTACTCGAAGAGGACGGTAACGAGGTACTTGTCGTAGTCGAAGACGATGGAACCGTAGTACTCGTCGTACTCGAAGAGGACGGAACCGAAGTACTCGTCGTACTCGAGCCACCACCAGAACCAGAGTCGCTACCAGCTGCCATACCCGCAATCAAAATCTTGAAAACGTGACTTGCCACTGTCATGTTTCCGCTCGTGCCTGCGGCAAAAATACCCGCCGCTGTAGCAACGATTGAGCCACTTCCCAATTCGCACGTCCCAGAAGAAATCTTGGTGGGCGAAGTGACAAAACTTGTCACTGGTGTTCCATTAGCCAAAATTGCCACCAGATTGAACGCCGGTGCGAAGTTGACAACTGCCCAAATAGACAGAATCAGTCCTCCGTCGGATAACACCGTGATATAACGGGGCGCTCCGCCTAGGGTTCCGACCGAAGCAACGCCATCGGCATCGAATGATGTATCAAGAACACCCGCGGTGCTCATTCTGAATGCGCTTGTCGCGTACGACATTGAGTTGTTCGCAAATGACGAAATATAGACAGTTCCACTGATTTTGCCGTTTGCAAATACCAAACCACCGAGATTTTCATCACTTGAGCCCGTACTGGTGTTGAGTTCCACAACGCCCGCTGCGCCGAACGTGGTGTCAATCACTCCAGACGTTGTGTACTTAACAATTTTTGCATTAGCCGGACTTGAACTGGTAAGACCACCAACATATAAAGCACCTGTTGAGTCGGTCGCCATGGCCTGAGAATCAACCGTCAATTCGCCGCCTGTACCGAACGCAGAGTCAACGACTCCTAGGGCACTGACCTTGATGATTCCAAATGTCGTTGAAAAGTTTGGATAACTTCCCGTCGTCGTCGACTTACCCACATAAATCGAACCTGCTGGTCCTTCTGCGAGACTACTCAGAGTGACCGTCGATGAGCCAGAGACAAGAGTTGCCAAACCGCTTGCCCCGAAGGTTGTATCAAGCACCCCAGCCGAAGTGAACTTCGCGAGTTTGTAGTCGCGTGGTTGTGCCGTGCTTCCCTTGATCAATATCACAACACTTCCGTCGGACAACACCAAAAGCCCACTTGCAAACTCGGCGTAATCCGTTGATGAATTGAGATCAGCCGAGGCGTTCCCCCAAGTTGAGTCTGTTGTGCCATCAGCAAGGAATCGAAGCACCCGCGTCGTCTTGTTCGTAGCTGAAGTTGTGTTGACCGAACCGACTGAGACCGCCATATAAAGCGAACCGTTTGGACCCTTTGCAGCATTGCCGAACTTCGACGTCAACAATTCACCGCTGAAGTCATAACCACCATCGCCGGCGAATGCGCTATCGAAAGTCACCGCAGAGTTCGTTGATGACGGCGCACCAGCCACACAAGGCGTACCGCCACCCATGCCGCCGCCACCTCCCATACCACCGCCACCGCCACCCATGCAGTTGTAGGTGACGTTGAAAGTTCCTGACTGCTGGCTCGGCGCATTATTGGTCACTCTGACAGTCACACTTCCGTTCGCCGTAGATGTGATCGATCCCTCGAACTTTCCGGTCTGCGTATTCAGGCTCAAACCACAGGGAGTCGATGTGCCAAAAAAAACGCTATATGTGTACGACGTATAGCCAGTGATAGCACCGCTCGGCGTTGGCGTCGACATATTGGCAGTCGATCCCGTCGATCCATTGATCGAGAACATTCCAGGGACTGTCAATGGAGGAACTACGGGGCAGGCAGTGGATGACATTCCGTTGTAATCGAACTTGAGCACACTTGCTCCATACTCCGAATTGCCCGTCCCCCACTGCTTCTGCAACACCCAGAAGTTGTCACTCGTTCCTGGGATGATCATTGACGAATACCCACTCGCACTACAGGCAATAGAAATCCGGCGTGCACCGACAACGTGTGTGACGTCAGCGAGAGAGTTGAACATCGGGTCGGGGCTCAAGCCATCATCTAGTCGCATAACTGTCGTGAGGCCCGAACCGCGACCGACCAAAAGCGGCTCATTCATGATCGATGCAGCCACACCCCCAGTGGTCAAATCGAAATTTGTGATGGAAACAGGAGTACCTACCGAAACATTCGATTTGGAAATCTTGACAACGTAAGTATCTGATCCATCCGAACCTGCGAGCATGAAAGAGTTGCTGTCCAGACTCGTGATCGATGAGAGAGCAAACGCACGGATCGTTGTCGTCATGGCTGCACCACTGTTGTAACTTGACGCACGTGTGGGCGCCGGACCAGAAACGTCGAGACCCACCAACTCGGCTCGATCGTTCACGGACGCAGCAGTCGTCGGCTTCGTCACCACCAAAAGTTGCACACCAAGTGAGCCAGTAACTGCCGGCGTGAATGACGACACCGCTCGGTTGGTTCCTAATTGCGTAGCGGTGTTGAAAGTCTTGCTTCCCGAACCCATGCCCACGTTTTCTTCAGCGCCCGTGAGCAAGTTGTACCGACTGACGCGCGTCAACGCGCTGTCATTCGTGTCAGTTGACATGACGAAGCCGGTTGAAGCGCCGCTTAACGCGAAACTCGCTCCTGGGATCGTAACGCCAGAGTCCGACCCGCCGCCCGACACCTTGATACCAACATCAACAATTCTCCAGCCTGGGTTGAATGCATCGGACCAGTCCGTCACGTTTTTCGCCATGTTGGAGCCAACTACCCGAAGCATTGCCGGATTGCCATTACTTTCGTTGGGCCCGACCCAACCCGCAAGCACATAGTCGTTGCCTACTTTGTAAATCTTTTCGGCAGCACCTCGCGCATATTGAGTAGAACCACCATTCGGAAGGTCGTACACGGTCAATCCATTCGAATTAAAGGTATTCAATGGATCGCCGGTGGCTGAGAGAACGAGACTGGCAAATCGCTGACTGTCTGTGCCTGCAGTGCCCGTGTAACCCGCGAGAAGAAGAGCGCCACTCGGGTTGTCCATCAAGAATCCGGCTGTTGCCGTAAACCTGACGTTGCCGCCCGACTCTGTGAATTCCTGATTGATCAGAACCCTTCCACCGCCGGCCGCACCCCAGTTGGTGTTGTCCATGGTGCCATCAGACGCGGTGGCGACATGCACGGCCACTGGGACCACGGCAATCGACGACGCGATCACCGCCAATCCAAGTAGGGAACGACGAATTCTGCGCAATGGGGTGCTCATGTGTGCTACTCGCTTTTAGACCAGGGCCCAATTCTCTTTGGACCGTTAGTTTAAGTTAGCACAACTTCCTAGACGAGAAAACTAGGAAACAGTCATAGATGGAGAAATTCAATTAATCAATGGCACAAAAAAAAACTGGGCCGGTTTCAAGACGATCAACGTCTCGAAACCGACCCAGTTAGGTCAGATATGTGAATGACTTCAGATACCGATGCGCTGTGCGAGCAACTCGCGGTGGTACGTCGGGTCACCGAACAACAATTCAGATGACTTGGCACGCTTGAAGTACAGGTGTGCTGGGTGTTCCCAGGTGAAACCAATACCACCGTGGATCTGAATGTTTTCAGCGGTTGCGTGGAAGTACGCCTCTGAGCAATAAGCCTTGGCAAGTGAAGCGACCGAAGCGAGTTCGTCGTTCATTTCGCTGGCGCACCACATGCCGTAGTAGGCAGCCGACTTGGCCGATTCGACCTCGAGCAACATGTCTGCACACTTGTGCTTGATGGCCTGGAACGAACCGATCGGGCGACCGAACTGCACGCGAACCTTGGCGTATTCAACAGCCATGTCGAGCACCTTCTGGGCTCCACCAACCTGCTCGGCGGCGAGGCCAACAGCAGCAAGATCGAGAACGGTTGACAAGATGCTCCAGCCAGCACCTTCGGTTCCGATGAGCTCGGCCGGGGTGTTGTTGAATTCAAGCTTTGCCTGCTTACGGGTCTGGTCCATGGTGCTGAGTGCGGTGCGGGTGAGGCCAGCAGCGTTGCCGTCAACGGCGAACAAGCTGGTTCCCTTGCCGGTCTTGGCAGCCACGATGATCAAGTTGGCGGTGTGCCCGTCGAGGACGAACATCTTGGTGCCGCTCAAGGTGAAAGCTGATCCGCTTCCCGAAGCCTGCATGGTGATGCCGCTCTCGTCCCACTTGCCCGAGGGCTCGGTGTAAGCGAGGGTTGCGATGGTCTCGCCAGCAGCGATGCCGGGGAGGTACTTCTTCTTGGCGGCTTCGTCACCTGAGTGAATCAAGGTGTTGGCAGCCAAAACGACAGTTGCGAAGTACGGGGCGCACAACAACGAACGGCCCATTTCTTCGAGCACCACGCCGAGTTCGACGTAGCCATAACCCGATCCGCCGTACGCCTCGGGGATGTGCAAACCCTGAAGGCCCATCTGCTCGCCCATCTGTGACCACACGGCCTGGTCGAAACCGGCCTCGGTGTCCATCTGTTCGCGCACTGAGGCTTCGCTGCTCTTGGCATCGAGGAAAGCACGGACTGTTTTACGGAGTTCTTCTTGTTCTTCTGAGAATGCAAAGTTCATGACTTCATTGTGTCGCGGTCGTGGGGCCAATGACAACTTGTGTTGTGTACCATTGTGTACACAAATGTGTTGATTCGTTGTTATGTTGTGGTCATGAGTGAAATGGGCATTCGCCAACTACGAGCCGACGCCGCGGCCTCGGTGCGCCGGGCTGCGTCAGGTGAACACATTGTGATTTCTATTGGTGGTCGACCGATTGCGCAGTTGGGCCCGCTTGGTGCGCCAGAAGGTCAAGCTCGACTCAGCGATTTAGTGGCGCGCGGTTTAGTGATTGCACCGCGACGCGGTGGCACGTATCAACCAACACCGGCAGTGAGTGTGTGGAGCGGCGGACGCATCGACAAATTGTTGCGCGATATTCGATGACTGTCTTTTTGGATTCGTCAGCGTTGTTGAGTGTTGCAATTGAAGGTCGTGGCCGACAAGTAGTGATTGATGCATTAGAGAACGACGCGCAATGGTGCGCGTCGGCATTGGCTTTGTCTGAAGCTTTGGCATTGGTACCGCGACTCACCGACGAACAGGTCTTGCAAGACGATGTTGAAGATGCCGTGCGTTTGTTATGGGATCGCATTCACATTGTGCCGGTTGATCAAATGTGCCTAGATCGTGCGGCCATGATTGCGCGCGAACAACCAGTGCATATCAACGATGCAATTCATTTAGCAGCAGCCGATCGTTTGCCGCGACCATTGCAATTCATCACGTTTGATCCAGCGCAAATACCTGTTGCGCTCTCGATGGGTTACGAGGTTATTAGTTCGTAAATCAGGCGTACGGGTAATCAACGTTGTCGCGAATTGCAGTCTGCAAAGCATCAATCAAATTAGTGATATCAGTGAAATTTGGATTACCCGGGTTGATCAGCGGCGGAATCAGGCCGACTGATTCGTTGATTGATGCTCCACTACGCAAACGATCAACGAGTGACGAGAACTCACCGGCCGAAAGTGATGTGCGAACCGTCCAGCGCATGATCTCGGTCAAGTTTGGGAAGCGCAACAAAATGTCGCTGCCTTCAACTTGACTTGCCAATGCTGTGAGCAATTGACGCTGACGACCCATACGTCCGTAGTCACTGTCACCAGATCGCGAACGGGCGAAGCCCAATGCAGTCGTTCCGTCCATCGTTACTTCGCCAGGCCCAATGAAAGGCGGGTATTGAGTCTTCGCCCCAGGGATGTTTCCGGGCATCGGCAATTTTTCATCAAGCGTGAGCGTCACGCCACCAAGGGCATCGATGATCTCGAGGAAACCTTGCATGTTGACCAACACATAGTCGTCAATCGTGATGTTCATTGAGTAACTGATCCCTGAAGCAAGCGCGATTGCTTCAGGTTGCAAATCTCCACGGACATATGTGGCCGCAACATCTTGGTGCGTAAAGACATACGGATAAATCGCATTTGCCAATTCTGGAAAGCCTTTAGGGAATTCATTTGCCATGGCCGAACCTGGCGGGAACTGCATCTTGTACATGTTGCGCGGAATCGAAACCATCGCGATTCGGCCCGACTCTTCGTGAATGGTCACCAAAATCATCGTGTCGGTACGTAACGCCCATCGACCCGGGCCTTCATCGCCACCAAGCAACAAAATAGTTTTGAAACCATCGGTAGATGCGTCACCGTTTGCGGCTAACGGCTCGTCACTTCCTGATGACACAAACACATCGTTGATAACTCCCGACAAATCGTTAGCTCGTGCAACCGACCACACTGCCGGCAAAGCCAGCAGAATCACGCCAAAAACACCCAATGTCGAAGCCAACCGTCGCGGCGAACCTTCGGTACGTGACCGAATGACTTCAACCACCGAGATCAATCGAGTCACGACAAAGAGAACAGCAATGATTTGCAATGCGACTAGAAAGTTCTTGTCGAGCACCAATGCAGTGATTTGATTTCGACGAACCAATGCGACGGCGACGGTCGCAACAGGAATCACGAAACCGAGCAACAGCAATCCGGCAGATAACACTTTGCGCCGAAAGAACGATGGTGACCCCGGAGCAATCAATGCCCCAATAACCGCTCCTGATGGACCGCGTTTCTGCGAGCCATCATCGCTCGGAGTTGAGGTTGAGGTGTCCATATCTGCCAATCGCTTCAACGCCTTGTGATCACTCGGCGTGGCGAGGTCTGTGAAATCAGGACGATCTGGGGGTAAAGCCACGCCGAAACCTTACGGCGCATCGACGAGGCGTTTAGGTCACCTTCGCACTTTGTGCTGTGTCGTGAGATACTTACCTCATGGGTTCGTCTGCAGAAAACACGTTGCACTGGTCTAATTCGACAGTTGAAGTTCATAAAGTGGTCGTCGGTGACTACGACAACAATGTTTTTGTCGTGCGTTGCCATCAAACCGGCGAAGCCATCCTGATTGACGCGGCCAATGAGCATGAGCGCTTGCTTGAAATGTGCAAACGGCTCGGCGTCACGCGAGTTCTTGAAACTCACGGTCACTTCGATCACATTCAAGCGATTCCTGCGATGCGCGAGGCTGGCTATCACGTTGCAGTAACCGAACTTGATGCACCGATGTTGGTTGAGAAGGGTTACG
>Ga0194041_10001068_pt1 | contig 11546 bp, 8 predicted proteins | sample JunL449m_MetaG_FD_160082 | JGI IMG/M metagenome (GOLD analysis project Ga0194041, IMG submission 160082) | Anoxic zone freshwater microbial communities from boreal shield lake in IISD Experimental Lakes Area, Ontario, Canada - Jun2016-L442-9m | ecosystem: Environmental > Aquatic > Freshwater >...
TAGCTGTACTGGGTGAAAGAATTTCTAAAATGAAATTAGGGTATTTACCGTCTTCTTCCCAAACTACCCAACTTTTGCGGGTTTTGCGTTCAGTTTCCAAGACAACAAAAAAATCAGGACCTCGGAAAAATTGTGATTTTTTCTGATTAGGACTATAGTAAATAGTCAAATTTCCCGCAGCATAGAAATTTGTTCTATCTTTCCATAACCATTCTAAACATTTGAAAAGTAAAATTATTTGTCGTAGATGTAGTTCAGTTTCCACGGGAGGTTCATCACTATATAAATCACCAGGAGGAAATATTACATCTGCGGAGATGTCTTGTTGTGATTCTAATTCTTGAGCAATGATCATATTGATATGGCCTCAAGTAGTTACTTTTTTATTGTAGCATTAATTCAAGATCAATATATTTCTTTCTGTTGGGTTGCGCTGTCGCTTAACCCAACCTACTTTAACTCACCAGAACCTAAAGCGGAAAATTCATTAACCACCACCAAAAACCTCAATATTTGCAAATGCACAAACTGGTGAACCATGTCCTACAAAAATCATTTGATTTGGTTCTCCTTTGCCGCAATTAGGTGCTCCATAAATTTGCCAATTGCTATTATCTCCAACTTGAATTAAACTATGCCAAAATTCTGGTGTAGTAGCGCGATAATTAGGATTCCGGAGAGTTTTGGTAAGTTTACCATTTTCAATTAATCTTGCATATTCACAACCAAATTGAAATTTATAACGTTGATCATCTATTGACCAAGAACGGTTAGATTCCATGTAAATTCCATGGTCTATTCCTGAGATAATTTCCTCAAAAGTGGCATTTCCTGGTTCTAAATTTAAATTGGCCATTCTGTCTATGGGAGGACGATTCCAGGAAGAAGCCCGCGCACAAGCAACACCGGGTAAATTTGCTCTGCTTTGACTTTCTAAACTGCCTAAACCCCGTTGTAAAATGCCTTTTTTAATAATAAATTCTTTGGTAGCTACTGCACCGTTATCATCAAAACTATAACTGGCAAATTCACCTGGTACTGTAGGATCAAAGGTGATATTCATGAGCGGTGAACCATATTCTAATTTACCAAAATCATCTTTGGTGACAAAACTACCTCCAGCATAGTTGCGTTCATCTCCTAAAATGCGGTCAATTTCTAAAGGATGTCCGATACTTTCATGAATTTGTAGCATCATTTGATCTGGTGCTAAAACTAAATTAGTCCGAGTATTTGGACATTCTGCTGCTGTTAATAATTCTAATACCTGTTCACCAACTTGTTGAACTTGATGCCATAAATTATCTTTTTTAAACAGTTCCCAACCACCTTGATAGGAGTTAGCGTAAGCACCATTGTTGGTGCGTTGTTGGACAATTGTACCATCTTGAGCGATCGCTCCAAAATGATGACTAAGAGATAGAATATGCTGATATATTTCTGAACCATTACTAGTTACAAACCAAGTTTCTTTTTGATCTGTGTTGACTGCGGCTGTAGTTTGAATGATTTTATCGTTAATTTTCAGTTTCTCACAAATCTGAATCAGTAAATCGTTGATTTCTCCGGGACTAATAACATTAAATGGCTCTAAAAATGCTGATTTATATTCACCAACTACTTGAGGACGGGTATTTTTACTAACTGGATATATCCACCATTTACTAGCTAATAATGCTTGTTTATAGGCGATTTCTGCCGCATTTTGTAAGCTAGAACTATCTAAGGAATTAGTAGCAGCATAACCTAAACAACCATCAACTATGACTTCGATCATTGCTCCCATATTTAATGATTTACCATTATTTTGGGGTAAACCATCACGCACAGCATGATGTGTGGAGGTGGTTTTTACGGCTCTAATTCCTACCCAGTCGGCTGGGATGTTTAAATCAGAAATTGCGGTTGTTAATTGTTTCCACATGGTGTTAATCAAAGGTTGAGAGTTTCTTTTTACATCTATATAAATCAGGCACAAGTTACGGAATAACGAACCACAGAGGCGCAGAGGACACGGAGAGGAAGAGTTTCGGAGATGTTTTGTTTTGCGTCAGTCCTGGTCTAATTATCGTAATTATTAGTTAATTTCTATGCCAACGTGTGCTTTCTTTGCTATCTATTAAGGTGATTCCTTTTGTTAATAGTTCATTGCGAATTCTATCTGATTCGGCGAAGTTTTTGTTTTTTCTTGCTTCTTGTCTTTGTTGAATTAGTTCTTCAATATAAATATCGCTTAAACTATCTTGTTGAGAAGTTTCTGGTTCTGGTTTGGCGGTTAATCCTAAAACTTCTGCTAATGTAATTAGGGTTTGCCATTTTTTAAGTAATTCATCTGCTGGGGTTTCTGTTTTTCCTTGATGAACAATTATATTTCCTTCCCGATTTAGTTCTTTGGCTAATTCAAAAATTATTGTTAATCCACCAGGGAAGTTAAAATCATCATTGACTGCTTCTTTAAATCTCTCAATCTCGGAATTTTGGATTTTAGATTTGGAATTTTGAATTAGTTTAGATTCCTCCCAGACTAGTTTTTTACTATGTTGATAACCAAAAAGTAATCCTTCTTTGATCGTATGCCAGCCGTTGGTTGCTGCTAATATGGCATCATCGGTAAAATCTATGGGTTTGCGATATTGTGCCATCATTACAAATAAACGCACAGCCATGGGGTCTACACCCCGATCTAATAATTGACGAATGGTGATAAAATTACCCAAGGATTTGGACATTTTTTCCCCATCTACTTTGACCATGCCGTTGTGTAACCAATAATTGGCTAATGGTTTACCAGTGACGGCTTCAGATTGAGCAATTTCGTTTTCATGGTGGGGGAAAATTAAGTCAGCACCACCAGCATGAATATCTATGGTATCACCTAAGCGATCGCGCACCATGGCGGAGCATTCTATATGCCATCCTGGGCGGCCTTTTCCCCACGGAGACTCCCACGCTGGTTCACCAGATTTTGCAGCCTTCCATAGGGCAAAATCAAAGGGGTATTTCTTCTTTTGATATTCTGTGTCTTCGATGTTTACCCGTTCACTTGCACCGGCTTGCATATCCTCTAATTTGCGTCCCGAAAGTTTACCATATTCGGCAAAATTCTGAACTGCATAATAGACATCACCACCAGACGGATAAGCAAAACCTTTATGTTCTAAATCGTGAATTAATTTTTGAATACCATTCATTGTATGTGTAGCGCGGGGATATTCATCAGCTTCTTTAATTCCTAACCGCGACATATCCTCAAAATATGCTTGAATATATTTTTCTGCGACAACTTCCATGGAAGAATTTTCTTCTCTGGCTCGTTTGAGAATTTTATCATCAATATCCGTAAAATTTTGGATATAGCGCACGTGATAGCCAATAAACTGAAGGTAACGACGCACTACATCCCAAACAATACAAGCTCTAGCATGACCCAAATGGCAGTAATCATAAACTGTCACACCGCAATAATACATCTTAACTTTGCCAGGTTCGACGGTTGTAAATTGTTCTTGACGACGGGTGAGAGTATTGTAAATAGATAGGGTCATAATAGAGGAATAAGGCAATCTGACGATAAACAATGATAACGCAAGTTGATGACAATGACGTAAATGAAAATTTTGGTAGCTAATAATTGGCTATAATTATTGTTAGCAATACTTGGTAATTTTGTCAACACCTGGAGGTAAAGTATGATTCAAGCATTACCGAAAACTAAATCAGTAACTTTTGAGGAATTTGTCCAATGGAAACCAGAAGGAAAGTATTATGAATTACATCATGGAGTAATTATTGAAATGAATCAACCTTTAGGCGATCATGAGTGGATTATCATTTTTTTGAATGATATAATCTTTTCAGAATATAAACGCTTAGGTTTGCCTTATGGTATATCCAAAACCGTCCTAGTGAAACCACCTGAAAATGAATCTGCTTATTCACCAGATGTTTTAGTTTTGAATCGTGATAATTTAATTAATGAGCCATTATGGAAAAAACAATCTACAGTTACTCAAGGTGCATCAATTCCATTAGTTATTGAAGTTGTGAGTACAAATTGGCGTGTTGATTATTTGAGTAAAGTTAAAGATTATGAAGAAATTGGTATTCCTGAATATTGGATTGTTGATTATTTAGCTTTAGGTGGAACTCCCTATATAGGAAATCCCAAACAACCAACTATTTCTATCTATGATTTAATTAATGGGGAATATCAAGTGAGTCAATTTAGAGAAAATCAAACTATAGTTTCGCGTACTTTCCCGGAACTTACCCTCACCGCTAATCAAATTTTTCAAGCTGGAATATAAATATGTTACTCTAATGTCGAGTAGCTAAAATCAAGATAAAATTAAAAACACACCAAAATCCTACTTCATAATTATGCAAACCACAGTTAATTCCGAGTCTCACATCATGGAAGTTGCCAAACAAGGTCTACCAGTTACCATTATTACAGGTTTCCTCGGTAGTGGTAAAACGACTTTACTCAATCATATTCTCACAAATCAGCAAGGTGTGAAAACTGCTGTTTTAGTGAATGAATTTGGGGAAATTGGTATTGATAATGAATTGGTTGTTTCCACCGATGAAAATATGGTGGAATTAAGTAATGGCTGCATTTGTTGTACCATTAATAATGACTTAGTTGATGCTGTTTACAAGGTTTTAGAAAGAGAAGAAAAGTTAGATTATTTAGTCGTAGAAACCACTGGTTTAGCAGACCCTTTACCTGTAGCTATGACATTTTTGGGTTCAGAATTGCGAGATCTAACCAGGTTAGATTCTATTATTACTGTAGTTGATGCTGCAAATTATAGCTTGGATTTATTCAATTCTGAAGCGGCTTTGAGTCAAATTACTTATGGTGATGTCATTATTCTCAATAAGACAGATTTAGTTGATGAAACCACTTTACAGGAAGTGGAGAAAAAAATTAATAATATTAAAGAAGGCTCGCGGATAATTCGGACTACAAAATCTCAAGTTCCACTTCCTTTAATTCTCAGTGTTGGTTTATTTGCATCTGATAAATATTTTGATTCCCATACAGAGGAACATCATGATCATGATGATCATGATCATTCTAATTGTGGTCACGAACATCACGATGATCATGATCATTCTACCTGTGAACATGGCCATGATGATCATGAACATCATCACCATTCTAATCATTTAGAAAATGATGGTTTTATCTCTATTTCTTTCCAAAGTGATAAACCTTTTTCCATTAGAAAGTTTCAACATTTTTTAGATAACCAATTACCCATAAATGTCTTCCGTGCTAAGGGGATTATGTGGTTTGATGAAAGTCCTCAACGTCACATTTTCCACCTTTGCGGTAAACGCTTCACTATTGATGATGATCAATGGAAAGGTGACAAGAAAAATCAATTAGTGTTAATTGGTCAAAATCTAGATAGTGAAATCTTACTTCAGCAGTTAGAAAACTGTATTTGTCTTCCTTCTAGCACTAAAGGTAAGGGATTTGGAAAGTAGTAATTAGTCATTTTCATCTAATATCTATATCCCCAACTTATTTAAAGAATGGGGATATTGTTATTTATTATTGTTAGAGGGTGTTTGAAAAAATCGTTATATTCTTTACACTATCTTATTTTCAGCCTTGTTTGTCGCCATGTCTGCCCCTAAATACTAACAGTTTATAGATGAAAAGGTTTACACCATCAAGAAAGTTGTAATATAGAAAAAGTAACATAGCTGAAACTATCCTTTTCCAATGACATCAACTCTGCTGAAACTTCCGCGTCTCAATACACCCACAGTACACCATATACCCAACGGTTTAACCATTATTGTCGAACAAATGCCAATAGACGCAGTTAATCTCAACCTGTGGGTAAAAACAGGTTCAGCAATGGAAGCTGATACTATCAATGGTATGGCTCACTTTTTAGAACATATTGTTTTCAAAGGTACAAAAAAACTCATTAGTGGTGAATTTGAACGTCGCATTGAAGAACGTGGCGCACTCACCAATGCCGCCACTAGCCAAGATTATACCCACTATTACATCACAACCGCACCTCAAGACTTTACCGAACTAGCACCATTACAAATAGATGTTGTCTGTAATCCTAGTATTCCCCATGATGCTTTTGAATGCGAACGATTAGTAGTTTTAGAAGAAATTAGACGTTCTGAAGATAACCCCAGAAGACGGATTTATCGTCATATCATGGAAACCGCCTTTGATTATTTACCCTATCGTCGTCCAGTCCTAGGTCCTGAATCAATCATTTCTCAAATTCAACCCCAACAAATGCGAGATTTTCACACCCATTGGTATCAACCCCAATCAATTACAGCCGTCGCTGTCGGTAATTTACCAGTAGAAGAATTAGTAGAAATTATCGCCACAGAATTTAATAAAAATTACCAACAACCAACCAACAAACCAACACCAATAGCCCCAACCCCTGAACCTCCATTTACAGAAATAGTCCGTCAGGAAATTATTGACCAAACTCTCCAACAAGCAAGACTAGTCATGATCTGGCGAGTCCCTGGATTAATCAAATTAGATCAAACCTATGCACTTGATATCATAGCTGGAATTTTAGGACACGGAAGAACATCTAGATTAGTTCAAGACCTACGGGAACAACAAGAATTAGTTTCCTCAATTTCTGTTAGCAACATGAGTAACTTATTACAAGGTGTATTTTCAATTTCCGCCAAATGTAACCTAGAAAATATAGCCACCGTAGAAAAAGCGATCGCTCAACATCTTCGCATCTTACACACAGAAATTGTCAAAGAATCAGAAATTAGTCGTATTCAACAACGTGTAGCTAATCAGTTTATATTTGGGAACGAAACACCAAGCGATCGCGCTGGATTATATGGTTATTATCAATCATTAATTGGTGATTTAGAACCAGCTTTTAATTATCCCCAATATATCCAATCTATCACCGCAACTGACTTAATCCAAGCAGCCAAAAACTATCTTTCCCCCGATGCCTATGGTATTGTCATTGTTAAACCTGCCTAGTTATCGCTAATCCATTCTCAACAATTAACGAACTATGATTTGGCAAGAAATTGATAACCATATTAGTCAAATTACTGGCGAGAAATTTGTCAGTAATCAACATTTATCCATCAGTGGTGGATGTATTAACCAAAGTTATGCCATTAGTAATAGTAAAATCACCTACTTTATTAAACAAAACCTTCCTTCCCAAGGGTCAATGTTTGCAGCAGAAATCCTCGGTTTACAACAAATCTATCAGTCCAAAACTATCCGCTCTCCTAAACCAATTTGTTGGGGAATTACAGAAACTTCCAGCTATATTGTATTAGAATGGCTAGAAATGACCAATGGTAATCATAAATCTTGGACAGAACTGGGACGGAAATTAGCAGCCATGCACAAAATTACCACCAACAAAGGTTTTGGCTGGGATATAAATAACACCATCGGTTCTACACCCCAAATCAATAACTTTCATTCTTCCTGGACAGAATTTTATACTCAAAATCGTTTAAACTATCAATTTCAACTAGCAAAAAAACGCGGTGGAAAATTTCCCCACTCAGCTAAACTACTAGCAGCTATTCCCCAATTATTCCTAGATTATCAAATTCAACCTTCCTTAGTTCATGGAGACTTATGGAGAGGAAATGTAGGTTTTACCATTGAAAATGAACCAGTTATTTTTGATCCTGCCACTTATTTTGGAGATAGAGAAATTGATATTGCTATGACCGAATTATTTGGAGGTTTTCCGCCAACATTTTATCAAGGTTATCAAGAGGTATTTCCCTTAGATAAGGGATATGAAACACGCAAAACATTATATAATCTCTATCATATTTTGAATCACTTTAATTTATTCGGTAATGGTTATTATTCTCAAGCTAATCAGATGATAGAGAAAATATTAAAAGCATCTAACCTTAACTGACGACTAAAACTACTTCAAATCTAACAATCCTCCTTCCTTTAACTTAGGATTAAAGCGAACTTGAGTATTTATTCCCCGTTCCCTTAAAACAGCTAAAATCTCCTCCTCAACACGCCGCGCCACATTCTTTAAAACCTTGCTTTTCCCTAATTCATCAATAGCCTTATACTCATAATCATTTTTTTCCTCCAGAGTCATTAAATCCCTCACATCTATAGGATTTGTCCATTTCTGTTTAAACATAGTTTCAGTAATAGAAACATCCCCATTTTCCATCATCCAAGCATTTTCAATATTTTCTAAAACTGTACGGTTAGGACGTTCTATAGTTTGCACCTTCACCCAATAACAACTTTGAGGCTGACGGACCAAATGCTGCTTCAAACTTAGATAAATATCACGAGAATAACTAACAAATTGAAGGATTTTATCTTGATTAAAAATGGCATAAGCTCCGATTTTACCCTCAAAGTCCGCCATCACCTCACCATGGTCATCAATATAAGCATAATATTCAAGACTAGCCAAACTTGACACCCCGACCTCTATTGTCATACAGACCTTCCCGGTATTATGAAATAAATATGTAGCGGGCAAGATGCCCCGTAATAGGTAATAGGTAATAGGTAATGGGTAATGCTGTTTACAATCACCAATTACGAATTACGAATTACGAATCACCAATTACGAATCACCAATTACGAATCACCAATTACGAATCACCAATTACGAATCACCAATTACGAATCACCAATTACGAATCACCAATTACGAATCACCAATTACGAATCACCAATTACGAATCACCAATTACGAATCACCAATTACGAATCACCAATTACGAATCACCAATTACGAATTACGAATTACGAATCACCAATTACGAATTACGAATTACGAATCACCAATTACGAATCACCAATTACGAATTACGAATTACGAATTACGAATTACTTACTACTCATCCTCAAAATCATCATCATCCTCCTCCAAATCATCATCCTCCTCCTCAATCACAAGATCGCCAATTTCATCAGCAATCAGATCATCATCATCATCATCATCTAATACCAAGCGTTCTCCCATCTTTCCGTGAAAACTATTATCTCCCATCACCGGAGTATCCAAATTATAAAGTTTTGCCGTCCGGTCATCCAAAACCATATCCAAAGGGTCATCCACCTCATCCAGCAGATTATCACCCACACCATTAAACCCCATATCCATCACATAATCATCAATTACCCCCACCTCCTCATAAGTATTGTAACCAGTCCCAGCCGGAATTAAACGCCCAATGATGACATTTTCCTTTAAACCCCGCAGCCAATCAGACTTACCTTCTATAGCAGCCTCAGTTAATACCCTAGTCGTTTCTTGGAAAGAAGCAGCAGATATAAAACTATCCGTATTTAACGAAGCCTTCGTAATACCCAGCAGCATAGGCGTATATTCCGCCCTTGCCCCTCCAGTAATAGACATAGCCTCATTCACCTGTTCCACCTGCCGTAACTCGACTAATTCACCTGGTAACATCGTAGTGTCCCCACCATCATCAATCCGCACCTTATTAGTCATTTGTCGCACAATTACCTCAATGTGTTTATCAGAAATATCAATACCCTGAGATTGATACACCATCTGCACCTCATTTACCAAGAAAGTTTGTACCTTCTGCAGAGCATGACTAGCACAGGCATAAACTCCATCTTCCGACCCTAAACTAAAGAAAATCTCCAAAATCTCATGGGGATTAGAAGGACCATCCGTAAGCGGTTGACCTGCTAATACACGAGCTCCATCTGGTACTATTAAATTTTGTCCCGGTCCCAAAGGATAATCAGTCACAGCACCCTGACCCTCAACAATCTTAATAGAATAGGCCTCACGGGTGATAGATGTTATTTCATCTCCGTCTCCATAGATCACCCTCACCTCACCAGGACGACGAGCCAATATACAAGCTTCCTTCGGTTTCCGCGCCTCCAAAAGTTCCTCTATTCGAGGTAATCCTTGAATAATGTCCCCTGTTTTTGCTCGCTCAAATACAAGCAATACCAGATTATCCCCCCGTTGCACCAAATCTCCATCCTCCACCTGCAACACCGCACCCGGACTAACCCGATAAGGACGACCAATCCGAAGAGTAACCTTATGAGACGACTTATCAGTTATTAATCCTTGTTCTCCATCATTAACCGACAAAAGACTAACAACATCCACAACCTCACCAGAAACATCCGCCAAAACCCCAGGCGCAATTTCGCTACCTTCCACCACCAAATCAGCCTTATTCAAATTAGGACGTAAATTGGTATCCACCGTCACCAAATCATTTTGACGCAAAACCAGACAACGACGAACCGTTTCCGTTCCCTGTTGCACCCCCCTAACTATCCCCCCCTCCTTACAGAGAATTTTTGTCCGAGCCACCACAGACCCAGGCGCAATAGTGTCACCATCTCCAACCTCCAAACTAGTTTGTGTACTACCTTGCGTAGCATCCGCAGTAATATCCCGACGAACCACCAAAGACTCCAAAATAACCAATTGTAACCTTTGAACCTCCTCATTTTCGCCATCAGAAATTAACTCTATATCCGCCGCCAGGGGAGAAGATCCATGTTCTCCCTCCGTCTCAGCATCAATCTCCAAAACAATCTGTGTCCGCAGCAACTCCACCCCTTCCACAGACTTCACCCGCTCCGAATCCTTGTAGGGAATTCTTTGTACAGCCCGCAGTTGAATTGAGCGCCCAGTCTGTTGACTTACAGAAGTAGTAGCAGGTACATCAGGATGAGTTGGTACCGGAAACTCCATCACAGGACGACTCAACAGCGCCGGACCCTCAGGACTTTCCACATACTGAACATACCTTAGCTCCGTCGCCATCACCCCCAGCAACTCCTCCCCAGGTCGCAAGAAAGAATGGTCTAAAGCCATAGCAGATTCAGGATCATCTACCATCAGCAACTCCCCCGGCTTAATCACTATTTCTCGCAAAATATCATTCTTTTGCGTTATTTCCACCACCCCGCCAGACTGACAAAATATATCCTTAACTATTTCCGTACCCGCCTCCACAAACTGACCATCTTCCACAAGCAGCAAAGATATATCCTTATTCACCTCATGGGTTTCCTCCGGAATCCACAACAGCGTTCCTCCCTGCACCACCTCATAACCCAGCTTCGCCTTACCCTTCTTCTGTACTTCTACCTCCGCAAACTTCAAAACCCCCCCCATAGTAGTGCGATAACGGTCATCAATCAACTCCGCCACCACCTGTCCCGACAAAACCTTCGTTCCTGGAGTTGCCCGCAGATTAAACTCCTGATTATTAGCCGTCGTAATCAAATAGCTATTCCGACCTTGGAACTCATGCATAGTAACAGCCGCCTGGTCCAACACCACAGAAGCCGTAATTACCTCAACCTCCCTCGTCGCCTTTTCTACCGTAGAAGACTGCATTCGGACAACCCCACCATGTACCGTAGTTAGTTGTGTTTCCGCCAGCACCCCATTCGTTTCCACAACATCTCCATTTTTGACAACCAATTCCGCCCCAGGAGGTAAATTATAAACATCTCCTGATAATATCCAAATTAATCC
>Ga0194041_10001069_pt1 | contig 11539 bp, 8 predicted proteins | sample JunL449m_MetaG_FD_160082 | JGI IMG/M metagenome (GOLD analysis project Ga0194041, IMG submission 160082) | Anoxic zone freshwater microbial communities from boreal shield lake in IISD Experimental Lakes Area, Ontario, Canada - Jun2016-L442-9m | ecosystem: Environmental > Aquatic > Freshwater >...
TCGTGCAATTGAACAAAAATTGTAAATTACAATTTTTCCAGCACTTTCGTAGATTTTGCACTCAGACGCGTCATTTTGCACGTGAAAAGGTTGGGGCTACGCTTGGGGCTCGAATCGAAAAAGGCAAATTTAAGCGCTAGGTGAGGGACTCCAACTTATTTTGGCAAAAGTTCTACGCCTGACACGGTTCAAAAGTGAGGTGGATAACAACGATTGTGTTTATAGTGATATCAGTTAGACTAAAAACTCTCACTGAGATTGGATCAACATTTAACTCGGGTAACATCGGTAAACGTGAAGCATTAATTGTGGATTGGTTTTCTGAAATCTTAACGCTGGCCACGACGTTTGATTTGTGAGCCAAGCATTAATCAATTAAGAGTCATCGGGCTCTTCATATTCTTTGGGTAGTTGATGCGCGATGCCTTTGTGACAATCGATACAGGTTTTTCCCTCGTCTTTGGCTTTCATGTGTTTTTTGTATGGCGTTTGTTTTTGTAATTCAGAACTCATGGAATCAAAGCTGTGGCAGTTTCGACATTCGCGTGAATTGGTTTCTTTCATGCGCTTCCACTCATGGCTTGCAAGCGTCATGCGTTTGGCTTCAAATTTTTCTTTGGTGTCTATGCTGCCCGTGAGTTTGCCCCATACTTCAAAACTCGCTTGAGATTTGCGAATCACTTTATGCACCCAATCTTTGGGCACATGACAGTCTGAACAAATCGCACGCACACCTGTACGGTTCGAGTAATGTATAGTTTCTTTGTATTCTTGGTAGACCGTATCACGCATTTCGTGGCATGAAACACAAAACTCCAAGCTGTTGGTCATCTCCATACCTGTATTGAGACCGCCCCAAAAAATTATGCCCGCAACAAATGAAAAACTTGAAATTCCAATGAGTGAATATTTGGCACTAGGACTTTTTAAAAATGTCCAGAATCTTTTGATCCGACTGTGTTTTGGAGTATCCATGAATATCTCGATTGATTAAAAGCTGTGAATAAAACTAGCAGTGACTGCGTTGATGGAGTAACTACCTGATGATTGGTTGGTTGGCATTACACCCGTGGGTGCATTGCCAATACCTTGATAGGCGTTGTAAAAATAATCGCTGCTGTCAAGACGTTGGTGAATCAACCGCATCACGAATTTTGAGGCTTTATCGACGGTATACAAACCCGACAATTTAACTTGGGTTAATGTGTTTCGAATGGTGGGGGTAGAGCCGCAAACTTGCGCGGCTGCGGCGCACCCTGTAGTCGTGGCTGTGGTTGTTTTTACTGTGTAAGTCGAGTCTATTTGTGTATCGTATCCAGTAAGGCCCAGTGTGCGTGACAGATCCATAGCAACATCCAACTTGGGAGTCGCAAACCCAGATTGTTTAAGCCCCAGTCCGACACTGATATCGTTATCGTTAAGTGTATTGGTCCATCCACCCGATGTATACACCGACGCAGAGGTGTAACTGTAACGATAATTATGGATATCACGGGTACGGAATTGGCGCGTCACATAACCATTTACAACACCATCCTCTGAGTAGTTATAGCCTGTATCTAAGCTGGCTGTCCAGGTGCGGCCGTTTTGTGCGCCATAAGTTGTGTCTACATAGTTGTCCTGTGTAAATCGACCACTGAACGTCACATTTAGCTTTTCATTAGGCTGTAATGTGGCGCTGGCTTTATAGATGCTTTGGTTGCGAGACGCATTAAAGATAGGATAAAACCCTAAATAGTCTCCTCCATTGACGCCCCTAACTTTGTCTGCTATGAGATATCCAAGCCCGCCACTATAACCGCCAAATTGGCTAATCATCGATGTGATTGCTAAAGGATCTGAATCTGTGCGACGCACGTTGTAGGCGTAACCCAGTTTGTAGCCGATGTCGTCACTGATTTTGTCTCTTAAAGTCAGGTCCAGTTGATTCTCAGCTGTTGATTTGGCAACAACGCAATTTGCAGCAATTGCGTATTGATGGCAGCTGCGCTCTATGTCGTTGTACGTGTAGGCAAGTTTTAAATATTTATTTTTTTCTAAACGATAGTCAGAAACTAAATCAAGCTGTAATTTTTTAGTGCTTAAAGGCGTATTGGCATAAATTGCATTGTCAGCTGGATAGTTGACGGCATAAAAATTATAAATTTTAGAATCGGTCTGGTTGTCCCGCTCATCGTATTTAATTCCTGTTGAGAGTGTTAGATCTTTAGATGCTTTATTTATGACTTTGACGTCCGCATGCGATGTAACTACAACGCCATTGAGAGAATTGGCGGCGGGTGTACCGTTGTACATAAATGCATCGTACGAATAGGCTTGATTCTGTTGATTTCTTGCGTAAGATAAGTTTCCTGTCATTTTTGTTTTCTCACTGATTACGTAACTCCCAGCAACACTCATTTGATTAAAAATATTGTTAGGCACAGTGCTCATACTTTGCAACTTAGTTTTGTCACTAAAGTTTGCAAAGCTCACATGATCAAATTCATCCTTAAAGAACGATCCCAAATAACTAAAAGATAACTGAGCTTGCTCTCCAACCCAGTTAGCCGAAATTTGCACAGTATCGGTTTTGTAATTCGTTGGATTGGGAAGTATTGCAATCTTTTGGCCATTTGCTGAACTTAGATTTTGATTTCCAGCGCTTGCAAACGCCATCAGTTTTGCACCATCTTGCTTGAGCAAGTTGTAATCGAATTGAAGCGTCCACTGCGAATTAAGTATCATGGATCCATTCAATGAGCTATTTTTCCTTGATGAGTACACATCTACAGCATTGAAATTGGAGCCTGAAGCATCCGTGGTCGCTGTGATTGAAGTAGATGTAAAACCAGAACCCAACGTGAATGTTTGTCCACCCATGGTACCCGTATAAGGCGTGCGGTATCCATCTGTCAAGTTGTGTTGAAGTTCGTCATAGCCAACCCCAAAACTCCACTCGCCTTGGTTGCTCGCTGTTGCATTGATTGATCTCGATTTAAGTCCTAAGTTATCCCCCGTGATAGACCAGCGATTGGTTTCACCGTCTTCATTTTTAGAATACCCTTTACCACCACGAATGTTGATATTGCCGTTGTAAATTGATCCGGATTTGGTGGGCCCACCGTACTCTCCAAACTTGGCTGAGTCTTGAGATAGGTTGGTAACACCTATCTCAACGGTGTTGGTGGGTTGTTTCAACGCCGCTTCTTCTTGTTCATCGGCATAAACCATTGTGGAGCTGATGAGCGCTACCACGGCGAGTGCAACAGTTGATAGTCTGATGTTTTTATGATTTGTTGACATGATCCATTCCAATCACATGCTTTATCTTTGCAAGAAACCACCTGCAGGACTATTTGATCCATGTACCATGACATGGCAATTCATACAGGCTCTACCCATCACGTTTGCGCTTGGAGTGCCCGTAAATCCACCTTGTTTGCCAGCAACACCAGGGCCTACAGGCGTTTGGCTAGCATGAGTACCGTCATGACATTCTTGACACATGAACGGAGCTCTGGATTTCAAAAGGGGCGTAATATTTGATCCATGAGGTGCATGGCAGTTGGCGCAGTTTTCAACAGCGGGTTGATGTTCATACAAAAATGGACCGCGTTTTTCTGCATGGCATTGGTAGCAAGTTTCATTGACAGAATTTTTCTTTAAAAGCGTTGATGCTGTAGATCCATGTGGGTTGTGGCAATCCGAGCAAGCCACTTTTCCTTCTTCAACAGGATGGTGTGACATTTTTTTCAAGTCAGCACGTTTGTCTTTATGGCATGTGTAACAAACTTCTGTTTGTGTTTTTTTGCTTAATACTTTATCGACGGGCCTGTGTACTTGGTGACAACTGTTACAAGCCACACCATTGGTTTGATGCTGACCACCGTCCCAGTTCATGCGTTTGCTGCCTTTGTGGCAGGTTAAGCATTGATCTGAGCGTTCTTTATCACTCGATAATTTGAAGACGCCTTTTTTAAAGACGACATCGGGTGGTGCGCGTTCACTGGATTTGTCGTCGCCTTTAATATGCTTGGTACTTTCGCCATGGCATGATTGGCATGACGGAGCGCGCTTATCTCCTCTCAGACCATGCTTGGTTTGATAGAGGGATAAAACAGGTGCGGTTTCACTTTCATCGTGGCATTTGGTGCACAGTGCATCTTTAGCCAATCCCTCTTTTGCAACTTGTACCTTAGAAGACTCATTGCCCAAATTGGGTAAGTTGTTGTCTGCTGCATAAGCCGAATGAAGCATCGCCATGGTGCACAGTACCAATAGGGGAAGTAAGCGATTAATAAATTTCATGATCATCCCTTTTTTTTATTTTTAGGATTGACTCTTCTTACTGCGACAAAATCCACTGGACCAAATTCTTGGTTTGTTCCACGTCCTTAGGTGGCGAGGTTTTTACAATCTTGTGTTCTTCTTCGTGTCCATCTGGAAATTTGGCTTTTTCGCCAGAGGTGATGTGTTCAACAAGTCGAGCCTCTGCAGTTACCTTATCTTTGTATTTTTCTGCTACTTTTTTGTACGAAGGGCCGTCCTTATCCTTGTCAATTGCGTGACACTTCAAACAGTTGTTTTGTTTGGCTAAGGCCTTGGCTGCTTCAACATCCAGTGCATAGTTGGAGGTGACTAGTGTTAGTCCGAGACCCAGTGTGACAAGAGCGAAGCGAAGAGGATTGAGAGCGTATTTCATGGAATCCATTCCTTAGGAATCAATATTGATAGACTTGAATAGATTGGGCGCTTAAAAAAAATATAGTTTTTGATTTAAATCAAAATGGGGTAATAAAATAGAATTGAGAGTTGTGAATCAAAGATTGATTCAACTTGATCTATATCAATCCTAAAGCTCTATACATTGATACGATCATCTGATTTAGTCAGAATCGTTCACGATGCCTTCAATTCAATCGCTTATTGCGTTTATTCGCTTTTACCGTTGGACTGTATTTTTTCTAGTCTTAATATCGGCCCTTATATGGGCCGTCTATGACAATTATTCTGTTCGATCGATTCAACCTTTGGAAGTCACATCAGGGACTTTTATTCAAACCATTGTTGCCAGTGGGCATGTGGAGAGTCCACATCGTGTGAGTATCAGCGCGCAAATAACAGGGACGGTCTCAGATACTCCCGTAGTTGAAGGGCAGTTTGTAACTCAAGGGCAAGCATTGATCGTTCTTGAAAATCATGAATTACAGTCCAGTCTAAAGCAAGCGAAGGCCAGTGAGCAACAAGCGTTAACAAATTTACGGCAATTGCATGAACTCAAAATGCCAGTTGCTGAACAAACAAAAATACAAGCACAGGCCAACTTTATCAACGCAAAAAATAGCCTTTCACGATCGCTTGAATTGTATCAAAAAGGATTTATTGGTGTTGCTGCCAAAGATGAGGCCGAGCGAGCCTACCAAATTGCAGAATCACAGTTGGATATTGGGCAACATCAATACGATAGTTTGCAACGCGATGGAAGTGAAATTGCATCTGCACAAGCTGCATTGAAACAAGCCAGTGCTGTGGTGGATGTTGCATCTGCGCGCTTGCAGTACAGCACCATACGTGCACAGAAGTCGGGCACTCTGATTTCGCGCAATGTTGAAATCGGAGACGGTGTGATGCCTGGCAAAGTTCTTATGACGTTATCGCCCATTGGGAAGACACAACTGGTCATGCAGATCGATGAAAAAAATATTAAAGGTTTGAAGATCGGACAAATGGCTATGGCCAGTGCCGATGCATTTCCACAATTAAGATTTTTGGCCAAGTTGGTCTATATCAACCCCAGTATTGATGCACAACGAGGATCGGTACAAGTCAAACTCGATGCGATAGATCCACCTGCAGAGCTCAAACAAGACATGACCGTATCGGTCGATATTCAAATTCAAAAAATAGACGGTGCGATGTTGCTTGCTGTTGCTGCCATTCACGATGCCAATACATCAAAACCTTGGGTCTACGTCATTGAAAACAATATGGCGCACCAACGTTTAATCAATACTGAAAATGAGAGTCAAGGTGTTGTTCACGTGATTGCAGGTTTGAAAGCTGGCGATCTGGTGGTGCCTGCACAGTTGAGCCGAATCAGCGATGGTTCACGCTTGCGAATCGCAAAACCATGACCTTGTTGGCATGGCTTCCATTTGAATGGGTTGTTGCTTTTAAATTTTTAAAAGAAGGCAAGATACAAACGTCGTTTATTGTTGTCGGTATTTCAATTGGTGTAGCTGTGATTGTTTTTATGTCTGCCTTATTAACCGGCATGCAAGCTAATTTTGTTAATCGCGTATTAACAGGACAAGCACATATTCAATTGTTGGTTCACAAAGAGTTTGCAAGACCGCTTTTTACGCAGCCTGGGGTGTTGGAGGTGCCCACACTTCAAATTCCTTTGCAACGATTTAAAAGTATCGATCAATGGCCAGGTGTTGTGAATGATTTGAAGCAGATGCTTGAAGTAAAAGTCGTATCCCCAGCGATTACTGGCTCTGCCTTGATCACAAGGGGGAATGCCAGTCGGTCGGTATCGGTAATTGGCATGATTCCAGAGTTGTATTTTCAAATCATTCCGTTACCTGAAAAAATTATTCATGGCCAAGCGTTGATTAACAGTGAATCTATTCTCATCGGTATTGAATTAGCCAATGACATGGGTGTAGGAATTGGCGACAAGTTACGCATGTCCACGGCTAATGGAGCCGTCAATACTTTAAAGGTGACCGGTATTTTTGATTTAGGAAATAAAGGTGCAAATACCCGAAATGCCTTTGTTGCGTTTAGATCCGCACAAAGTATGTTCGGTTTGATTGGTGGAGCTTCGGTGATTGATTTGACTTTACATGATGTGTATGCGGCAGAAATCATCGCTCAAAAATTAGAACAGCGCACCGGCTTGCAAGTCGACAGTTGGATTAAAACCAATGAACAATTTTTTACAGCCGTCAAAGCACAAACCACTGCAAACACAGCCATTCGAATGTTTGTTGGCTTATCGGTGGGTTTTGGGATTGCAAGCGTTTTGGTGGTGACGGTGGTTCAACGATCGCGTGAGATCGGCATATTGCGCGCGATGGGCATTACTCGTGGACAAATTCTCCGTATCTTTTTATTGCAAGGCAGCATATTGGGTCTGACAGGAGCATTGCTCGGGTCCGGTATCGGTGGCGCTGCATTGATGCTGTGGCAAAAATTTCAACGCAATGCAGATGGCACTGTGATGTTTGATTTGAGCTTTGATACGCGTTTGCTGACTCAAACGCTGATACTGGCAACTCTGACTGGTTTGCTCGCTGCATTAGCACCCGCCATGCGGGCGTCTCGACTCGATCCTGTTGTTGCGATTCGGGGTTGATGATGGATACAAATACTATTGCTCAAAATACCAACAGCGCTGTTTTAGAACTCAGTGGCATTTGTAAATCTTTCAATATCAACGAGCCCAATGAAATTGAAATATTGCACGGTATTGGACTTCGTCTTGAAGCAGGACAATTTTGCTCGGTGATTGGGCCTTCGGGATCAGGCAAAAGTACGCTACTGAATATCGTTGGATTGTTAGAACGACCCACTCACGGCAGTTTAAAAATATGTGGACAAGAAACCGTATCGCTCTCAGATAAAGGCTTAACCCATTTGAGAGCGCACAAAATTGGTTTTGTTTTTCAATACCACTATTTGCTGAGCGCATTTTCTGCAATTGAAAATGTAATGATGCCCATGTTTGCAGATGCGGGGTTTGTCAGTGAAGCGATGAAAGAAAGAGCGGCTGATTTATTAGCCAGTGTGGGGTTGACGCCATGGCTGGATTACCCCGCAACCCATTTATCGGGGGGGCAACAACAGCGTGTAGCTGTTGCTCGTGCTTTGGCAATGAAGCCCGCTTTGATATTGGCCGACGAGCCAACGGGCAATTTAGACAGCAAAAGCGCTGATAGTGTCTTTGAACTATTACAAACCGTGTGTAGCGAGCAAGGAACCACTGTTTTATTTGTTACGCATAACCCTTTGCTATCGGCCAAGTGCGAAAAAACTATTGAGGTGATTGATGGAAATATTAAATAAAGAACATACGATTGCAGGCGCGGAATTTAATCGCTGGTTGTTGCCTCCTGCTGCTTTGGCGATTCATTTGTGCATAGGCATGGCTTATGGATTTTCTGTTTTTTGGCTGCCACTATCCAAGGCACTGGGCGTATCGAAATCCATTGCGTGTTCAACACCCATGAGTTTTGTTGATCAACTAACAACAAGAACCTGCGATTGGTATTTGTCAACTTTGGGTTGGATGTATGCCTTGTTTTTCGTTTTTTTAGGACTCTCAGCTGCCATATGGGGCGGTTGGCTAGAAAGAGCAGGCCCGCGCAAAGCAGCCGTTGTTTCTGCATTGTGTTGGTGCGGTGGTTTGTTATTTTCGGCATGGGGTGTTGCGCTTCATCAATTTTGGATGTTGATGCTGGGTTCAGGCGTGATTGGCGGTATTGGTTTGGGGCTTGGTTACATTTCACCCGTTTCAACGTTGATTAAATGGTTTCCAGATCGACGCGGTATGGCAACGGGTATGGCGATCATGGGTTTTGGGGGAGGAGCCATGATTGGCGCTCCCTTGGCTGAAATACTCATGAATTATTTTGCAACTGATATAAACGTTGGAGTTGTACAAACATTGATGGTGTTGTCTATTGTTTATTTTGTTTACATGATGGGTGGTGCATTTACATATCGTATTCCTTCAAGCGATTGGAAGCCCCAACATTGGACTGCACCTTTGGCTACCGCTCATCAATCTTTTCAACGTAGCGTTCACGCTAAACGAGTTTGGCGTATTCCTCAGTTTTGGTTGTTGTGGATTGTTCTTTGTATGAATGTATCCGCTGGCATTGGTGTGATCGGCATGGCGTCTCCGATGTTGCAAGAAGTATTTGGAGGTCAGTTGATTGGCATCCATCTATCGTTTACACAACTCAATGCGTCACAACTTTCAGAGATTGCAGGCGCAGCCGCTGGATTTGCTGCATTACTGAGTTTGTTTAATATTGGAGGACGATTTTTTTGGGCGAGTTTGTCGGATATGATAGGTAGAAAAATAACTTATTTTATTTTCTTTATATTGGGTGCGTGTTTGTATATCTCAGCGTCTTTGAGTGCACAAACGGTTCACTTGAGTTTGTTTGTGGCTGCTTTGTGTGTCATCGTCAGTATGTATGGCGGTGGATTTGCAACGGTGCCTGCGTATTTGGCCGATTTGTTTGGAACACAAATGGTGGGCGCAATCCATGGACGTTTATTAACCGCATGGTCAACGGCGGGCATATTGGGTCCTTTGGTGGTTAACTACATGCGCGAATATCAGTTAAGTTTGGGCATTGCGCGAGAGCGGGTCTACAACCAAACCATGTATATATTGGCAGGGATGCTCATCATTGGGTTGATTGCCAATGCGTTGATTCGACCCATTGACGATAGATGGTTGATGAGCGATGAAGAGTTGATTGCTGAAAAAAAATTAGCACATGAAAAAGTAATGTCTCTACTTGTTCAGAAATCAGGTCGATCTGAAAAAACATCGACCATCATGCTTGTACTTGCTTGGTCTGCAGTGGGGTTACCAATGTGCTGGGGTATTTATGAGACTGTACTGCGATCGATGCGATTGTTTATTTAAAATATCAAAGATCCATATACATCTGAACCGTGTCTTCGATGGCGTCGTTGGATTTGATTTGAAAGCCCACTGAGCGAGCTAAATTAATCATGGGCGTGTTGTCTCTTAGGCACTGCCCCGTTAATTCTTGAGTTTTTCGCATGCGCTGGTAAGCAATCATCTTTTGCATCAACAAATATCCGATTCCTTTGCTTTGCCATTCTCTTGCAATCATCAGGGAAAATTGGGCTTGAACGTTATCAGGGTCACACTGCGACCGCATTTCAGCCACAATAGTTTGCTCAGAGATTTTATCATTGATGCAGACGATCAAAGTCATCTCGCGGTCGTAGTCGATTTGACTGTATCTTGTAATTTCGATGGTTGGAATTGATTTTCTAGAATAAAAAAATCGCATTCGCATATCTGATGCCGTTGCATGTGAATAAAACTCAACCAACCGTGGACCATCTTGCGGCTGAATCGGCCTCATACTCATTGTTTGAAGACTAATTTGTATTTTTTCTTCGAGTTCATAAGGATAAGGTCGAATCGCCAACCGTTTATCGTCGTTGATGGTTGGGGTTCGAAGTTTTACTCTGGCATCCACGGCAAGTATGCCGTTAGAGTCGATGAGCAAGGGGTTGATGTCTAGTTCATCGATCCAGTGAAGTTCTGTGGCCATTTGCGAGACTTTAATGATGGTCGATATCAATGCGCTTTCATTCGCGGCTGGCTTGCCCCTATAGCCATTGAGAAATGAGCCCAGATGACTGCGTTTGATGAGATCAATAGCAAGATTGACATTGATGGGGGGTAGGGCGACTGCGTGATTATGTCTGAGTTCCACCATGGTGCCGCCTTCGCCTAGCATCAATACAGGACCAAATAATGGGTCATTGTTGATGCCCAATATCAATTCAGTCGAATGTTTGTAGTCAGCCATCGATTGAACAACAAATGAATATTCATTGTTATTTGGTCGATGCTTTGTTATTTCGTCGCTAATTCGCCGCAACGCTTGTTCCACTTGATTGTCATTGACTAAATTCAATTCCACACCACCAATATCGGATTTATGAATGATGGTTTGCGATTGAATTTTGAGTGCAACAGGATAGCCAATGGAGTTGGCAGCTTTAACAGCTTCACTCAGCGTTAAAGCAGGCAGTGTTTTAACCGTTGGTATACCGTATGCATTGAGTAACTGCATGGTGGACGCGCCATCAAGCCAATCGTGTTTGCAGGATGCGGCTTTTTCAAAAATTTGTTGTGCTTGAAAACGGTCGGGTATAAAGTCATCCACAATAGCGATGGGGAGTTGCTGTAGCGCAGCTTGATTGTGTGCGTAGTTGATCATTTGCTTCCACGCCATCACTGCGCGTTCGGGCGTGCTGTAAGTGGGTAGGTTGGCTTGGGTTGTTGCAACTCGTGCGGCTTGCACCACTTTCTCGCCTAACCAACACGTTAATATGGGTTTATGGCTAGATTTCATGAGTTCTAAGCAAGCATTAGCAATATCCAATGAATTGACAATTGCCGTTGGTGCATGAATAAACATCACCGCATCGACTTCATTTACATTTAATAATATTTTTAATGATTCTTGATAGCGCAACACAGGCGCATCGCCAATGATGTCAATTGGATTGGAGTGTGACCATGATGGAGGCAGGCAGGTATTCAGGGCTTCAATTGTTTGAGAACTTAATGTGGCTAATACGCCGCCATTGAGTTGCAAAGCATCTGCGGCAAGAACACCCGCGCCTCCACCGTTAGTCAAAATAGCGATTCTTTCACCCATAAGCGGTCGAACATGCGCAAGCGTTTGTGCAGCGTCAAACAGTGCCTCAAGTGTGTCAACGCGCAACATGCCTGCGCGTCTAAAGGCGGCGTCATGAACAA
>Ga0194041_10001072_pt1 | contig 11510 bp, 7 predicted proteins | sample JunL449m_MetaG_FD_160082 | JGI IMG/M metagenome (GOLD analysis project Ga0194041, IMG submission 160082) | Anoxic zone freshwater microbial communities from boreal shield lake in IISD Experimental Lakes Area, Ontario, Canada - Jun2016-L442-9m | ecosystem: Environmental > Aquatic > Freshwater >...
ACGTGAAGCTCGCCAGCGACGAGATGAAAGGTCGCCTGATTGGTCGCGAGGGTCGTAATATTCGCGCCCTTGAAGCGGCCACCGGCGTAGAGCTGCTCATCGATGAAACCCCACTACAGGTAACGCTCTCGTCATTTGACCCTGTTCGTCGACAGGTTGCGCGTGTTGCGCTTGAGCGACTTATGCAAGATGGTCGTATTCATCCGATTCGCATCGAGGAGATCGTCGCCAAGGCGCAAAGTGAAGTGGATGCCGACTCTCTCAAGAACGGCGAGGCTGCCGCACTCAAGGTAGGCGTGACCGGTATTCCAACGGAACTCCTCCGGATCCTGGGTCGACTGCAGTGGCGCACCTCGTTCGGTCAGAACGTCTTGCTGCACTCAATTGAAACCGCGCAGGTCGCAGGCGCAGTCGCCGGCGAGCTCGGCATGGATATTCGTGCGGCAAAGGTTGGCGGGCTGCTCCACGACATTGGCAAGGCGCTTGATCATGAGATAGAAGGGACGCACGCCGCGATTGGTGCCGACCTCGCGCGCCGTCACGGTATGCCAGAGGGGATCGTCAATGCGATTGCGGCGCACCATCAGGAGGTGGAGTGCACCGCGCGTGAGGCCCCGATTGTGCAGGTGGCGGATGCCATCAGCGCCGCACGACCTGGCGCGCGTGGCGATCAGGGTGAGGCACATCTCCGCCGTCTTGAAGATCTGCAGCAGATTGCGCTCGGATTTGAGGGCGTCGAGAAGGTCTACGCCGTGCAGGCCGGCCGAGAGGTGCGCATCTTGGTTCGCCCTGATCAGGTTAGCGACGAAGAGGCACGCACGATTGCCCACGAGGTGGTCAAGCGCATTGAAGAGCAGCTTGCCTATCCGGGCCAGATTCGCGTGACGGTAATTCGCGAGACACGGGCGGTTGATTACGCCCGATAGCATGCCGACCCTACCGATCCTCGCGATCGGTGGTCCTACCGCGGTAGGGAAGAGCGCCGCAGCGCTCGCGTTAGTCGATGCCCTTGACGCTGCGGGAGTGAGTTCGATCTTGATATCGGCAGATTCACGTCAAGTATTTCGCGGCTTCGATATCGGCACCGATAAGATCAGTGCAGAGATTCGTGCCGCACGCCCGCATGCCTGCATCGATATCGCCGAGGCAAGCGACCCATTCACCCTGTACGACTGGCTCGACGCCGCGCGCGCTGCCATCGCGGGCCACGCCAAGGCGAGCGGGGGAGCGGGGATCGCTATCGTCGTCGGCGGCACCGGCCTCTATCAGCGCGGCCTGCTCAAGGGCTTCCTCTCGGGCGGCGCTCGGCCAAGCAACTCCTTGATTCGTGCACAACTCGAGCTGCAGTTCTCCAACGTTGGTCGCGATCCGCTCGATAAGGAGCTTCGTGAACGGAATCCAGCGGCAGCAGATGCCGTTGCCACCGCAAGCGCTCGGCGCCTCATTCGAACACTGGAGATCGTGCGTCTCGGCGGTGACCCGCTCGCCGAAGAGGAGAATCCGTGGGCAGCGCCAACCGCATACGTGCAGATTGATGACACCGATTTCGAGCGACACCGTGCCGCCATTGCAGCGCGCGTGCGATCTCAGTTTGATGGTGGCCTCGTACAAGAGACCGAGCAGCTTGCGGCGCGCCTTCCAGCCGAAACACCGGCGCTCTCCGGAATTGGCTACCGCGAGGCACTGGCATATCGCGACCAGACGATGGATCGAGAGCGCGCGATCGGCACCGCAGCAACACGAACGTGGGCGTATGCCCGCCGCCAGCGCACCTGGTACCGCGGTGAGGATCTACTCGAGATGATCCCAACGGACGGGCGCCCAGCAGCTGCAATCGCTCAGAGCCTCCTCCCGCACGCGCTGCGGATCGCGGTACGCTAGAGGGACAGTGACAAAGAAAATCGCACCGATTGACCTGACGCCTGCGCCAGAGCGTGCCTTCCTCATCGCAGTTGACACCGGTAGCGACGTAGGCTGGCCAGCGGAGGATAGCCTTCAAGAACTAGCGAGCCTCGCTCGTACGGCGGGTGCTGAGGTTGTCGGCGCCGAATGGCAGCAGCGCCGACACCCCGATCCCGACACCTATATCGGCGCTGGTAAGGCGCAAGAGCTTTTGGCCGCGAAGGTTGAGACCGGCTTCACCGTACTGATCGCTGATGACGAGCTTTCGCCAACACAGCAGCGCGGCCTCGAGGAGGTACTCGGCGTGAAGGTCATTGATCGCAGCAGACTTATCCTTGACATCTTTGCCTTGCATGCGAGGACACGCGAAGGTCGGCTGCAGGTCGAGCTGGCACAACTTGAATACCAGCTACCGAGACTGACCAAGCTGTGGACACACCTTTCGCGTACGGGCGGCGGTATCGGCACGCGCGGCCCCGGCGAATCACAGCTCGAAACCGACCGGCGCCTGATTCGTGATCGCATCTCGGTTATGAAGGCGCGCGTCGACCAGGTGCGCCGCAGCCGCGAAACAGGTGCAAAGAGCCGCACCACACGCGGTGAGCCGACTGTTGCCATCGTTGGCTACACGAACGCGGGAAAATCGACCCTGCTGAATAGCCTCGTTGGGAGCAGCGTGGTGCTCGCTGAGGATCGACTCTTTGCCACACTCGACCCAACCAGCCGCAAGGTTCGGTTGCCAGGTGGCCTCCACGCCATCGTGACGGACACCGTCGGGTTCATTCATAAGCTGCCGCACCAACTGGTTGACGCCTTTCGCGCCACCTTGGAGGAGGTTTCACGAGCCGACCTGCTCTTAGAAGTAGTTGATGCGTCAGATCACCACGCCCTGGAGCATCGCGCCACGGTACAGGCCGTCCTCGATGAGCTCGGCGCTGCTGAGAAGCCCCGCATCATCGCCGCCAACAAGATCGATGCCGCGGAGATGCATCCAGGCGAAATTGACCTTGCAGCACTCGGCGTTTCAGCGGCGACCGGGCTGGGCCTGGGCCCGCTCCGCAGCGCCCTGGAAGAGGCGCTGCAGCGCCAAGGGACTCCTGTAGACCTTCGACTCCCGTATACGGCGGTGGGGGAGGTTGAGGCGATTCGCGCCCGGGGTGGCATCCAAGTGGCCTACGACGAGGATGCTCTCCATGTCACAGGTTTTGCCACACCCGAGATGGCCAACGATTTGAAACGGCTAAAGCGCAACGCGACGGCGAAGCTGCTCTAAATCAGGATTCCGGCCCGGCGTACACGCCGGCGGGGAGTTACAGGAGGCGCCTCCGTGCTGGCGTTCTTGCCATGTTGGTTCCGATAATGATAGTTATGTGACGAAGTAGGCTGGGCGCTGAGCACAGAACGTCGCTATCCTCCCCCCATGCGGATTGAGTTCATCGCCCAGGCCGGAGTCAAAATTCACACCGCGCACGGCTCAATCTTGTGCGACCCCTGGTTTAACCCTGCGTATTACGCGGGCTGGTTCCCGTACCCGCGAAATGACAAACTTGACCATGCCGCCCTGGGTGCCACCGATTACCTCTACATCAGCCACTTGCACCGTGACCATTTCGATCCTGAGTGGCTTAAGACCTACTGCAACAAGGACGCTATAGTGATTCTGCCGGCGTACCCGCTTCCTGAGCTCAAGGAGGCGCTCCAAGGGCTCGGATTCCATACGTTCATCGAGACGCAATCAGGCGTCCCTGTGCGCCACGGTGGCCTCAGCATCGTCGTAGAGGCCCTCACAGCCCCCACAGACGGCCCCATTGGTGATTCCGCACTCCTTATCGACGACGGCGTGGAGCGCCTCCTAAACCTTAATGACAGCCGCCCTACGGACCCTGACCACCTCCTGGTGCAGGGAGCGATTGACATCTGCCTCCTGCAATTCAGCGGCGCGATCTGGTATCCGATGGTCTATGAGATGCCGGCGAAGGCTGCTGAGGCGCTCGCCAAGAAGAAGCGCGCCGCGCAGTTCACACGGGCCGCACGATACGTGGAGATCATCTCGCCACGAGTTGTGATCCCCTCTGCGGGACCCCCCTGTTTCCTCGATGACGAGCTCTTCCGCTGGAACGACGTGCACGACGCCGATGACTCAATCTTCCCCGACCAGCGCTTCATGGTTGAGCGCCTCCAGGCTGAGGGTCAGGCGGCCGTTCTGATGCTCCCGGGGAGCGTTGGAGAGTTCAACGCTGAAGGAATTTTCGACGTGCAGCATTTGCAGGGTGATATGTCTGTGCAGGATGTCTTTGCGCACAAAGAGGTGTATTTGCGCAGATACGCAGCCGACATGGCTCCTGTCATTGCAGCTGAGAAGGCGTCCTGGGCCGGACCTCGTAGCAACCTGGTGCCTGAGCTGAAGGCCTGGCTCGAGCCGCTCATGGCACTCGGCCCACGTGTCTGTGATGGAATCGGCACCGCGATCAAGATTCAGACCGATGACGAGGCAATCATCCTCGATTTCCCAGAGCGGTCCGTCGTTGCCGATGATGGCCGAGAGGTGGACTTCCGGTTCACGATCCCCCGCTACCTCTTGGACCACCTGGTGCGCACGCGCACAGATGACTGGGTCAACAGCCTCTTCCTCTCGTTGCGCTTCTCAGCGTGGCGCAAAGGTGCCTATAACGACTACGTCTACACCTGGTTCAAGTGCCTCTCCACGGCACGGATCCAGTATGCCGAGGGCTTCTATGCCGAGAATGGCCCAACCGAGGGGACGTTCGACCTGACCGGCTGGCAGATCCAGCGGCGCTGCCCGCACATGAAGGCCGACCTGACGCGCTTTGGAACCACCGATGGTGAGACGCTGACCTGCAGCATTCACGGCTGGCAGTGGGATCTGGCAACTGGGCGTTGCCTGACCTCAGATGGCCACCCCCTCTTCTCTCGACCCCAGAGCGATGAGGCGAAGGCATTCGCCACTACAGCTTCGACGCAGCCGCCGCCAGGCCCTGATGTCGCGGCTGGCTCACCAGAGGGAGCCTAGCCCCCTCCCCCGCTAGCCCGGCGGTCGCTACGACGCTGCTGCGAGCCCTTGGGCCAGCGCCACAGCGAGTTCGGTCGATCGCCCGCCACCCATAACCAGGACCACCGTCTCAGAAGTGATGGTGGGGAGGAGTGCCGCGGCAGCCTCCAAGACGGTTCCCGGTGCTGTTGCCGGGGTACCCAAATCGGCAATCCGCTTGGCAAGGTCATGCGCCGACACGCTGGTCGTGTCGAGATCGCGCACCGCGAAGATCTCTGCGACGACCACTCGGTCTGCAGCACTGCACGCCTTTGCGAGACCCTCAAGGAGGGCGGCGGTGCGGTGGTAGGTGAGCGGCTCAATGGCGAGGACGAGCTTGCGGCCAGGGTATCGCTGCCGGACGGTCTCCATCGTCGCGTCAATGGCGGTTGGGTGATGTCCATAATCGTCCAGGACAGTGACGCTACCGCTGTCGTAACGCACCTCCATACGGCGACCTACCCCTTCAAACGTGGCAAGTGATCGTGCAATGCCAGCGGCGGTTCCCCCTGCGCTCGCGACCAGCGCGGCAACGCCGAGAGCGTTTGAGGCATTATGCGCGCCAAGGATCCCAATCGGCATGGGCTGATGAAGAAGATCACAAAGTGCCGGCGCTGCAGTGGCTGCGCGTTCGGAGACGTGCTCAATGGTCAACGTGAAGGCTCCCCCGCCCAGCGGGGTTCGTACCGCTAGCACATCGGCAGACCCTACCACTGATGTGGCGGAGGTTGAGAACGTATAGATGTTGTCATATCCACCTGTAGCGAGCAGTGCCGTTAACTCTCCGCCACCCTGATCTCCGCTGTTAATGAATAGTGCACCAGATTTAGCTGGATAGGCTGCCCAGCGTGCAAACGTCTCTACAGCGGCAAAACGGTTGGCGAAGATGTCAGGGTGATCCCAATCAACATTCAAAATCAGCGCACGATCTGCACGATAGGCGTCAAAGTTGCCGCCGTACTCATCTGCTTCTACGACAAAGCCCGGGTCGGTACCGAGATGTACTGGTGAGCCCGCAGGTGTGCCGAGATCGTGGCCGAGCGGACCCCCAACGAATGCGGATGGGTTTAGACCAGAATGGACCAGGGCATCTAAGACCCATCCGGTGGATGTTGTCTTGCCATGTGTACCAGCGATACCGATCAGCTGGCCGCCACGTGTCGCAGCAGCATCAGCGATCACCTGCTGCACGGAGACGGTAGGAGCGCCAGCAGCTCGTGCCAGAAGTACCTCTGGGTGATTCGGTTGCGTGCTCGTAATTGCCTTCGAGATTGCAACGACACTCTCTGCGTCGAGGGCTGCACAGGCCTCGAGGACTGCGGGGCTACTGGACGAGCCGATCGGAATATCTGCGTGCGAGAGGATCGCCGCAGACTCTACCGTCAGCCCCTGGTCGTACCCTGATACGCGTAACCCGAGCGCCTTGGCGTGCAGCGCTGCTGCAAGTGCGGCCGTACCGCCAATTCCGATAATGTGGAGGCGTGAGCCAGGCTGAAGTGGCGCGCCACGACGGGAGGGTGCTAGCCCTGCAGCGATATCGCTAATCGAGCGCGTCACAAGCTACCGATAGTTCTCAAATTGTAGCGGTCGTTCAATATCGAGATCCTTGAGGCTCGTCATCACCTCTTGGAGTTCGTCCCGTGACTTCCCGGTGACGCGGACCGACTCACCTTGAATCTGCGTCTTTACCTTTGGGAACGAGTCACGAATGAATTTCGCGATCTTCTTCGCAGCGACGTCGTCGAGCCCTTTGCGTAGCTTGACGTGGATTCGTAGTGTGTCACCGCCAGCAGCTTCAGCCCTCCCCCAGTCATAGGTGCGAAGGTCAATGCCTCGTTTCACCGACTTCGATTCGAGGATGTCACGTAGCGCTTTGAGGCGAAGGTCGCCGTCAACACGGATAATCAGTTCGCCCTTCTCCTCCTTGATCTCAGCCGTAGCATCGCGAAAGTCGTAGCGCGTGGCGATCTCGCGCCGGGTTTGATCTAAGGCGTTCTTGAGTTCCTGCTCGTCGTATTCAGAGACGACATCGAATGAGTTGTCGGCTGCCATGCGCTACCTCCTAGATGATTTCTGCACCTTCCCCGTGTCGAGGAAAGCATAGGTTTCGGCCCCGGTTCCGTTCCCGATTCCGCTTATGGTACGCCCGTTGAGGGTGATAAGAAGGATTGAGGGATCACCACTACGGATCTCAATGCGCTTCTCCCCCTTGAAGGTAAGCCGAGCGCCCGGAGCGATCGTCTTCCCGGACACGCTGATCGTTGGGTCGATTTGACCATCAATCCAGACGCGTATCCAGGTTGCAGAAGCGCCGCCCGTGACACCGACCACGACGCCGCGGAAAGAGACGTCAACGGTGCGGGTAGCCTGGCTGAGCGTTCCATCAGCAGCGGTGACGCTGAAGCTTATGGTCCAACGCCCCGCTGGGAGGGTGATCCCCCCAGCGGCTAGCCCGTTTGCATCGCTGATGAGTGTGGAGGTAACAAGCTCCCCCGTGGTATCAGTTGCTGTGACCACGACTTCGCTCCCTGGAGCCGTGACTAACGAGATAGGCACGTCACCGCTCTGAACAGCAAGATTGGTAGTCGGCTGCGTCACAGTGATTTCAGGGGCAATCTTGTCGGGGAGCGCGACTAGGAAGACGCGCTCTGCCGTAGCACTCGACTCTCCACCAGTTCCCAACTTAACAGCATGCGCGACAACCTCCGTCCGCCCAGTACCGAGCGGAACAATCAGGCTCCAAAGGCCGCTCTGATCAGCGCTGGTCATGAGCTGCGCGCCGGCGCTCGTATCAATCACGATGCTGGCGTGTGCATCGGCCGTTCCTTTTAGTTCGTACGAGAGGACTCCTGGATCAAGATTGTTGACCGCCTCGATCGGATACGTAATGGCGATAGAGGGTGGCAAGATGAATCGCAGGAGCTGCAGCACCATAAAACCGCTGATCGCCAGCACGGCGAGGCCCAACCCGCCCATGGCCAGCACACCCCGCGTCGAGCGAATCACGCCTGGGCGCAGCGCTAAAAGGCGAACCATCATGGACGTCGCCCCCTGGCCCGATGGTGGGGTGGGGTCTGTTTCTGGGCTTGGAATCCCCTGCCAACCTGCTGCAATCGTGGCGGGATCGAGCCCGAGGTACGTGGCGTAGGTACGAAGCTGTCCTAATGCGTACACACGTGGCGGCAGCTGACTGTGATCCTCACGTTCGAATGCATCAAGAATCGAAGCACGAATTTTCAGCGTGGCAGATGCGTCAGCGATGCTTGTTCCGCGTCGTTCACGAGCCTGGCGAAGCCGGTCGCCAATGCGCGGTGCATGCGCTGCTATTTCCGCGCTTGCAGTGAAACCCTCGGGGCTTAGCGAGAAGGGATCGGTCATCCTCTAGGAGCCCTCCCCTGGCTCCCCCGCTGCGTTCCCGTCACTTTCGCCACCACGAACAACGCCACTCGCATCAGCGGCAATCTTGTCGCGATTCACTACACGTGCGGTGGATCCATCAAACGAGCCGATGTAACCCTTCTCTTCGAGCTGATCGATGATACGGGCAGCTCGCGCGTAACCGATACGCAGGCGGCGCTGCAGTAGCGATGCAGAGGCGCGATCATGCTCTGCAACAACCTGCACGGCCTCATCAAAGAGTCGGTCTGCCGGTTCATCGTCGCGTCCGCGATCCGCACCGCCTCCACCAGTTCGTTCTGCGGATGCGACGATCCCAAGTTGATAATCTGGCAACCCTTGATCGCGCCAATGGGAGACTACCGCGTTGATCTCCCGATCTGAGACGAACACTCCCTGCATGCGCGTAGGTTTTGGCGCATCGGATGGTTGGAAGAGCATATCGCCGCGACCGATAAGATCTTCGGCTCCAGGGGCGTCGAGCACCGTGCGTGAATCAATCTGGCTCGCCATGGAGAAGGCGATTCGACTTGGAATATTGGCCTTGATTAGCCCAGTGACCACATTGACTGATGGTCGTTGCGTGGCGAGGATCAAATGGATGCCAGTAGCGCGGGCTTTCTGTGCAATTCGCACGATTGACTCTTCTGTCTCTCGACCATCTTGCATCATCAGGTCGGCGAGCTCGTCAATGATGATGACAATGGAGTACATGCGATCGTTGACGTCCTCGCGGCTGGAGTTGTAGCCCTCAAGATTTCGTGCGCCAGCGCCTGCGAACATGCGGTAGCGATTCTCCATTTCCAGAACCGCCCATTTCAAGGCGGAGGCGGCCTTATCCGATTCGGTAATCACAGGCACGAGTAGGTGCGGCAGTCCGTTATATCCAGATAGTTCGACGCGCTTCGGGTCAACCAGGATCATGCGTAGCTCCTGAGGAGTTCGGGCAAAGAGGAACGAGGCAATGATGGCGTTCACCATCACGCTCTTCCCTGACCCCGTTGCCCCTGCGATCAAGAGGTGCGGCATGCTTGCAAGATCGCGCACCTGCGGTGTTCCGCCAACATCTTTACCCAGCGCAAACGGAATTGCTTGGATTGGTGTCCAGGCACCCGCCTTATCAATGGGTGTGAGCAGTGGTTTAAAGCGAATCGCTTCAGCTTCGTGATTCGGAATCTCGATACCGACGACAGCCTTGCCAGGGATCGGCGCCTCAATCCGGATTGAGCGGGCACTGAGCGCCATTGCCAGATCATCACCAAGGCCCTCAATTCGACTAATCCGCACGTTCGGAGCAGGCGTCAGTTCGTACTGGGTAACGACCGGTCCCGGATTGGCCGTGACTGAGGTGATCTCAATGCCGAGATCGCGCAACTTCTGCACGATGATCGCGGCATTCGCTTGGTGAATGCTGGCATTCGGGCTGACAGATTTCCCCGGGGCATCCAAGAGGTTCGTGGAGGGTAGTCCCCATGATGGCGCTCCGCCAGTTCTGAGATTGCCCTTAGGTGTCGCTGTTCCGCTCGCAGAACCGGCCCCTGCACCCCGTGCTGGGGCCCCAGTCCGCACGTTCACAGTACCTACCTCGTCATCGGTATCAGAGATCGCAATGGGAATTATTTCGATCGGAGTTGGTGCCATATTGATCGTTGGTTGACGTGCAGCGTCAGCCTGAATTCGAGCCGCTTCGGCGGCGCGTGCAGCCTCTCGCGCAATCATCGCCTGTTCGCGCGCATCAGCGACCTTTTCAATTCCACTTCCGACAGCCTCAGCCCCCACCTTTGCCCCCGCGAAGAGTGTGGCGAAAAGTGTGCGCACCACAGATTCCGCAAGGATCAGTCCAACTCCGACCAGGATCGCTGTCCATACTGCAAAGGCTCCGATGCCGGTAAGCAGGCTTGCAGCGCCGTTGCCAGCAATGCTACCGATGCGGCCGCCGTGGGTCGGAAAAACAATTTCAATGAGCGCAAGCAGGCTGACGAGTGCAAGCAGCGACAAAGCGATGCGCAGAGGAACACGTGAGGCGGTGGCGGCACGGCGTTCAATCCAAACAGCAAAACCGATGAGGAGCATTGGAACGAGCCAACGTCCTGCGCCAAACCACGGTGCAAGTACGTCGCGCAACACATCGGCGAGCACCCCGCGCCCAGGAAGTATCAGGCCGACAGCAAAGATGACGCCAGTGACAGCAAAGGCGAGCGAAAGCAGCGTACGGAGCGCCGAACGTGATGCCAGCGGGGCGCGACGTGCTTGGCGCCCCGTGCTCTCTCCTCCCCGCTTAGCCATCGCTTAAACCTCCACCACCACAGGAACAACGAGTGGGCGACGTCTCGTCTCCTTGCCCAGGAACCGCGAAACCGATTCACTCAGCTGCGCCTTGATAAGGCCCACCTCTGCCCCGCGGTCGCCCTTGTGCTGGATTGCCTTCAGGGCGATGGTAATCGCCTCCTCAACGAGCTTGTTGTCCTCATCACCGTTGAGGAAGCCACGGGTGACGAGTGCCGGGCGACCAACGGGCTTACCGGTGCGTGCATCAACGGTGGCGATCACGACGACGATTCCGTCGTCAGCGAGCGTGCGTCGATCGCGCAGGACAATTTCACTGATCTCGCCAACGGACGATCCATCCACAAAGACAGATCCATGTTCGACCGGCTTACCACGTCGTGCGCTGCCGTCGGCAGAGAATTCAACCGGCGTGCCGTTGTCGATAATGAACACTGCGGATGGAGGCACTCCCATTTGTGTGGCAAGTCGGCCGTGGGCCACCTGCATGCGCATCTCGCCGTGCATCGGCACGAAGTACTTTGGCTTGGTGAGCGCAAGCATCATCTTCAGCTCCTCTTGCGAGGCGTGGCCTGAAACGTGCACCTGCGCAATGGAGTGATAGATCACATTTGCGCCAGACTTGAAAAGATTATCGATTGTCCGGCCAACCGCCTCCTCATTTCCTGGGATTGGCGATGCCGAGACGATCACGGTGTCGCCGTTTTGAATCTCAACGTTGCGGTGTTCGCCGTTCGCCATCTTCGCGAGGCCTGCCATCGGCTCGCCCTGCGCACCGGTAGTGGCGATCACGAGTGGCTCTTTTGTACGGCGCGCGATCTCCTCTTTCGCAAGGAGTGGAGTTGGGAATTTCAGATAGCCAAGGTCGCGTGCAATC
>Ga0194041_10001077_pt1 | contig 11485 bp, 11 predicted proteins | sample JunL449m_MetaG_FD_160082 | JGI IMG/M metagenome (GOLD analysis project Ga0194041, IMG submission 160082) | Anoxic zone freshwater microbial communities from boreal shield lake in IISD Experimental Lakes Area, Ontario, Canada - Jun2016-L442-9m | ecosystem: Environmental > Aquatic > Freshwater >...
CAATACGGATGCTCAGCAGCTGAGCTCGTCCGAGGCGCCGACGCGAATTCACATTGGTGAGGACCTGACTAAGGGCCTCGGCTCTGGTGCACGACCCGAAATTGGTCGCGAAGCAGCCGAGGAATCCGAAGAGGAAATCCGCAAAGCGTTGCAGGGTTCCGACCTGGTCTTTATCGCCGCTGGTGAGGGTGGTGGCACCGGTACTGGCGCAGCCCCGGTCGTGGCCCGCATCGCTCGCGAGATGGGCGCCCTGACGATTGGCATCGTGACGACGCCATTCCGCTTTGAGGGTGCGCAGCGTCGCGCCCAGGCCGATGCAGGTATCGACATGCTGCAGGCAAACGTCGATACGTTGATCGCGATCCCGAACGACCGCCTGCTCCAGGTGCTCGATCGCAGCGTCACCATGGTCGATGCGTTCCAGGTCGCCGACGACGTGCTGCGCCAAGGTGTCCAGGGCGTCTGCGACCTGATCACCACGCCGGGCCTGATCAACCTCGACTTTGCTGACGTGCGTACGGTGATGCGCGATGCCGGCACTGCCCTGATGGGTATCGGGATGGCGAGTGGCACGAATCGTGCCCGCGAAGCCGCGACGCGAGCAGTCGAGTCGCCGCTGGTCGGCCATCAGATTCGTGGCGCCACAGGCATTCTCCTGAGCGTCTCCGGTGGTCCTGATTTGTCGCTGCACGATGCGATGGAGATCGCCGAGATCGTGCGCGAGGCTGCCGACGAATCGTGCAACGTGATCTTCGGTGCAACAGTTGACGAGAGCCTGGGCGACCAGGTCTGGGTGACTGTGATTGCAACTGGCTTCGATCGTCCTGCGGGCTCGCGCCCAATGGAGGCATCGATGACGGGTGGTGCAGCCATGATCCCCGAATTCAACGTGCCCGCGACGGCTGGTGACGCCGACGCGATCGACGTTCCCGACTTCCTGAAGTAACTAGTCGTCGAGGCCGAGTTCGTGCGCGAGTTCTTCGGGCGTACGCACGCGCCCATTGCGGCGCGCCCGCTCTTGCGTCTCGCGTGTCAGCACAAGTCCGCGATGGATTTCGGTCAAGAGGCCGGTGACGACCTTAAGCCGATGTACCTCGTCACGATCCTCAAGCAGTGATTGCTTGACGTCGTGGCCGATGTCGACTCGGGCGAGGAGGGCGTAGGACAGTCCCGGACCCGGCTCTGGCGCCTCGGGCGCGGGGCCGTCGAGCTCGTTCGCAAGGCGGGTATAGATCGCAATCGCAGCCTCTTGTTCCTCCAGCGGAGCATCCGCCGGGGCGTCGACGACGGGATCGACGATTGCCGAACGGTAGGAGTGCTCGTCGTGAACGCGATCGATACGCACCACGATGCCACCGAGGGTGACGATGTTCGAGCGCCCGTCGGGGAATTGCTCGAGAACCTCGGTGATCTCCGCCGTACAGCCGATGTCGCGCATGCCATCGTCGTCTGAGTACACGAGAACGAACGGTTCGTCGTGCTCCTCACACCACGCGACCATGTCTTGGTACCGCTGCTCGAAGATGTGCAGGGGCAGAGGTTCGCCGGGCACGAGCACAAGTTCGAGCGAAAAAATCGGGAGTTCCATACTCATCTCTTCGAAGAGTAGACCGCGTCAGCCGCGCGCCGCTGCGGGGCGCATCGCTACCGTACGCCGTATGGCTCCTCTGCCCTCGGACCCCACGGCCCTCGCCGAACTCGTGTGTGCTGGTGATCGCCGGGCGATTGCACGTGCGATTTCGTGGATCGAGGACGAGCATTCCTCGGCGGGCGAACTCGTCGCCGCGCTGTGGCCAAAGACGGACGGTGCACTGGTCGTGGGTATCACTGGTCCTCCGGGTGTTGGCAAGTCCACGCTGGTTGGTGCCTTGGTGCGCGAGATTCGCAATGCCGGGCAGACGGTCGGTGTTGTCGCTGTCGACCCGTCGAGTCCCTTTACGCAAGGTGCGGTGCTTGGTGATCGAGTGCGACTCGTCGAGCACGACACGGATGACGGTGTCTTCTTTCGTTCGATGGGCAGTCGTGGCCGGCTCGGTGGGGTGGCAGAGGCGACGGCGCTCGCAAGCGCAGTGCTGCGCGCGGCCCGCTTCGATGTCGTGTTGATCGAGACGGTCGGTGCCGGCCAATCCGACATTCGGATCGCGGATATGTCTGACGTCGTCGTGCTCGCACTCCAGCCGGGCAGCGGCGATAGCGTCCAGGCCATCAAAGCGGGTGTGATGGAGATTCCCGACATCGTCGCACTGACGAAAATCGACCTTCCGGGCGTCGACATGTTTCGGAGCGAACTACGGCTCGTGTTGGGCATTGATCCGGACAAGGCGCCGCGACTGGTCGAGGTCTCTGCGCCGAATCAGACGGGAATCGATGAATTGTGGGCTGCCGTGGTGTCGTGTCGCGAGGAACTCGGTGACGAGGCCATCGAGGCGCGTCGTCAGGGCGGGCTCGAGCGCGAAGCAGTCGCCGCTGCCGCGACACGTGCGGGCGCTCGGGCGCAGCAGGCAATCGATCGGGATCCCGCAATCCAGACAGCGCTGGCGCAACTCCACGCGGGCACACTCGACCCACTGGCTCTCGCACAACTCCTTGAACGGCATACTGGGGCACAGGAATGATCGACCTCGACCGCATCCGCCAAGCCGCATCGCGCATTCAGGACGTTGCGCTCGTAACGCCGCTTCTGCACTCGCGGTACATATCCGACGTGACGGGTGCCGACGTGTGGCTGAAGGCCGAGAATCTCCAGCGCACCGGGTCGTTTAAGGTGCGCGGCGCCGCCAATCGCGTTCAGCTGTTGACGGCCGAGGAGCGCGCCCGCGGTGTGATTGCCGCGAGTGCTGGTAACCACGCACAGGGTGTTGCCCTTGCCGCTCAGGCACTTGGCGTGCCCTGCACGATCTGCATGCCAATTGACGCGTCACTGACCAAGGTCGAGGCGACCCGCGGCTACGGCGCGCGGATCGAACTCGGTGGGGCCGCATTTGATGAAGCGCTGGCACGGGCGCGCGAGATCTGTGCTGACGAGGGGTCGGTCTTCATCTCGCCGTTTGATGACGAGGATGTGATCGCCGGGCAGGGGACACTGGGGCTTGAAGTATTGGAGCAGCTGGCAGATCCGGATCTGGTGATCGTGCCCTGTGGTGGTGGCGGATTAATTTCCGGGACCGCAATCGCGATCACCGAGCAGAGTCCGGCCACGCGCATCATTGGCGTGCAGGCAGAGGGGTGCGCACCGTTTGTTGCCTCGCTTGCAGCGGGTGCCGTGACGGCTGCTCCTTCAGCAGGCACGATCGCTGACGGCATCGCCGTCAAGCGCCCAGGCGAGATCACCTTTCCGCTCGTCCAGAAATACGTCGAGCAGATGCTGACCGTCGATGACGAGCAGATTGCAGCAGCCATGACGCTACTTGTCGAACGCCAAAAGCTCGTGGTCGAGGGTTCTGGCGCTGCCGGCGTCGCCGCCTTGATGAGCGGTCAGCTTGGCGACGTGGCAGGCAAGCGCATCGTGATCGTGTTGTCGGGCGGCAATATCGACCTGTTGCTGCTGCAGGGCATCATGCGCCACGGGCTCACCTCCGCTGGGCGCTACATGCGCTTTACGACTCGGATGGCCGATCGTCCTGGTTCGCTACGCGAGTTTCTCGACATCCTGACGGCAGAACGCGTCAACATCGTCGACATGTTTCATCATCGCGACGGCACGGACCTTGGCGTCAAAGACACGGCGGTTGATATCACCGTCGAGACCAAAGACCATGCGCACGGCGAGCATGTCCTTGAGAAGATTCGTTCGAGCGGCTATCCCGCCGAACGCATGTCGCTCAACTAACGCTGGCGAACAGCGGCGATCCCATCCCGGCACCGAGCACGGGGTGGACGTCAGTAAATCCCCGGTGCGCGAGCACTGCAGCACCAATACCGGCACGCTGGCTCGACTGGCAGATGACAGCCGTGCGGCGCGTGGGGTCGAGTGCGTCAAGCGAGGCGTTATGCAGTGAGGTGAGCGGAATCTGGATGGCGCCGACGAGTGGTGCGGGTAGTTCGTCGTCTGCGCGCACGTCGATGATCTGGAGCGCATCGCGCTCCTCGAGGAATTGCTCGATCGTGAGTGGCTGCAACACGGTCGTACCGTGCGCATCGCTCGCCAGGATCCAGCCGCGTTGGGTCAGATGCCCGATTGCCTGCAGACGACGTGCGGCCCGTAGCGCCTGCGCTTCGTCCTCAGCAATCAGCACAGTCGGGACGTCGGGATCCAGCAGGAAGCCGGAGCGAGTGCCGAAGCCGTTTCGGTCGGCTGGCACGTGATACGCCCCAGCTACGAGGCTGTGCATGGCGTCCATGGTGTCTCGCACGTCCAAGAGAGGTGCGTCCGTCGGCAGCTCGGTGAGTTGCGTTGGCTGAATGGGGCGTGGCACGAGCGGTCCGCGGTTGTACTCAACGATTCGCGCGAGATTTGGCGGTTTGGGGGACAGGCCCGTATTGGCGGCCACCACGAAGGCGTCCTCGCCCATAGGCTGGAGCATGTCGTTGAAGCGCCGCTCGAACCCAAGCGTGCTCGATGGCTTGGCACTCATGCCCTTGCCGCAGAGCGAGCCCGCGACATGGCCAGGGAAGACCTCAACGCCGTCCTGCATCGTCAACAGGCGCTCCTGCAGTGAGTGGTAGAGACCGGCTGCGCCCTCTTGGCCGGCGATCGCCAAATCGGGACGGGCGACATCGCCGACGAACATGCTGTCGCCTGTCAGGACGAGCCACGGCTCGTCGGAGCGTGTGTGGTCGATGACCTGCAGCGCGGTATGTTCGGGGCGGTGCCCGGGTGTGTGGACCGCGACGAGTTCGATGTTGCCGATGCGAATGCTGGTGCCGTCGGGCATCGGACGCGATTCGAAGGCAACCTCGGCGATCGGGGAGACCCAGATTGGCACGCCGAACTCGAGGGCCAGGATGCCGTGGCCCGAGATGTGGTCGGCGTGTGTGTGGGTCTCAATCGCGCCGACGAGGCGCGCGTTGTGGTGCGCGAGAGCGGCTTCGAGAGGACGAATGTCGAGCGGGGGGTCGATGACGACGGCCTCGTTGACCTTCTGACAGCCGATCAGGTAGCTGGCGCAACCGAGATCGTTATGAATGAGCTGCTCGAAGATCATCGTTTCGATCCCTTCTCTTGGCCTGTGGCTCGCGCCTACCTGCAGGATACGCCAAAGGCCTACCGCGTAGGAGTACTAAATTTCGCCTTGGGCCCGCGAGAACGAGGGTTCGCCGTCGAACATGCGCAGCTTCTCGACGTGCACCCAGTTGAAGCGCCCACCGAAGCGACCGAGCAACTCGAGGATGTCCTCGCTCGTGATGACGCTACCGCGCGTGACGAAGCGTGCGCGCATGACGTCAGTAGGATCGAGCTGTGCTCGCGTCTTCGGCCAGACCTGCGTACCACGACACTCGACCATCTTGAGCTCCAGCACGGTGCCCTCGGCGAGACGCTGAGCGGCTTCGCCAACTTTGTCGGGCGTCTCTTCCGTCTGGAAGAAGACGTCGACGCCAATCAGTTCGACGGACTCAGGAATGATGAACGCCGCCTCCTTACGGGGCACGGGCATCACGATCTTCTTGACCGGTCGGGCTGTCCACTCGGGTACGGACTTACCGAGGTTCGCAATGATCGCCTCGGTGTACTCCGTTGTGCCAACACTGCCTTCGTCGCCCATCACGTCACGCGTGCGAACGCCACTGGCGAGCGTCGCCATCACAGAATTCTCGATCGATGACGCGGCCTCGAGCTCGCCCATGTGGCGCAGCATCAGGACGGCCGAGAGGATCATCGCGGTCGGGTTGATGGTGTCCTGGCCGGCGTACTTGGGAGCCGAGCCATGGACGGCCTCGAAGATTGCGACATCGGTACCGAGGTTGGCAGATGGTGCGAAACCGAGCCCGCCGACGAGAGCGGACGTGAGATCCGAGAGAATGTCGCCGTTCATGTTCGTCGTGATGATCATTTCGAACTGTTCTGGCCGCTTGACGAGCTGGTGGGCGCAGTTGTCGACGATCACGTGCCACGAATCGATTTCGGGATGCTCGGGGGCGATGTCCTCGAAGGTCCGCTTGAGCATGCCCTCAGTCATCTTCATGATGTTCGCCTTGGTGGCGCAGGCGACGTTGGTGCGGTTCTCAGCCTCGGCCAGCGCGTAGGCGAGCTTGACGATCTTCTCGCAGCCCTTGCGCGAGATCAGCTTGAGTGTCTGGGCGACGTCGGGCGTCTCCATGTGCTCGATGCCGGCGTAGAGGTCCTCAACGTTCTCGCGCACGACCACGAGGTCGATGCCGCGGCCCGAATAGGGGGTGGGCACGCCTGGCATCTCGCGGACGGGGCGAATGTTGGCGTAGGTCTCGAACAACTTGCGGAGCGTGACGTTCGCACTCTTCTCGCCAAAGCCAACGGGCGTGGCGAGCGGTCCCTTGAGGACCACGCGAGTCTGTTCGATCGAGGTGATGGTGTCGTCCGGCACGCCGGTGGCGAGACCCTTCTTGAACACTTCGGCGCCGGCCTCATGGACCTGCCAGTCGATTTTGATGCCCGTGGCGTCAACAATCTTGCGTGCCGACTCGGCAACTTCCGGCCCAACGCCGTCGCCTGGAATCAGCGTTACCGCTTGCGTGTTCTTGGTCACCAGATTTCCCCTTCGAACGAGTCCGAGCCTGCAGCATAAGCGCAATCCGCGTAAAGCAACGGAGACGATACGATTCTTGCGTGAGCCATCACCACGGGCATGACCACGGCAGGCATGGGCATGGTGCCAGCATGGGTCATGCACTCTGGTTTTCGCTCGCCCTGACGTTGTTACTGGGCGTGATCCAGATCGTCTCGGCGATCTCCTTCGACTCGCTCGCGCTCGTGGCGGACGCCATCCATAATCTTTCGGATGCGGTGGCTGTCGGTCTGGCTGTTGGTGCGGCGTGGCTCGCTGGCTTGCCCGCCACGAACACGCGTACCTTTGGCTATCGACGTGCCGAGATCCTCGCCGCCACCGTCAATGCCCTGTTTCTGATTGCGCTGAGTGTGTGGGTGGCGTGGCAGGCCTTCGGTCGGCTGGCCGATCCGGAACCAGTTGAGGGAGGGGGCGTTGCCCTGATCGGTGCGCTGGCCGTGGTGCTCAACCTGATTCCCGTGCTCTTGCTGCTGCGGGCCGGTGCCCGCTCAAACCTCAACGCGCATGCCACGATGCTGCACTTTGCCGCCGACGTGCTCTCGTCCGTTGCCGCGATGATCGCTGGCGTGGTGATTGTGCTGACTGGGTGGGTGCAGGCGGATGCGATTGCCAGCCTCGTGGTGGCAGTCTTGATCGTCGTCGCGTCGGCACGTGTGCTTCGTACCGCCGTGCGCATCTTGCTGGAAGAGGCGCCCCCTGGCGTCGACCCCGAACAGATTGCGCGCACGGTGATGGCGCTGCCAGAGGTCTGCAACGTGCACGACCTGCACGTCTGGCAAATCGCGGATGGTTTTCCTGCCCTTGCGATGCACGTGGTGATCGAGCCCGGCGTCGACCAGCACGCGATGTTGCACCGCATCGAGCACATCGTCCAGGACCACTTTGAGATCGAACACGCCACGATCCAGATCGATGTTGATCACACGCGTGGGCTGCAGTTGCAGCGCCGACTGACGCAACCAAGGAGCGCACCATGACGAGCACGCACATGATCTCGGCAGAGGCGGTTCGGACACTGCCCAGTGTCCAGTTGGTCGATTGTCGGTTTCGGCTCGGTCAGCACGGCGCGGGGCTCGAGTTGTATCGCGAGGGCCACATCCCGGGTGCGTTGTATCTCGATCTCGACGACGATCTGAGCGGCCCGATGCGTGACGACCGTCTCGGTGGGCGCCACCCGCTCCCCGAGCGCGACGTGTTCGAGCAGTCACTACAACGGGCCGGTTTGCGTAGTGACGTTCCGATTGTGGTCTACGACGACGGCACGGGCGGTGCCGCGCGCGCCTGGTGGCTGTTGCGTCATCACGGTGTCGCGTTGCAGGTACTTGAAGGGGGAATTGCGGCCTGGGGCGACGATGTGGTTGGCGGCGATCCAGACGCGGTTACAGGCGACCTCGTACTCGGTGTGGAGCGCACGGACGACCTGCTCGACGCTGCGGGCGTCCAGGCTGCAGTGGCCGCGGGTCGCATCGTCCTCGATGCGCGGGCGCCGGAACGCTTCCGAGGCGAGGTTGAACCGATGGATCCGGTTGCTGGGCACATCGTCGGCGCTCGTAACGCACCATTCAACGCTCCTGATGCGATCGACGATGACGTCCTCACGGCCGCCGATCCTCCTATCGTGTACTGCGGATCGGGCATCACGGCCGCCGCGCTTGCGCTTCGTTTGGTGGAACTCGGCCGCGAGGACACACAGGTCTATGCCGGTTCGTGGAGCGACTGGTGTGCGCGGGGTTTGGCCGAGCCCGCCTAGCCGAGCAGGGTCCGCAGCCCCTCGCGACAGAGCGTGGCGCCGCCCTGAGCGGGATGGCGCACGCGGCCCGTTGCCAGGTCGCCAAGCGTGCCCTCAGCAACACGGCCGACGGCGATAATCTCGGCTGGCTGGAGGAGACCCACGAGTTGTTCGAGGAATGGCTTGCCGAGCGCGATCTCACCGACCTTTGGGGCCCGATTGCCGAGTGGCTTCCCGGGCGGGTGCGGGTGGAAGGGGACGGTGTTCCACAGCACCACTTGACGTTCAAGTTCGAGCTCGTCCAGCACGCCATGGATGATCGTGGCCGAGCTTTCGGCCCACCCGCCGGGGCGGAGCGACGACGCAGCGAAGGGCGTGCCCCAATCGGCCAGTTGCCGCTCGCTGGTAAAGGCAATGCCAGAGAAGCGGCCGCCCCGCCAACCCATCGCCTCACCGACGAGGAGTGCGCGAGGCCTTGGTCGCTCGGCGAGATAGGCGAGCACGTTTGCCCGGCGCAGGGCAGGGGCGTCCGGACCGTCGAACTCGGCGACCTGGTCCCGAAACGGGTTGATCAGCGTCGACGGCGTCTCGCAGGCCGCGAGCTCGCCGATCAGTTTAGCTACGGTCACCGTGCTGGCAGAGGGCGACGCATGCGCTGAGCACGCGCCTCGATCCGCCGCGGCGAGCGTGGTGCAACACGAGCCGCTCCGCCTGCGCCATTGCCGGGCCCGCGCCGTGGACCGGGCATCCAGGGGCGACGACTGCGCGGGTGACGATCATTTCCGCCACCACTATCGGAGTCTTCGAGGCTGGCAAGCCACGCAGCGTCGATCTCGTCTTGCCGCTTCGTGTCCTTGAGCGCTTCGCGCATCAGGTGGATGACGGGCACGACGACCAGTTTGGGCGCGATCGTCAAGACCAGCCAGGCCCAAAACAACTCCTGCCAAAGCGTCAGCTCCATATGGAATCCATTCGCATCGGCCAATCGTAGCGATGACTGCACCCTAAAATCGAATCCTCACGCGCGATCGGGAACCGACGCAGGTTTAGCCCGTAAAACCTCGTGTACCGAGGACAGGCGTGCGCTGACCCCGCGGCTACGACTCGAGACCGGCCGCAAGGTCGCGCACGAGCGCCTCGAGCGCCTCAGCGCCACCTGCATCAATCGCATCGATCGCGGCCGAGCCAACGATCGCTCCATCGGTACCAGCGGCAATCAATCCCGCCACGTGTGCGCGAGTGGAGACGCCGAAGCCACCAAGAATTGGCGTGTCGCCCGCAGCAGCTCGTGTCGTCGTCAGCAGCTCGGCGACGCGACTATCGAGGTTTTCGCGCGCACCCGTCACGCCAACGGCACGACGAGATAGACAAAGCCACGGCTGGCCTCGGCGGCGGCGCGGATGCGCTCGGGGCGCGAGGTCGGGGCGACGAGGTGGATTAGGTCGATGTGGGCGGCCTCCGCAGCGTCGCGCAGACGCCCAGACTCCTCCGGTGGGATGTCCGCCACGATCAGACCCTCAGCACCGGCAGCGGCGGCGTCGCGACAGAAGGCCTCTTCGCCGTAGCCCTCGACGATGGCGCCGTACGTCATCGGGACGAGTGGCACGTCGACGCGCCGATGGATCTCGGCGAGCAGCTCGAGTGCACGTGTCGGTGTAATGCCCGCGTCGAGGGCAGCCTGAGCCGCGCGCTGAATCGTCGTGCCGTCGGCCAGTGGGTCGGAGTAGGGGATGCCTAGTTCGATCACAGTGGCACCGCCACGGACGGCGGCTTCCGCCAATTCGGGGGCAGCCTCGTTGGCCATCAGGTAGACCGCGAGCGAGGGACGCGGAATGTTCATACGTTGTCCCGCCGCGCGGCGATCTGGTCGACGTCCTTGTCGCCTCGGCCCGACAGGCCGACGACGATGTTGGCGTAGGGGCCGAGCTCCTTCGCGAGTCGTTCGGCGGTCACGAGCGCGTGGCTGGTTTCGAGCGCGGGAATGATGCCCTCGAGGCGGCACAGACGATCGAAGGCCACCAGTGCCTCTTCATCGGACACGCCCACGTACTCGGCGCGGCCGGAGGTCATCAGTGCCGCGTGTTCCGGGCCGACGCCGGGATAGTCGAGTCCGGCGCTAATCGAGTGTGTCTCGACGACCTGGCCGTCGTCGTCGCAGAGCACGAACGAGCGCGAGCCGTGGAGGATCGAGACGCGACCACCGCTGAGCGTCCGTGCGTGTAGAGCTCCACCATCGCCACCGGCCTCGACACCAACGAGGCGAACGGGGTCGTCGCGGAATGGATGGAAGATGCCGATCGCGTTCGAGCCACCACCGACGCAGGCGACGACGGCATCGGGCAGTTGTCCGGTGCGATCCAACATCTGCGCGCGCGACTCCTCGCCGATCACGGCCTGCAGACGCCGTACGAGGTACGGGTAGGGGTGCGGGCCGGCGGCGGTGCCAATGAGGTAATGCGTCGTCTCGACGTTCGCAATCCAGTCGCGGATCGCGTCGTTGAGCGCATCCTTGAGCGTGCCTGCGCCATTGGTGACGGGAATCACCTCGGCGCCCAGGAAGCGCATCCGGACGACGTTCGGGCGCTGGCGCCGCATGTCCTCTTCGCCCATGTAGACGACTGCTTGCAGGCCGAAGCGGGCGCAGACGGTGGCCGTTGCCACGCCATGCTGGCCCGCGCCCGTTTCGGCCACGATGCGCTTCTTGCCGAGACGCTTCGCAATCAGCGCTTGGCCGAGTGCGTTGTTGATCTTGTGCGCGCCGGTGTGAGCGAGGTCCTCGCGCTTAAGCCAGATGCGCGCACCACCGATGTCCTCGGTCAGGCGCTCAGCAAAGTACATAGGGGTGGGGCGGCCAATGAAGTCTCGTGCCAGCAAAGCGCGTTCCTCGTGGAACGCGGGATCCGCAAAGGCGTCCTCAATCGCAGTCTCGAGCTCGTCGAGCGCAGCCATCACCGTCTCGGGCACGAAGCGGCCACCAAATTCGCCAAAACGACCAAGCTCGTCGGGTGGATAGGCGTCGGCGGCTAGGCCCTCGTTGAGCAGTTCGGAATCACTC
>Ga0194041_10001087_pt1 | contig 11433 bp, 9 predicted proteins | sample JunL449m_MetaG_FD_160082 | JGI IMG/M metagenome (GOLD analysis project Ga0194041, IMG submission 160082) | Anoxic zone freshwater microbial communities from boreal shield lake in IISD Experimental Lakes Area, Ontario, Canada - Jun2016-L442-9m | ecosystem: Environmental > Aquatic > Freshwater >...
GAACCTTCCTTGCGGGTCGCGATTAGCCAAAAGGAGGCGTTGGTTCGTAGTTCCAGCGGAACCACCGACAGCGAGCGAACAACATGCAGTGTCATCTGCATCGGGTGGGGTGTAGTCATGCAGCTCAGCAGTCTTTGCCCAGTATCGCCAGAGTCCTGCACCCTCACGCTGGCCCATCAAGTACTGCGCAGCCCGATCTCTCATGGCTTTGGCTTCTGGCAGATCTACCCCGTCGAGAGCGATCGAGGTCAGAGCCGTTACAAAGTTCACGCTGTCTGGTTGCCAATCCTGCGCCTCGAGCAACGAACTCGCATACGAGGGAAACTCCCCCGAGGCTTTCTGCTCAGCAGAAAGCCAAATAGTTGCACGTTCTACCGAAGCTTTAATCTGCTGTTTCATGGAGTTTCCCCCTGACTCGGAACGCATCTAGTCCTCAGATCTCGACTGGCAAGTGACCGCAAAACTCCTAGATAGTGAGGATACCTGAGCATTCCCGATTAACTTAGGGAAGATATGTAACTCATCCCGGGGACGGATGAGTCAACCAGCAAAGGCATCCAACATGGGTCTTCTTGATAGGTTCCGCAGCAAGCCTGGAACTCAAGCAGTTGTTCAAGAGAACGAGCCTTTGGTCTCGGCCGCAGCTACACCTGCTGCCGAAGTGGAAGAAGAAACTCTCTCCCCGCCAAGTACCGAGGTTGATCCCAATCGCCCTCACCTTGGGGAATGGCTCGATGTGCCGTTCGCTGAAGTTTCCAACCACCCAGACGCGATCGAGCGAATCTACGCCGGCACCCTTGATGGGATGTCGATTCGCGGTGTCTTCACCGAAGAAGAGGTGGCCACGGGGGTGCTCCGTGCTCGCTCCCATGCAGATGAATTCAATGACTACGGTAAGCAGATCTTTTTTGGTACTGCAATCGTCGGCGCCGATGATGACCGTGCCGACTACTACGCCGCTGCGCCCATCATCAACGATCGCGTTGACGAGCTCTTTGATGTGGACTTTGTGGGACGTATTGGACAGGTGCTCTCGGCGGTCGGTGGAGGTCGCCCAGCTAGCGTTCCCTCAGAAGAAGGGCGGGGCGATTACGTTCCGATCACGATTCGCTTTCTTCCGCCAGACGGTGGAGTGATGCATGCGCATACCGCTAACGAGTTTTGTAACTCCTGGGGCTCCTATGAGCACCTGCGCGAAATTGCGAGAATGTGGAACTCCTTGAGCTACTTCGTGGTAGGCCAGAGGCCCGATTCTGGGGGCGAGCTGGTTCTTTACGATCTGATGTGGGACGACACACCTGAAGATGTTCGGGCCTTGCCGATGAGCGAGGAACGAGACGGCCTACTCGAACGGTTCGGCAAAACTCCGGTGGACTTGCAAGTAGGAGACATGATCCTCTTTACCGGAGGAAGAATCTGGCACCGAGTTGAGCCGGTACATGGCGAGCGTGAGCGAGTCACGATCGGTGGATTTGCTGCTTTGTCCCAGGACGAGGAGCAAGTTTATTTCTGGAGCTAGCCCCAGTCTTAGAGTTAACTGCCCAGAAGTCCTTGTAGATCTTCGATTGCCAAGCTGACTGAGGGAAGGGTAATCCGATCGACCTTTTTCCCATAGCGATCGTCACCATCTCCGTGCCAGAACTCAAAGAAGAACCGCTCGTCGATCTCCCAGACTTGCACGTCTAATCCGTCCTCATTGGTGCCAACCTGCTGATGCCACAGTGTCTTGACCTCTTGAGGAGCCATCACAAGCTGAATCGCCAGACGACGGTGATCCGTCTGGTTCGGCGGCGAATAATGCACGAGTGCATCATCAAGGATCACGGCATGACCCGCTGGCACCTCTACCCGGGTGAGCAGTTCGCCCATAATCGCTTGTTCGATTCCACCAAAAGCTTGATAGGCCCACATGCCGCGCCGACTGCGAAGGGAGCGGTGACTGCCCTCGAGAAGGGACATCGCTCCGTTGTCGAGCACGCAATCTACGAGCGCAACCCAGACCGAGACCGAGGCATAACGCGACTCATCAACCACCGAGAGATTTTGGTGAGTTGGGACTACCCCGGTGCCGGGCAACTTGTTCACAAAGTTTGCGATGAGTGGCCGGTAGTCAACTAAGACTTTCTGGGCCTCTGGGCCAAGCACCGAGGTGATCAGATCAAAAGCTTGTCGCCGGAACTCTGGTCGCGAGTGGATAATGCTGAACTCGGCGTAGGTGTCGTTGTAATCCTCTGGCCTGCTCGCCCCACCCAAGGACTCTGCAATGGAGTCATACCCCGAGACCAACTGCTCAACTTGGCCAAGCGACAGCAACGGCATGACCACATAACCAAGACGGTCGAACTCGCCTTGTTGATCTGGGTCTCGGAGGACAGCGCGCTCAAGGTTGCAAGAGTCGCGGGGCAGAAATCCGAGTTCCGTTGGCGATGACATAACCGCATGCTCCCCTAGATGGACCCGATTTGGTACTGATTGTAGCTGGGGACTGCTCAAACCCACCTCGCATCAGCCGCCGATAGTTCGTTGGTGCTTCAAACTGAGGATTACCTCTTAGAAATGCTCGCTTGGGGGTTCAACCTGTTGTCAGATCAGGGTGTTTGCGGTATACATGGAGGCATGAAGAAGGCAGGCGGGGGCCATAATTTTGCGGGTTTTGCCCAAATGGGTCTCTGCGGAGTCGCCCTAGTGGCAGTAGTAGCAGCAGTTCTGCTCATCAAGCCTGCGTCAACGCAGACTCAGGACCTCGCGTCTGCAGAAGTTCCAACCACAGTCCCGGTCAGCACAGTCCCGGTCACCACACCCGCTCCCGCACCCTCTACGCTCCCACCCGATCCCCAGTTTCCACAAGAGACTATCGACGATCACAATGCATCGAAGGCAATGTATGGCTGGGGAACAGCTCAACCCACGCAAATGCGAGCCACAGTGCATTTTGGCGGCACGTCTATCTTGCTCTCACCTGAGCGCAGGCGTCTGCTGGGAGAAGAACTCGTTCAGGTGCGAGAAGCTGCTCTCAAGATTGGCACCGTGGCAGAGGCCGAGAAGCAGGGATACGTGCGTAATTTCCAAAGGATCAACGGCCGGGGCTTCGAGTACATCAACTGGTCTTACTGGAGCACCAAGTTGGACTTGTCTCGACCAACACTGTTGGCCTTTGACGGAGACAGACCAGACTCAAGAGTGATGTCGGTTGCTTATAACGTCCTCGGGACAATGCAGGATGGGCCACCCACTGACTTGCCGCTAGAGGTTATTCCCTGGCATTACCACTCAAATCTCTGTGCGAAAGATAACTCCATCGTCGGTAACGTGGAGTTCGACGCCAATGGAAACCCGTACCCCGAACAGGCTCAGCGCTGTAAAGACTTGGGTGCAGTGTTCCGACCAGAGCTGAATCACTGGATGGTCGACTTGTGGGTCATTCCAGGCTGGGAAAACCCTTGGGGCTTGGTATCGAGTAAGCACCCAGACATGATGTTTGAGCCCACTCCTTGGTTCACCTCAAACAAGACGGGTGACGCAGACGGGCTCGGCCTGTACTGCAATATCCCCGCTGGCGCAGACCCCGCTCCCGCTTCTACGCCTTCCTGAGGTCGAGGGAAGAGTTCAGGACCGAGAAGCTGCGTAGCGACTAGCAATCTCGTCAAATGAGAGCTGCTTCACGCTGTAGTCCTCGATCTCAATGAAGGGTTCGCCGGGTGGTACATCACCGATCATAAAGGTGGTGTAAAAGTCGTCGGCGATCTCATAACCCTGCACAAGTCCTTCGGGGGACTTATAAAAGTGAATCGGAATGGCGTTCTCTGCAAGGGCATAGAGGCTTCCGATAACACGAGTGTTCTGTGAGCGGTTCGGCGCTGTCCCATGCAGTACTCGAATGTCGTACACCATGGCTTGGCCAACCTGAATGGGAACAGTCACCATGAGTTCATCACGGACTCGTTCATGCTCGGCCTCCCACTCCATGGGAAAGCCAGGGCTACCTCGTAGCCCCGTCAACCACTTATGGCTACCCGGCAGAACCTTCATTTGCCCTACCTGTTCGGTAACTTCAGTAAGGGCAAGCCACACGCCCATTGTTGAATGCTCCGACTCGTCGGCAAGAATCCAATCCTGATGCGGAGAAACCTCGGTGTCGGGGCCTGGATGCTTGACCATAAAATAACCGACGAGTGGCTCATAGCCTTCGATCAACCCATTGAGAATTGGCCAGACAATCGCGCCGACCTCTTCGTTGGCGGCCGCTTTGTATTCCTGATCGGGGCTCATCAAACTTGGGTAATACCCAGAGTCAATGCCTGAGTTCAAGCGCGTGTAGGACTCAAGGAGAGCGTCGACAATTTCTGGAGTGGCGAAATCCACAACCACGTAGCCGTCGCGCTGGAACGCTGCTTCAAGGGCTGCGTCTCTGAATGTGGCTCGGGTCACGGTGTCTGGATTTTCAATTGTTCTTGAATCGATCACAGGTTCCGCCTTGTTCGCATCGTCCTCGTATTCTAGCTACAGGCCCATGAAAAGGCCCGATAAATCTTGGCTGGCCTAGGAGCTGCTGCAGCCTCTGACTGTGCGCAGAATGCCGAGCGCCCCATCCCGCTGGAGTCTTGGCCCGATAGAATGACTGTCACAGCCGTGACGCAGAGACGGCCCTGATTGACTGGAGAGTTCTGAATGAGCCTGCAAGGAGCAAGCAAAGCTTGTGAATCCCTGCCCCGAACTCACTTCCTAGACGAGGCAGTTAACCAAGAAATTGCGGAGCGCGGTTTTGCCGTCCTGGCGAACTCAGTTTCTTCAGAAGCGGTTGCAGCCCTAACAGAGATGTATCGCCAGGTGATTGAGCAAGTTGGCCGAGATAGCTCCGGTGTGTTTCTGCCCTCGATGATGATTTCTCGGCTCGACTTGCGGGCGCGACTCTGGGATGGAGTGCAGGGCATTTTGGGTCCCATCTTTGACCCACTCTTCGCACCTGAAACAACCACCGTGGTTGGTGGATCATTTGTCTCTAAACCGGGTTCGCAGAACAGCGCCAGAAACCCGCATCAAGATCCTTCGGTCTTTGACGAGACCCGAGAAGTCAGCATCTCTCTGTGGATTCCGCTCACTGATTCCCACAGCACAAACGGCACCCTCTGCCTACTTCCAGGCAGTCATCGCATGGGGAATCACGTTAGGCCGCCAGATGTGGACTCACTTGATCAAGAAGTCAGCGCCTATGCGCTGAATGAGTCGATTGCACTCGACCTGAATGCAGGACAAGTGCTGGTCATTGACGGATCCGTCATTCACCACTCTCCATCAAATACCTCGGACTTTGAGCGTGTTGCTGCAATCTGCGCGCTCAGACCACCCCAGAGCAAAATGCTCTACGCCCAGAGCCAGAACGGTGCCACCGAGGGCATCGCTCAGATTTACAACGTTGGGGCGGAGCTCTATCGGTCGGGGAACTTGGTAACTCCAACCTTGGACCCAGCTCGTCTAGTCCAGAGCTCCCCTTATCGAGCAGCGAACATGGCCGATCTTCAAGCCTCGCTTACGGCAAGCTCACACGTCTAGAGCTGTGGTCGAGACTTCGCCGGTTCTGGTGGCCGCTCCTCCATCGAGCGATACCCGATCACCACTCGGATATTCTCGCCGTCTTCTACAAAAATCACCCTGACTTGCCACCGCACTCCATCACTAGTGGTGAAGTGCACGGCCACGTTGCTACCGTGCTCTCCAACAACGAGTTCCACGCGGTACTCATCTCCGTAGGCTCTGCGAAGGGCATCAAGGATGAAACTCATCGGCTGGCCAAGGATCTGGGAGTCCTCGAGGCCTACGAGGTCAGCGAATCGCTGATCAACCGCCGTAATCGGTCGCGCGATCTCTTGGCCTTCGCTCAAACGCCACGAGTTCTCGCAGGATACAAGGAAGGGGTCGCCGCCTTCAGTCCACAGCGTGAGTTCATCTACCAAAGGCGTGTCTGGCGGATGCACAGCGAACCATGGGTCCACTGCCCGGGCAGTGTTTTGCTGCAAGGAGTCAAGGTGGTTCTGCAAAGCGGCAAGCTGCTCATCCCAAACATGTTTGAGGCCGCCGAGTTGTTGTGCCGGTCCGGCGTCTTGCAGTTCTAAATTGCGGACAACCTCTCGCAGATCGGATTCATCCATTTGGTACAGGCTCAAGTGCCGCGGGTAAACAACCGAGTTGATGCCCACACTTGTCATGCCCGCATCCTCTGCAAAACGGAGAAGGTCTATAAACTCGTGGTAGTTCGGCCTCATCAAGCAATGAGCAAGAGACACGCTGCCGGTCTGCGGATTTACCACTTTGAGGAACTGCGAGATGTTGCCCATAACTTGATCGAAATTGGCCCCAACGCGGATGGACTCGAAGGTGCCTTTGGTGATGCCATCAAGTGACACCACAATCGACATGGGTAAATCCGAGCAGATTCGTTCAATCTTTGCAGACCACTGAGTTGCGTTCGTAGTAATCGAGACGGGAACGCTGAGCGACATGTCAAGGAGCATCTCCATCACGTTGAGCGGTTCCTTACCGAGGAACGGCTCACCACCGAGAAACACAACCCGCTCAAGATGAGGCAGAAACTCGGCGAGTTCTTCAAAGAACTCTGGACCATAGACAGCGGGGAGCGCAGGGCGATGCTCGCGATGGGCGCGAATTGAAGAGGACCAGTCGCCATTACACATCACGCATTGCAGGTTGCAGACATTCGACATCGAGAATTCCATCTGCTTCGGCCACAGCAGTTGCTCCTCGGGAATCGCCATGGCATCGAAGGAACGTGCAAAAGGGGATGTGCCACCCTCGTCTACCTGCCACTGACAAAACCCACATCCCACCGAGAAGTCACGCTCGGCAAGAGCGTCGCGCAGGCGTGCGGCATCGGCGCTTTGCCAGATCTCACGAATCGTCTGCCGGCGAATGCTGCCGAGCTTGCCTCCACTGTTCTGGCAGCAGGCTCGCACGTCCCCCATCTGATCGAAGTACATCGAAACGCTCGGTGCATAACAGGCCGAGTAAAACGCTTTGTTCTCGAGTGCGCGATCTGCATCGAATACGCCCTCGTCAGCACCTGAGGGCTTCTGACCGATCTGCACGCGGCGCGAATGCATCCTTAATCGCCCCTGTTGGTGGACCCTTGGGCAGCTGGCTCCACTGACCAGTCGGTATTTAACTTCAGGCCTGGCCGGGCCATGACCTCACCATCGATCTTCATCTCTGCCGAAGCCACAGCTAACGCTGCTGGAAACTCTTGATCCAGGTGTCGGTCATCCTTCGGCAAAACGGCGATTCGAAATTGGAACCGCCCCATCGCCATTGGGACTGAGGGAATATCTGCGCTCACCACATAGGTACCTGGAGTTTTCAAAAACTCCGAAGGTCCAAGTTCTCGCTCCGCAAAGACGGCACGCTCACTGGTGAACAGCGACATCACCACCATTCCCTCACAAGGTTGCTTGACCTTGATCACGGCACGAATCGTGATCGACTCCCCCGATTTAATGACATCGGGCAGGGCTTCGATCGACTCAATCGTTACCTTGCTTGCTAGTCCTGTCGGAACTCGGAAGTCCTCGAAGACGGCCCCCGTCTCGGTGTCTAGAGTTGTGGTGGGTTCCTCACCGATGTACTTCGCCATAGCCTCAGCAGGTGTGCCATCGACCACTACCCGGCCATGATCAAGCAGGATCACCCGCTCGCACATTGAGTTCACTGCCCACAAGTTATGCGTCACCAACACCAGCGAGGCTCCGGCCTGGTTCATCTCACGAATGCGTTCCAAGCTGCGCCGTTGAAACTCGAAGTCGCCCACCGAGAGCACTTCGTCAACTAAGAGCAACTCGCATTCAATCGCAGTAGCGACTGCGAAACCTAAGCGGGCTCGCATTCCGGTGGAATACCGCTTCACGGGCATATCGAGGAACTCTTCGATCCCCGAAAAATCTACGATCTCATCATATTTGCGGCGAATCTCAGCCTTCGACATTCCCATGATGTCGCCGGCAAAGAACACGTTCTCATGGCCGGTGAGTTCCGGATCGAACCCAATGCCAAGCTCAATCAGCGAGGCAAACCTGCCATTGACTACGGCCTCACCTCGGGTCGGCTCCACAATTCCGGCAAGAACCCGAAGCAGCGTTGACTTGCCTGCACCGTTATGGCCAATGAGTCCGAGGGTATCGCCGCGCTCCATGGTGAGAGAGACCTCGTCAAGGGCCCGAAAGGTGGTTGACGCTGCGGCCTCGCCGCGCTTCCCAGGAATCAGGGCGCGGGCATTCGTTCGCTCTTGGCTGATCCGGTATTCCTTCGTTACTTGGTTCACCACCACGAGTGGCTCATGATCCATATCAGACCACATCCACAATTCGGTCTTCGATTGACCGCAAGTAGAAAACCGAACCCACCAGAAGTGCTGATCCAAGGAAAAGATGCACCAACAGAAGGCTGAAGTTGGGCCAGTCGCCCATTAGAGCGACGGCTCGCGTTGCTTCAGCTACCACTGCTACCGGGTTGACTACCCCGAGGAACTTAAGGCTTGAGGGAATCTGCGACTCGGGGTAAAGAATCGGGCTGGCTAAGAAAAGCACCTGACTAATTGTTGGCATGGCGTGCGCAACATCACGCACGAACACAGTAATGGTGGCCAGCAAGATGGCAGCCGCAGCGGTGTACACCAACAGCACGAGGAGGACCAAAGGGAGCGCCACCAGAGTGATCGATGGAGGAATTCCCTGCTTCCAAGCCACGCAGACCATTGCCACCAGGCCAACGCCAAGGTCGACAAGTGCCGCTACACAGCCAGAAAGAGGGATGACCTCGCGGCGAAAATATACCTTGCTCAACACTGCAGATCGGTCAATGAACGAGGTTGCCTGCTGCAAGCCCGCAGCAAAATAGCGCCAGACTGCTAAGCCAGCCACCACAAAAGAGAGATAGGGGATCGTTCCACCATCAACATTGAGAATCTGTGAAAAGACCACTGCGTAGACCAGTACCAGCAGCACTGGCTGGACAATTCCCCAAAACAAAGACAGCGAGCTCTGCCGATACTTACTATGCAACTCGCGGCGAGCAAAACTGACTGTGAGACGAGCCTCGCTTCGGGCGCGCTTTAAGCTGGTCGCGGAGAATGGCCCAATGGCTCGCCCCGTGGTGGCTTGAACGGTTGCCTCGCTCATCTGGGCCTTACTCCCCTAGAACAGCTTCTGGTCTCTTGGTCTACGAGATCCACGGGTAGAACGTTACCAGCGGTTTCTGAGAGATCCTCATAGGTACATGCTTCTGAGATAGTCGCCGGGCGCTAGTGAGGAGAGGTTGTGAGCGGCCAGACGGGCTGGATGATCAACGTTCACCCGAGCCGTCCAAAAGCAGATCCAGGCCGTAGGAGATCGCTGCTAGCAGTCGGATTTGTCAACTTCGTTGCTAGCGTAAAGGGGATAACGGGGTCGTAAAGGAGTAATCAATGTGTGGCATTGCCGGGATAGTCGGAGCAGGCGCAGACGCGCTTGTTGACCGCGTCCAAGTAATGATCACGGCTCTGAATCACCGCGGGCCCGACGACCACGGAATAGCAGTGTTTCAAAACGCAGTGCTGGGCAGTGCCCGCTTGTCCATTATCGACCCCGTCGGTGGCCACCAACCTCTGTTTAGCCCCGACCAGCAGTTCGTGACCGTGTGCAACGGCGAGATCTATGGCTACCACCGCATAAGAGAGCAGTACTCGCAGTATCCGTTTCGAACGGGTTCTGACTGTGAAGTCGTACTGCCACTGTTTGAAGAGTTCGGCCAGGACTTGCTGCCTCATCTGCCTGGAACTTTTTCACTAGCCGTCTGGGACGACCGCTCGCAGTCTCTGCTGCTTGCCCGCGACCGATTCGGCGAGCGGCCGCTGTACTACGCAACGACTCCGGATGGGCTCTTGGCTTTTGCCTCTGAATCGCATGCCTTGCGAGCCGCTGGTTTTGGTCAGAACTCCCCTGACCCAAAAATGGTCGCCCAGATGCTTCGTCAGGGATACGTGCCCTCTGGTCAGTCAATCTGGACCGGGATTAAGTCGGTGCCTCACGCATCGCGTCTGCGCTGGTCTCTGGGAAACACTCCGAAGGTCGACCGGTGGTGGACTCCCCCAGCGGTAGCCGAGGGGATCACCGAAGAAGAAGCTGCTCGGTGGTTTCGAGGAGCACTGGATCACGCTGTGCAGGAACAACTCGAGGCTGATGTTCCCATCGGCACCTTCTTGTCTGGCGGGATTGATTCCACCACGGTGGCGGCGCTAGCAGCAGCCCATCACCCAGATCTACATGCTTTCACCTTTGACATGCCTGGCGAGTCAGAGGTTTCTTTCGCTCGAGATACAGCAGCCAAACATGCAATGACACTGCATGTGCTCACCCCCGACACCTCGAATCTTGCAGAGGACATCCTGCAACTCGCCACCACTTGGGATGAACCGTTTGGCGACTCCTCCTCGTTGCCAACCAGCATGCTCTGCAAGTTTGCTCGTGAATATGTAAAGGTTGCATTGACTGGTGACGGCGCCGACGAATTGCTTGGCGGCTACTTGGTGTGGGCCCGAGGCATCTTGGACCCCGGCACTCCGGGAGCTCCCCCACTCAGCGATGACAGCCTGATCAACTCAGCGAGTAGCGGAGCGGCCGCAAGCTCGGTGCTTGCAAAAATGAGGGCGCAGTTCCAGTCACGGAGAAATGGGACAGGTTCTGCAGCATCAAGAGATTCGGAGAATGGCTCTGCGGTTGCGCGCCGATACGCCTCTTTTCGGCAGTACTTCAGTGCCACACAGCTCGCAGCACTCGGCCTGCCAACGGTTGGCCTCGACAACATCGATCTTTCCGCTTATCACTACGGCACAGCCGATGACATCAGCCGGTTCGACCTTGACCACTATCTACCTGGCGATATTTTAGTGAAGACCGATCGCGCATCGATGGCACATGGCCTTGAGGTGCGCTCACCTTTCTTGGACGTAAAAGTTGCCGAAGGTTGTCTGGCGCTGCCTGCGCATCACAAGGTCAATGAGACTCACGAGAAACTGTTGTTGCGTCGAGCCTGCGGCGACTTGTGGCCTGATTCTGTCTCGTCCAGATCCAAGCAGGGTTTCGGTTCACCGATGGCCTCATGGTTGCAGCTACCCGATGTGGCCGAACTCAAGCATGCCCATCTGACAGATCCAGACTCAGCATTGTTTGACCTTGTTGATCGCGATGCCGTTCAGTCCTTGAGCGCGGAAAATGACCAGCGCACCTGGAACCTGCTCATGCTGTCGATCTGGTGGTCGCGTTGCCGAACAGAGCTGGTCTCATCATGAGGGCGGCCTTGGCATGAGGGCGGCCTTGGCATGAGGGTAGACAGTTCGTTAGTTAGATCAGGTCAGTGGTGGGACCACAAGATTCCACCGCTCATTGCAGTAGA
>Ga0194041_10001091_pt1 | contig 11414 bp, 12 predicted proteins | sample JunL449m_MetaG_FD_160082 | JGI IMG/M metagenome (GOLD analysis project Ga0194041, IMG submission 160082) | Anoxic zone freshwater microbial communities from boreal shield lake in IISD Experimental Lakes Area, Ontario, Canada - Jun2016-L442-9m | ecosystem: Environmental > Aquatic > Freshwater >...
CCCTGGATCAGAGCGTGACGCAGAGGGCTGAGATAACGGTAAAAGGGATTGAAGTCGGCGGTCCAACCCAGGTGGCCGAGGGTCTTCTTTTCGTAGAGGATGGGCGAAAGCAGGAACACCAACTGAATTACAATCGGTACCAGTTGAAAAAGGTCACGATAGCGAGCACCTAATAAACAAAGAATCAGGGGTAACCAATAGAGAAAAAGCACAAGATTAAGCAGCGGCACCAGACCGTACCCGAACAAGTTCAAGAACAAGCTGGGTTGGAAAACGGAAAGCGCCAAGACCACAAGCCCGAAGGACTGGAAAAAGGTCTGGACTTGAAAAGCCCATTCTTCTAAGGTGTAAAAGATGGGGTTGAGATTGGTATTCTTGATGTGGCCGGAGTTATACTCGAATAGGCTGGGAGCCGAACTCACCGACGCCGCAATGGCATTCCAAATCACTAGTCCCGTACCGAGAAATACGACATAGCGGTTGAAATCCTGAATCTTGAACACGGTGCCGTACACCACGGCCAGGGCGCCAATGGAGAGAAGGTTGGAAAGACCAAGCCATAAACTCCCCAGAGCCGTGCGAGCAAACCGCGCCTTGGTGCGGGCCGTGGCCGTGAACCACCAAGCCCGGCGGGAGCGCCAGGCGTAGCGCAATGAATTAAAAACAGCGTTCATGGTAATAAGCCAAGGCCTGCTCAAGGGGGGCATCACAAACGATCCGTCCCTGATCGAAAACGAGGCCACGGGTGCAGAACTGCCGCAGAAGACCATCGACATGGCTGGCCAGCAACAGGGTACCGGCGGCCGCGATGAACTCCTCCATGCGTCGCTGAGCCCGTTCAAAGAAACGGGCATCTCCGGCCCCGAAACCCTCATCGAGAGCTAGGCAGTCATGCTGGGAGGCGGTGAGCATCGAGAACAGCAGCCGAGCCCCCATCCCCTCGCTATAGCCCTTCATCGGCAGGTGGATGAAATCACCTAGGCCCGAGAACTCGATCACATCTTCCAGAAACACATCAAATCCCCGCAAGTTTCCATGCAGCAACAGGTAATGCCCCTTGGCGGCCTGCAAACCACTGAGGTCAGAACTGGTGATGAAGCTTTTCTGAATCATCGGAAAAACCGGGCAATAGGCCCGAAAAGTACCGCTACTGGGCTGATAGATCCCCGACACCAACCTGAGGAAGGTGGACTTACCGGCTCCGTTGTGGCCGATCAACGCGACCCGTTCACCATGAAAGATCGTGCAGGTAATACCCCGCAGAGCTTCAATCTCAGCCCCTGAACCGGCCGATCGCAGGGCACCACCTGTGACAGAACGTATCAGAGCTTTCTTAAGACTACGGGTTTCCATGGTGACCACAGGGATCCGCAGCCAAACATCCCGCAACTCAAGCACGGGAGATGCTGCGGAGCTACTCGGATCAGAGCACTCAGCGGTGACAGAGTTCGCACTCATCGCCCGGCCTCCCTCCCAGGGAGCGCCACCTCGAATAGCGATGGCAGCAGCATGGAAAACTCAAGTGGCAAGTATCCTACATTAGCACTTGTGCGCCAAGTTGCTACCTTTTGAAGTGGAGTGAGATCAGAGGATCAGAGAAGAGTTACATAGAATAGCGCAACTTCAAAGAATTATCCCCGAAGCAACTATCGTTGGTGGATAACCTTTATCAGAGGCCAGCCGAGGCAAAAGGTGGACGGAACCGGAGACCTGTTTGAAGAACTACCACCCAACCGAACCAAGAGCGCTCGAGTATAAAGGGCTGGCAGCCGAGGCAAGTCACCCAGCTTGACGATGATGCCTATCACGATCTTGGACACGTCGCCGATTCGCCAGCCGAGCCACGAACAGCAGGCCCCACCTGCTGCAGCTAGCCAGATTACAGTCTGGGCGAGCCGGAATAATCTTAACGATGCACAGTATTACAGCGGCGCTGGCTATCGCGTCAAACAAGCCAAGGCAAAAGCTACGCAGAAATAATAAATCTGTCCCGAGTATCAAGGGCTCACCAGGTCGAAAACTTAGGACTGGCTGGATCAAAAACATGAAAGGGTTGGGCAGCATGCCTGAGGGTAGTCACCACACCCAACAAAAAAACTAGAAAACACAATCATCAACAGGCCTTGCAAAGAGTTCACAATACTCAAGCCTACACTCAAGAAAATCATCTCCTGCTTCAACCAGGAGACAATCTATCTGTTCAATACCAAGCCAAAGGCGCCCACGAGGAGCTACATTTCAATTAGCACCTCGCCCATCATGGTGTACTTGCAAACGTCAGCACAGAAGGACGAACACGTTGCAGCTCACCCGCACTGGACTGGAGCCTAGTCCCTTGCAGGCCAGGTCACGAACAGACGAGATAATGTTACTGTTACCAGCAGTGGCAGTGGATCCTGGATGCACTACACTATTTAAAGGTGCTCACTCCAAGGGAAATCAGAAACCAAGAGAGGAAGATGACTCCATTGCTTGAATACACTCGTCGATGCGACTAAAGGCATGGCTCCATACATAGCCAAACTTCCGATGACTGAGATCCCACCATCGCCTAACTCGCCTAGAACGGAGTCCATACAAGATCACTCCGTAAATGAATGCCCAGTTTGCCGCAACAGCGAAAGCGCCCCACTATTCACCAAGGACTCCTTCCTGATCCTCAGATGCTCGGAATGTTGCACAGAGTATGTAACGAATCCTCCAAGCAATGATGATCTGACGGCCTACTATTCCCGAGAAGAATACTACCAAGGCGGCGAGCCTGGAGGGTACGACAACTACGACGAACAAACACAAGAAAACGCAGATACAGTTAGATCGCTGTTAGAGCATTATGGTTGCAAAAAGGGTTGCATCCTTGATATTGGCTGTGGCTATGGCACCCACCTTGCAATTGCCGCTAGTATGGGATGGCAATGCTTTGGCGTAGAGATAAGTGAACATGCCAGGACTGTAGCAAGTAAACGACTTGGCACCTCTGCCACAATTACGGCCGCGGTTGATAATATTTGCTCCCATTTTTTCGATGTCATCCTTATACTGGATGTCATCGAGCACGTTTCCGACCCGTACAGCTTTTTTTATCCACTCTTAGCCTCCGGGGCGATCCAGCGACATACCGTTGTGATTGTCACCACACCCAATGCCGGCTCGATCTCGGCGATTGCAAATCAAGCTGACTGGATCTATCGCCACCCACCATCCCATTTAACATATTTCACCAAGACGAGCCTGGAAACGCTTTTTAAAAATCTACGGTTCACAAACGTAGAGGCTGAAGGGATCTATCCGGTTGAAGCTAGCAACAACTCAAATCCAGGAATTGAAAACTATGCAGGCCTTCTACTAAAAGCATCTGGCAGTGATTTTCGATCGACTATACAGGCGGATCTTGATGGCTATCATAAAAATAAACCTAGGCTGCAGCAACGGATAGAAGAGATGAAAGATATGCTGCTTACCTTCAAGGGAGCCATCTCTGCGCAAGAAAGATAAATAGCTACACTGATTCATCGGTTAAGTGAAATTACTTGCCGATCAAGTGAGCTGGAACGCGGAATAACATTCAAAAGCACAGTCGCTGGCACCGCCTCGGCCAAAGACTGTGCGCATTAAGCATACATCAGGCCACTCCAATCAAACAAGCATTATCACTCGCTAATTCTAAACTACAAAGAACTTGGCTTAGCTATCCGATCGTTCTGACTATGCCAGGGAAGGTCAGACTCCGTAGCTCACGAGCCAAGAGATCACGATGCATACCATGAAGCTCGGTGCAGACACATACCACCAGGCCCCAAAATCAGTTCTCATCTGCGATGCGCAACTTTGCATAAGCCAAATCGCTCGAAATCCCACTTTCAAAAGTGTCGAGATACCAATCAAAGTAGGCTTTAGTCGTTATACAAAAAATATGCAGCCATCATTTGCAAGCATTCCCTGGCAAGTCTCTCTTCCATAGCTGAAGGTTTTGCCCAGTTGGGGCCAACCAATTTTGAGTAGGCATAAAACCAGCCAACTTTGCGGCCTTTTCCATAAGCAGATCGGGCACGAGCGGCATAAATTTTCCTTGCTCGCCAGAAAAAGTAAGCAGAAGACATGCCCCAGCTGCATCTTTGATTGACAACCAATCAACATAGCCATTAACTGACTCCTCTGTTTCCAACGGGGCAATCATGTAGAGCCTGTATAAATCTATGCCATGAATCAAAGAAGCAAGCCTTATTGTGTTGGGGTTAAGATAATAATGACGAAAACCAAAGGCAACTCCACCCTTAGCCGCTGCAGGATTGGCTCGAAGTGTTTGGGAAGACTGCTCAATCAACATCATCCAATCATGTCGCTGTGTGGCAGAAAGCGATTTATAATTTTGCTCTGATTTAGAGGATGTGGCCATGTTAATGCCGTTTTCCTGATAATACTGAAAAGTGCCTTTCCCAGATGTGACTATGGGGTAAATTCCCAGGCCAGGCAGCGGAACGATCCAAGTTTGCGCCGAACCCCAAAACAAGTCAACAAGCGGAACGGTGGCCGTGAGGCAGATCAATGCACCCATACATTTAGAAAATATTTGGGCAAAGCGGTTGTTAACGCAGGAGTCGACGGCCCAAACTGAGAGAACAATCGCCAACGGAAGGATTGGCGCCAAGAAGGCACTCCCCGAATTCGGGGAGGAAGTAAGCGCAAGGATGGCTTCTACAAGAATCAATAACAACGGCAGGGCAGGCGACCGTGCCAAATCATTCAACGTAAAAGCGAAACCATATCGACGGATATGCCAAAAAGCCAAGCAACCGACCGCAATTATGCCAGACAACAACAAAAGAGCATGAGGAAGGTAAGTGTTAAACAAGATCACGTTGAGTGTATTATGCCATGCAGTCAAGGACAGTAAAGATTTTTTTGTGCCATACTCTGCCGCCTGCTGCCCGTATCCGAAGTTAAAAAGATAACCAAAGACTAGGGATGCACTGCCTAGCAGCCAAGTTCCTGCTGTAATGCTGGCGAGGATCAGACTCCAGACCAACAAACCTAACCGTGGCCATAGGGCTCTCCGCTGAGAGAATGTGTGAACAGCAGCCCCCGCGACAAGCCCTGGAAGGAAGGCAATGGTCATAGTTCGGGTTAAAGGCAACAAGCCCACGCAGATGCCGAATAGGCTGGCCCAAAGTGGGCTTGAAAATCTGCGAGAACGCAACAGGCAAACCAGGGCAAGTGTGAACAACGCTGTCGCCGGTATAGAGAAATGAAAAGAGCGCGTATAAATGATTAACACTGGGCAGGAGGCAACAAGAGCTGCCGCCAGTAATGCACTCGCAGCATTCATCAGGCAGCGTGCCAGCCAATAAGTGCTGAGCACACAAACCACACCAGCCAACAACGGCACGGCAAAACTCGTGAGAATTGATGGCGTAGAGATCCAGAACAGCAGAGAGGCTAGGGCTGGGGCAATCGGTGCTTGGATGCCAGGCGAAAAAACCGACTTAAACCAATCATCTAAACCAGATGCCGACAAAGATCGATAGTAGGAAAAAGCCATACTGAGGTAGCCAGCCTCATCTATATCAAGCAGATTATTTTGGCGGTAAAGCCAAATCCACCTGGCATTTATTGTAAAATAAATCGCCACAAGTAGCAATACTGCTTTATTTGCAGAAAAGGCGCGCCCCGCCCTAGCGACTGGTTCGGTCATGGTCTGATTTTAATGTAAACTATAATCTAGCACGAAGCTATCCAAAGTCTTTTTCAAGGGATTTGGTCAACTAGCGAGAAATTCCTGGCACATGGGTCACCGCGTAAGTATAGCCGTTAGCCATACAGACTTGAGGCATAAGCCGCTCTACCGCATGGAGAATCGTGCCATCATAGGGGAGGGGCTCCTCAGGGTAGTCATCCCATTTCAGCCCCAATCCATAGAGAGATGTCAAGCATCCTTTGCGTGCCCAAAACATCGAGCCGACGGGAAAGTTAATGGCGACTGGCAACGGAGGAAGACCAAGGCGCAGAGCGAGAGCTTCGGCTTGATCGCGGTTCTCACTCCAACCAAGACAATTTGGATCATCTGCAAAGACCATACCTAAGCCGGGTTGCTGAACAAACTGGCTGAGGATGCGATCGAGCATGGGAAGTTTCGTATTACCCAACAGGTTGATCTGCAAAAACTCACGCATAGCAGGCACATGCACACCCTCATTGAAGATCGTGTGCACATGCCCATGCAAGGAGTAGCGACGATCTAGCTCCAGCGCCAGTTCGCTGAGAAGAGTACCCATATCCCTGCCTCGATTTGGCACTAAACGGAGATTGGGATCAAGGTCAAACTGCGCGCTTACTCTAAGGATTTCAGGCTCAAAATTTGGGTCAGAAAAGCTAATATAGAGATCAGGCCTAACGCTATTGAAATTAAGATGAGCTAGAATTGGCGTCAAGAATTCAGGCGAGAAGACGTGCACATGCAGAGCAACCGACAGCTCGTTGAGATTTGCCAAAACAGGACCAGATTCAATCACTTGGACTTGCCATAGACCTGAAGGCTGACCCTGCTGATGCCAATCAACCAAGGGATCACGGCCGGATCCAGATGATAAATTATTCTCGAAATAAATCCCAGGATGGAAGCCTGCAACAGGCTTGCGACCGTAGATATTTTTGCGCCAGCTCAATACGTAACGCTGTGCGATCGTCCGATCGCTGAGGCTAGTATTTGTAGTATGGAACTTTCTGTCAATCAAACGGTGATCAAGGATATAGGCTATGTCGGTGTCTTCCTGTTGAGACTCCTCCCGACATATCTCGCCTAGTTCACGCAACCGCGCAACGTAACTGTCCATTTGGAATCTATCCTGTGCTGCGGCGAGTGACAGCTCGGCAATCTCAATCCGACGCCCAGGATCTTGGAGCAGAGCAAGGGCTTTCTGAGCCAAGTCATTGCAATCGAGGTAGGGAGCGACGCAAGCACTATGCAAATCAGGATAGGGCTCTAACTGTTCGGCTATTCCACAAGCATTCTCGAAACAAAGCACTGGTTTCCCCGCAAGCATCGCGTCAATGGCCACATTTGGGAGCGCATCAAGCCGGGAACTCATGATAAATAGGTCGCAACGTTTAATCAACTCCCGATAGGCAGGTGATTCATCCAGCATGGTCAGCTGTAGGCCAAGCCCACTGCGGTTAATCTGATCATCGAGCCAAACAGACACATTAAAGTCGTAATCAGGAAGATAACCACTACCAATCCAAGCATACTTTACTTTCATGCCTTGAGCATTCTTGGAAATATGGCTCGCCGTTTCGATGAATAAATCGACACCTTTCCGCATCTCGATGGTACCTGCGCCCAAGACAAGCAGGGTATCCTTATCTAAATGGCGCAAATATCGCTCAGCAACCGTTTCTGTTGCCAGCGGAGCAGTGTTGGCTGATCCTCCATCTTGATCAGCCTCAGGCAAAACACAGGGGCCCTGGGGCATCACCTCCATAGGGAGCTCAACCAAGTGAGGGCAGCGCCGCAACATATCATTCATCGTTAGGCGGGTCGGCCAAATCAACCGTGAAGCCCAAAGGCCAACATCAGTAAAAATGGTAAGGGGTTTAACATAGGATGCATATTCATGTACGAGGCAGAGGCAGGGTATGCCTAAGCTGCGTATCGGTTCAATAAATGGGGCCGAAACAATACAATTTGCCAGGGCAAATTCAATCGGCCGACCTAAACTGGCTCGCTTTAGCGCACCCCTGACGACCTTGTGGTTAACAAAGGTGTACCTGGCCATTAATAACGCAGTACCCGTTTCCAAAAAGCGTGAAAACAGCGCGCCTCCACTAAGCAGCACTACGATGACGTTGTGACTTGTGCTGAGCTGCATGCATAAGTTAAGAGCAAGAATTGGCGCGCCAGTTTTTGATGCCTGATGGCTGACAACCACCACCATAGGCTTATTTGGATCATGCTTCTGCCCCCCCTTATATTCAGCCATTCCAGCAATCGTGCCTAGCCGTTTCAGGCTTTGCCGTGCTAGCCGGTTGCGCTTTAGTTTAAGGAATGCTTCCTGGGGAGAGTACACGCAGAAAAGGATGGCTTCTTTTTTTAGCTTACATGAGAGATGTACCCTAAAACTCCCTCAGATGAGAAGCTTATCCAGGTGGTCTCAGTCGCAGCATCCTTTGGGTGAGTCGTCTCTGTAAGGCTGCTGGCATCAGCCGAATCGGAGTCCGCAGAATCAGCAACAAGGCGACTCGAGGCCAACTCAGACTCCCCGCGCGTCCACAACCCACTAAAAAGCGCCATTCTTTGCGAACATAGGCGGCCCCACGCCGCCGCGCCAGGTGATCATCGCCGACCCTCGCCAGTACTAATGGCTGATTGAGATTGTCTAACAATGCACCCTGGTGCAGCAAGCGTAGCCAGAGCTCATAATCCTCAAAGCCTGAGCAATCACGGTAATTACCCGCCGCTAGCACCTCTTGGCGGCGCAAAATGACTGCCGGGTGATTCAGGGGGTTACTCCAGCGACTGCGTCGCTGGAGTAAGGCAGCACCCACGGGCACAGCGCGTAGACCGCAAGGAGCCTGTGGGCTGTGAATAAACTCCAAGATTGGTGTACTAAGAACGACCAGAAGTGGCTTAGCTTGCATAGCTGCCACCTGGATCTCACAGCGCTCCGGTAATGAAAGATCATCTGCATCGGCTCGCACCACCAGCTCTTGCGTACAGGCGTGCAAACCCCTGGCCAGAACTGGGCCAACCCCCTCACCCCCTGGTCCAAGCACCATTTCTACAGGCAAGGAGGTGGCATCTAGGACAGCTACCAGGGCATGCGACGGTGCCCCATCGCAACTCACAACAACCTGTTCGGGCGGCAAAGATTGATCTTTTAAGCTCTGCAAAGCAGCAGCAACCTGGATCGGTGGTTCCCAGGGAGCCAAAGGCATGAGTACACTATAACTCATCACATTCACCACTAATAACGACCTGGTAGCGGCGCCAAAAGTCCCCTAGCAATCGCCTTGAGATTCGCTCCTCGATTTGGTTCCAAGAGAAGCCACAACCAAGGTTTGAAAAGCATCTTCAAAAGCTCCTTAAGCTTAAGATCAAGAGGAACATAGGGCTGCAACAAGAGCCAGCGCAAATTTCGCAGCCCATAAAAATGGCGATCAGGACTATAGAGCTGCATACCAAACCATCGACAAAATCTATTCGGATGAACCGCCCCAAACTGCTGCTTCAGAACCACCTCTGAATGCTGCAACAGTCTGAAGCCGCGTGCCTGGGCGCGAAAGCACCAAGCATGATCTACATAATCGATGTGGAGTTGATCATGAAGACTGCCTAGTTGGGGCCAATCTTTAACCTGAAACGTGGTGCCAGAGCCGATTAATAGCCGGGTCTCCTGGAAAGAATCGGACGAAGGCAACCAGCGCCCATGGCGCACCTGACGCTGCTGATCCCAGATACTTGGCCCCACCACTAGGCGGCGCTCCGGGTAGGACTCAAAGGGCTCTAACAATCGATGAATCTGTTCTACGGGAATTCGGCTATCCTGATCCAAAAGCGTGATCGAGGAAATACCCGGCTGTAGCGCGAACTCAATACCCCGGTTCAAGCCGCCGGCGATACCACCACGATTACCATTCACCACAAACTCACAACCCATCACCGGCTTGAGAAGCGCTGGAAGGCGCTGGCAATTGTTATCGACCAACACGACCAAAAATGATTGGCCCACAAGTGCACGAAGATAGTGCGTAAAATCAGCAGAAAGTGCCCCGAACAAGGGGATCACCACGGCATGGGATTGACGGGCAAGCAGCATCTAATCGTCCCCAATAGATCGCGAATCACAAAGGAACCCCGAGGGGCTCAGTCCACTCTGTAGGTCTGATTTCAAATCTACCTGGGCTTCGGAGCTTAATGAACCCAATACCCCTTAAGGCCCCACCCCCAGCAATGCTCTCACATTCCCAGCGCCTTGATCTTGTTGCCCATCTCCCAGGGCCTGCATCCTGTAGCTGCAGCCTAGGAGTTTGTTGCCCGTAGACCCCAGCCCCACCAGCCACCAAATCTCGGGATCAGCCTGAGTCAGCTGGATCACCCTGGCGGATGTATACGGAGTTGGACTTGACTCTGCTCCACTTGCTGAGGTCTTGGCCTCAGCCCTGCTCCCAGCCCAAGGGACTGGGAGCAGGTGGCTCATCCAGTGGCTGCAGCCAGGTTGGCCTCTGCTCGTTGGAAGCGGAACAGTTTCAACAGGTTGTGACCGGTGCACATCAGGCTCCATTCGCTGTTCACCTTCTCCAGGCCGCGCAGCAGGAACTTGCGTAGCCCCCTGGCCTCCTTGCCCTGACCAAACACGGGCTCGACGATGGTCTTGCGCCTGGCGTAGATCTTTTTCCGGCTTGAAGCCAGGCCCATCACTGGAGGGAGGCTTGGAAGAGTTGCGGGAGCTTAGCGCGGAGCTGCTCGATCTCCTGCTGCTGCTCCTGGCAATGCTGGAGCAGCTCAAGAAATCCAGCCCGAACGCCGACCGGTGTGGCGGACCAGTCCGCTTCTGAAATCCAAGCCGGTGCGGCGCCCATCGCAAACAGTCTCTGCCTGAGATGCAAACGAAAATCAGGCCGCTGTCAAGGGCTCAGCAGAGATGGAGGTCGTTGCGTGCTGTCCCGACCCCTGAATGCTTGTAACCAATTTTTATCCGGAACCGAAGTTTGGCTAATGAGGAGCAGCGAGCAGGCGAATGGGATGATTATCTCAAAATTCTTTCGAGTTTTTGTGACCTCGAATGATCAACAATTTTCAGGCTCTGTGGAAATGAAAAAGCTGCCAGACACGAGTCATGGCTGAGATTCCGCGTCTCCGCACGAAAGGCATGATTGGAATCAACAAAATTCATAACATGGTGCTTGGCAGTATAGGTATTACGCCAGGAATGTTGGCATATTTTCCTCTTTGGTCGCATCCTCCGCTCTTATTGCTTTGTTTGCCCAATGGAGTGCGTCAAAAGTTCAGCCTCTTCAAAAATGGCAGATCGCTTCCCCTGCAGTTGATCTGAGCTGTTCAAGTAGCTCAACACCCCCCACCAACACCCAGGTTCGATCGGCGTCTGAGGCCCTGCCAGAGTCCCAGGCAGACTGGGGGGCGTTGCGACTTGATTCCTTGGCATCGCTCCAGAGCCTGCGCGGCACGGTGGATCTGCTGCCCGCCCAGACCCCCTTCTGGCAGCGGATCGAGGCCACGGCCCGCGAACAGTTCCGCCGGGCCGGTATCGCCGAGATCCGCACGCCCCTGCTGGAGGGCACCGAGCTGTTTGCCCGCGGCATCGGCGAGGCCACCGATGTGGTGGGCAAGGAGATGTACACCTTTCTCGATCGCGGCGAGCGCAGCTGCACCCTGCGGCCGGAGGGCACGGCCTCGGTGG
>Ga0194041_10001099_pt1 | contig 11375 bp, 7 predicted proteins | sample JunL449m_MetaG_FD_160082 | JGI IMG/M metagenome (GOLD analysis project Ga0194041, IMG submission 160082) | Anoxic zone freshwater microbial communities from boreal shield lake in IISD Experimental Lakes Area, Ontario, Canada - Jun2016-L442-9m | ecosystem: Environmental > Aquatic > Freshwater >...
ATCCCTCAGATTACGTAGTGTACATCCCTCAGATTACGAGTGTACATCCCTCAGATTACGAGTGTACAATGTAGTATACATCCCTCAGATTACGAGTGTACAAAGAAGTGTACTTACCCCTCAGATTACGAGTGTACAAAACGGCATGTTCATATACCATATGTAAAATAACCTAATCGATACAAACATTGCAAATATACCAAATTCACTTAAAAATATATACAAAAGTTCATAGGTGCACGTGGGACTCCTTAAAAACCGGTCTTGTGTATAGTGTAAATATGTATAAATTCAAAACTCATTTCTTGACTCAAATCGAAATTCTTGTCCAAAAGTATGTGAAAATTTTCACATATCAAAACAAATGGTCTTATGTATACTTAAATATGTAACTTTGAACACCTATTACTATAAGATAAATTGATACTTCGGTAATGAAAAAAAATTGCTCATTGCAGTACTTCTTATGTAAAATAAGTGTACAAAAACCGGCATAGTAGTGTACAAACAAGTGTTCGCACAATATAAATATCTAATAGTACATTATCAGTAATACTGTACAATGGTGTATAAATGTGAATATATTTAAATCAGTACACTAGTGAACAAAAAGTGTTCAGATATATATACAAAGTAGTGTTCAAAAGTAGTGTACATTATATTTTACAAATAGTATAAAATAGTGTACAACATGTGTACAATTACCTCATGTCACTAGTGAACATTATAATATGTTATTTAAATCCAATTCATGTACAAGTTGTATACACGTCAATTTTTTTTTCCGTACACTAGTATAAAGGTAGTGAACAGCATCCCTCAGATTACGAGTGTACAAATAGTGTACAGCATGTTCAAATTAACATAGGTCGTAAAAGAATGCCATTTTGATTACAAACGTAATAGAATAAAATACTGTACAAGTAGTATACAATTTATATTGTATACTAGTGTAATAAATGTGTACAAGACATCCCAAATCACCAAATCGCTGACTGATATATCGAATAGCGATCTATTAATGAGGGTATGCCTATCGAACTTATTAGACTTACGTCAATAACTCTACAGAAACCGTTCTACAAATCTTTTGGAAAAGTAATGTCCATATGATCACATTATATATCCTCTGACAAACTCTACAATATTTAATAGTAGGGTATTACATAAACTTAACTCTTGCCATGAACTTGTGGCCCTTCATACACGCCCATTTCCAACATATAAAAACATCCCTCAGATTACGAGTGTACAAAAGATCAATTAAAACGCATTCAAAATGATGTAAGTAACTATAGAACATAATATTACATGCTAATATATGCCTCATTCCTGTCTTCTTGTTAAAGGTGCACGCCTTTTCTGGTCTAGTAACGTGTGCAACATCGCCTTAAACTGAACTATCTACTATTCCTAAACTACTAATCAATAAGTATATCCCCCGGATTACAAGTGTACATAAGTCAACAATACTATTGGTGGTCTGTCTCTTTTGAGTGCGCTTATTTGAGGGGCCTACCGGGTTTCAGTTGAGAAGTGCGAGGTGGGTAAGGCCCCTGATTCTTCTTTTCGATTTCGTTTATCGTTCGTCTGATTCCTTCGACTGCCAAGCCTGCTACCGTCAGTTCTGGATTCCAATAGACCGCATTCTTGATACGCTCTGCCAATGCACTGTCTATCATGATTGTGATCTTCGTTTTCGTTTGCGGCCTTGATAAGCTTCCATTCGTTGGTATTGCTGTTTCTGTCTTGGTCTCAGCCTTCTCTCTTAACTTGGTAACTTCGGGATCAGGTATGAGGTCAGCAAAAGGGTCGTTCTTTATCGTCCGTGATTGCTTTGGCGTAGCCATGGTGGTTTATCACCTTTCCGTTTTGTTGGTCTCTTGAGATATCAGTTCTTTTGCCAAACTTCTGAAATCTTCCGCTCCGGGGCTGGTAGGGGCATACACAGTAATCGGAACACCTTGCGATGGACACTCGGCAAGTCTGACGTTCTCACGAATCTCAGTCTTGAAAGTCTCGGTAGCAAACCGTTCTCGAAGAATCTCGACAACTTCCTTGCCGTGACGTGTTCTGCGATCCACCCGGCATGCGACGATCCCACAAATTCTCAGATGAGGGTTTAGGCGTTTCTTCACCAGATCAACCGTCTTCATGAGCTGGGCAAGGCCATGAAGGCCCATGACATGGCATTCCACAGGAACAAGCAATTCGCGAGCGGCATTCAGGGCATTGACCGTCAGGACACCAAGGGTGGGCGGACAGTCGATCAAAACATAATCAAACTCTTTGTCAGTGAGCTCATCAAGCTTCTCTCGCAAGCATTGTTCAGCGCCGGGTTGTCCAGCCAAGGCTTTTTCGGCACCCACCAACCAGGGGGAGGAAGGAATGATCGAAACATTCTCGCAGGAGGTTGAGCGGATCAGGCTTTGAGTCGGAGTCATCTCTGGATCAGCAAGAAGATCAAAAACACCACGACCGACATTGGAAATATCCATCCACTGAGTTGCTGAAAACTGAGGATCAAAATCGACTAATAGAACACGTCGTCCAGACGCAGCAAGCGTAGCTGCCAGATTGACGGACGTGGTGGTCTTTCCAGACCCACCTTTTTGATTCACAATCGCGATGATTCGCATGGGGTGGTCGCTCCTTCTATTCATGACTACTTCATAAGTTATCGGGAAACTAGGACTAACGAGAATAAATCACAAAAAGAAAATGGCTCATCACGTCAAAGAAGAAAAGCGTATTGATGGACAGAAAAACGAGAACAAGCACACACCATCTACAATACTATATGCTCGCGCGCGAGATAAGAATCACTAAATGATACTAAATAGGACCTTATGACGAATTGTGTGCATGAACGATATGTGGAAGGGATTGTTGGATGTTGATATGGAGAGATGGTTAAGAAGCCCCCAAAAGAGAAATATAGCGAAAAACAGAAAGCGAAAACGGAATAAAAACATATAAGACTATACTATATAATATTATACGGAAATGTAGATAGAATCATTAGTGGCAAAAGAACCAATCTTAGAGAGAAAAACTCATATGACACATGGTTAATGAGACACTTTGTAGTCAAAAAATAAGTACAGGATAGAAATCGATGTAAAGGATATGAGAGAGAAAGCCATGAAAGACGATGATAAGATACTATAAGTCATTATATCTATAATGGATATGAGATATTTAAGACATGTTTGTGGAAAACGTGTTGGATGGCAAGATAGGCGCGTATGAGGTTTGAGGTGGTCTGGAGAGCCGTCGCGGTAGAGAGGGCCGTTATATCAAGCCGTTGATAAGAGACACAAGTAACTACTTTTATATGAGATACGACGTAATTCCGTAATACTTCATGAAGTCGTCCTAGAGATAAACCGGTAGACGTCACCAGTCAGGTATGGAGAAGGAAACGAAGTGGTAATAAGAGTCTATTGCATTGATTTATAGTGACTTATAGAAGTACTGGAAAATATGGATCGGAGAGTATACGGATTTGAGAAGTGATGAGGGATGGGGAAACATAGACTGATGAGTTTGAACAAAATGAACGTATTTCCAAGAAAGTGCTGGCAATCAGGGTGAAGTTACTGTAACATCTAGAATGTCGAAACGACGGACGGGCGGTGTCCCGAAAGGGGTACAAAGGCCTGTCCTTTCTGTTTTGATATAGCGATCTTTGACAATCCGGTCGATTCGTGGATCAGAACAGATCACCCCCCGTGATCGTTCTGTGTAGTTGTTAGATACCCCTTGAGGGAAGCCTGCGCGAGACTGGTAACGTTGGGTGTTCGCACTTAACAGGCTGGATCGCGTGTTAGATAAATACAGTTCTTCAAACCTCTCCTAGAGTTCACAACAAAGCCCGAAGCGCCTTGAGCGGTCCGGCGAGTGATACTGATAGGATTTTCCGCTATCCTTTATAAGGATGGACGTGAAGCATTTCGAAGGGTTTGATCCTGGCTCAGAATGAACGTTGGCGGCGTGGATTAGGCATGCAAGTCGTACGCACAGCAATGTGAGTGGCGCAAGGGTGAGTAATACGAAGGTAACCAACCCCGAAGTTGGGCATAGCCGCGGGAAACTGCGGGTAATTCCCAGCGATGTTGCGAGATGGCATCATTTTGCAACCAAAGGTGTGATTCCGCTTTGGGACGGGCCTTCGTGGTATTAGGTAGTTGGTGAGGTAATGGCTCACCAAGCCTACGATGCCTACCGGGTGTGAGAGCATGACCCGGCACACTGGAACTGAGACACTGTCCAGACACCTACGGGTGGCTGCAGTCGAGAATCTTCGGCAATGGGCGAAAGCCTGACCGAGCGACGCCGCGTGAGGGATTGAAGGCCTTCGGGTTGTAAACCTCTTTCGTAGAGGAGGAAGGGGCTGTGAAGAACAGTCCTTGACCTATTCTAGGAAGAAGCTTGGGCTAAGTTCGTGCCAGCAGCCGCGGTAAGACGAACCAAGCGAACGTTATTCGGAATTACTGGGCTTAAAGCGCGTGTAGGCGGACTACCACGTCGGTCGTTGAAATCCCCCGGCTTAACCGGGGAACTGGCGCCGATACGAGTAGTCTGGAGGTGGGTAGGGGAGACTGGAACTTCCGGTGGAGCGGTGAAATGCGTTGAGATCGGAAGGAACGCCCGCGGCGAAAGCGAGTCTCTGGACCCAAACTGACGCTGAGACGCGAAAGCCAGGGGAGCAAACGGGATTAGATACCCCGGTAGTCCTGGCTGTAAACATTGGGCACTGGGTAGTGGAACCGCCGATGGTTTCACTGCCGCAGGGAAACCGTGAAGTGCCCCGCCTGGGGAGTATGGTCGCAAGGCTGAAACTCAAAGGAATTGACGGGGGCTCACACAAGCAGTGGAGTATGTGGCTTAATTCGAGGCTACGCGAAAAACCTTACCTAGGCTTGACATGCAAGGATTAGTCGGCGGAAACGTCGATGACGCCGCAAGGTGGAACTTGCACAGGTGCTGCATGGCTGTCGTCAGCTCGTGCCGTGAGGTGTTGGGTTAAGTCCCGTAACGAGCGAAACCCCTGTGTCCAGTTGCCAGCGCGTAAAGGCGGGGACTCTGGACAGACCGCCGGTGTTAAACCGGAGGAAGGCGGGGACGACGTCAAGTCATCATGGCCCTTATGCCTAGGGCTGCACACGTACTACAATGGGCCGGACAAAGCGACGCGAGACCGCGAGGTGGAGCAAATCGCAAAAACCGTCCCCCAGTTCAGATTGTACTCTGCAATTCGAGTACATGAAGTTGGAATTGCTAGTAATCGCGGATCAGCACTGCCGCGGTGAATGTGTTCCTGAGCCTTGTACACACCGCCCGTCAAGCCACCAAAGGGGGGGGCATCCGAAGTCGTCGGAGCTGAAAGGCAGACGCCGAAGATGAAACTCCTGATGGGGACTAAGTCGTAAAATTGTTGCGACCGCCGCGAGTAATTGCGGTGAAAAAATTGGCTGTATGCTGGAAACCCCGCGTATCCATCTGGTACGTATTCTGAATCGTGGCTAACGTAAGATTCAGAGTCGTGAAAATCCAGTGGTGAAGCGGACAATCAGCAGGGAAGTTCTCTTGTCTAGATCGAGCCAAATATCTTGACAATAACCCCTCAGAGACTACACGCCGACTCCTGTTCAAGAAGGGCAACCTTCATTGATGCCGTAAAGCGTTGAGCACAGGAAGATGATATAGTCCATGCCACCATGCGAATGGTGGAAAACCATGAACAAGGTAACCGTAGGGGAACCTGCGGTTGGATCACCTCCTTTCTAAGGAATATTCAGCAACGCCCCGTACTGTGTTGATCACAGAACGAGGAGCGTCGTCGGCCACGGATTCAGTTTTACTGGCCCGCGCCGGCTTCCCGCACGGGGTATTTTCTCCAAGTGAGAAAGCCTCAACTACAATCCACGAGATCGATGGACTCATCGCTCCCAATTTCCTGCGGTTAAACGCAGGATCACGGGGCGCGACCGTCGTCGGCATTTATGCTGATTTACGGTATCGCCCCCTGATTCGTCTTGTAAAAGACGCATCTGGGAAACGATCTTTGACAATTCGGCAGGCTTGTGAAATTAGACGAGCCACAAGGCTTCGGTCAGATCAGCAATGATTTGGCCGGTAAAAAGCGTTTGTGGCCGTGGCATCAGAATCTCCCTCGACTTCATGAGATAGGAAACTATTTCGTGACGAGTCGAATAGAAAACGCCGCAGCAAAAATTGCGGATACATGAAACACGAGAAAAAATGCAAGTTCTCGACGTGCCAGACTGAGATGTCGTGAGACATGTACTTAGTTTGGCCATTGGAGGAAGCGACAATCTCAGACAGTACCGAGCCGGTCAAACGGCTGGGTTCGAGTCGGTGTGGTCAAGCTTCTAAGGGCGTGGGGGGGATGCCTAGGCGTCATCAGAAAAGTGAGCGTGGAAGGCTGCGAAATGCTTGGGGAAGCTGCCGAACGAGCGTCGATCCCAAGGTACTCACGAAAACCCAGGGAACTGAAACATCTCAGTACCTGGAGGAACAGAAATCAACAGAGATTCCCTCAGTAGTGGCGAGCGAACGGGGAATAGCCTAAACCGCGTGGGATACCACGCGGGGTTGTGGGACCACTCATTGGAATTCGTTCCGATGGAGTAAGAAAAATGAAGTTCAGTCAAAGTTGTCTGGAAAGTCATGCCATAGCGGGTGAAAGCCCCTTAGACGAAGCACTTCATTCTCTCGAGTGGCACCCAAGTAAGATCGGGCACGAGAAACCCGGTCCGAATCCACGGGGACCCTCCCGTAAGGCTAAATACTCGATGACGACCGATAGCGAACCCAGTAGAGCGATCGAAAGGTGGGAAGAACCCCGAAAGGGGAGGACACTGAACCTGAAACCCCATGCCTACAAGCGGTGGGAGGGCGTTAACGCCTGACCGCGTGCCTTTTGCATAATGATCCAGCGAGTTATGGTAATCGGCCTGGTTAACCTCTTTAGGAGGGGAGCCCCAGGGAAACCGAGTTTGAATAGAGCGACATTGTCGATTGCCATAGACGCGAAACCAGGTGATCTACCCATGGGCAGGTTGAAGCGATCTTAACCGATCGTGGAGGACCGAACTCACCAGTGTTGAAAAACTGGGGGACGACCTGTGGGGAGGAGTGAAAGTCCAATCAAACCTGGAGATAGCTCGTTCTCTCCGAAATAGCTTTAGGGCTAGCCTCGGACCACTACACTATGGGGGTAGAGCTACGGAATTTGGATGGGGGGCTTCCCGCCTACCCACTAAAACCCAACTCCGAATACCATAGTGATTATTCCGGGAGACAGAACGTGGGGGATAAGCTTCACGTTCAAGAGGGAAAGAACCCAGACCGCCGATTAAGGCCCCCAAGACGATACTCAGTGGTAAAGGAAGTGGGATCGCTAAAACAGCCGGGATGTTGGCTTAGAAGCAGCCATCATTTCAAAAGTGCGTAATAGCTTACCGGTCGAGCCATCCCGCGCCGAAAATGACGGGGACTCAAGTATCGCGCCGAAATCGCGGATTCGTAAGAATGGTAGGAGAGCGTTGCCCTCGGCGTAGAAGCTGGACCGGAAGGACCAGTGGAGCGTGGGCAAGTGCGTATGCTGGAACGAGTAACGATAAGATGGGTGGGAAGCCCATCCGCCGAAAGCTCAAGGTTTCCTGGGGAAGGTCAATCCGCCCAGGGTTAGTCGGGACCTAAGACGAGGCCGAAAGGCGTAGTCGATGGACAGCAGGTTAATATTCCTGCACCCAATATAAAGGTTGAACTACAGAGGACGCCGTGCAATGGGCGGTCGGGGTGCTAGATGTCCCCGTGCCGCAAGGCCGACAGCATTGTTCTGGAAGCCGCCCTGCCACATGGCCACGAAAAGCCCTGTAGGGACGATATATTGGCCCGTACCGTAATCCGACACAGGTGAGCGAGGTGAGTATCCAAAGGCGTTCGGGAGAACTCTCGTGAAGGAACTCGGCAAATTGACCCCGTAACTTCGGGATAAGGGGAGCTCACCGCAAGGTGAGCCGCAGAGAATCGGCTCTAGCGACTGTTTATCAAAAACACAGGACGCTGCGAATTCGTAAGAAGATGTATAGCGTCTGACGCCTGCTCGGTGTCGGTAGGTTAAGGAAGCTGGTTAGCGAAAGCAAAGCTGGCGACCGAAGCCCCGATAAACGGCGGCCGTAACTATGAACCATGGCAGGACCAGCAGCCCTCAAAAGCTGCCGCCAACGTAGTTCCGTGAACAAATTCGGCTATATGCTGGAAACTCCGGTGTATCCGGTGGTACTCGTCCATGTGATAATGGGCAGTGAAAATCCATCCGGTGCGGACAATCAGCAGGAAAGACCGAAGCTAAGATGATCGATCTAAGCCAAGTTGCTGATCAAATCGGGTATTACTATGCTGGATTCAAGGCCTTGTCAAACTCCTGGAGTTGCGACGAGGGATGAATGACGGAGGCAAACGTAAATACTCAGAAGATCAGATCATGGCGATCATTAAACTTCGGAATCCTCAGAGACTATACGCCGAACTCAAAACCCACTACGGTTTTGGGATGATATAGTCCGACCCATGCAGCGATGTATGGAACTGGGTAGAAATAACCTGGTCGGCTCTGATTCAGAGCTAGTAACAAAAGTGGACGGTCCTAAGGTTAACCAATAGCTAGCCTTAGTAAAACTTGGCTATATGCTGGAAAGTCCGGTTAGTATCCGGTGGTACTCGTCCTCTGATAAAGGGCAGTGAAAATCCATCCGGTGCGGATAATCAGCAGGAAAGGTCAAAGCATTCTCTGGTGGTGTTATGCTGAGTTCGTGACTGGTAAAGGTTGTTCTGTGCATCTAATCCATGCATATAACGGCTACAAAATCTGCCTTTACCGATAGGCACGCACTCAGCGTGCAACATTAGATAACGCTATGAAATCCTCAGAGACTATACGCCAAGACTCACCCTCGGGTGAGCCAAGATATAGTCCGAGCTGCGTGGCGACACGTAGAGACTGACAGAAATGATCAGTCCTTGACTTATCACGCAAGTGAAAGGTCATGTAACAACCCTGAGCGAAATTCCTTGTCGGGTAAGTTCCGACCTGCATGAATGGCGTAACGACTGGAGCACTGTCTCCACGGGAGACCCGGTGAAACTGTAGCCGTGGTGAAGATGCCACGTACCCGCGGTCAGACGGAAAGACCCCGTGAACCTTTACTGCAGGTTGTCATTGGGCGAATGTTCGTTCTGTGTAGGATAGGTGGGAGGCTACGATCTCGCGGCGCCAGCCGTGAGTGAGCCAACGGTGAAATACCACCCTGAGTGTACATTCGTCCTCACCGGTTGCAACATCAACCGGGACAGTGATCATCGGGCAGTTTGACTGGGGCGGTCTCCTCCTAAAGAGTAACGGAGGAGTGCAATGGTACCCTCGGCCAGGTCGGCAATCTGGCAACACGAGCGCAAACGTATAAGGGTGCCTGACTGCGAGTCTGATAAGACGAGCAGAGACGAAAGTCGGCGTTAGTGATCCGGCGGTCCAATATGGAATGGCCGTCGCTCAACAGATAAAAGGTACTCCGGGGATAACAGGCTTATCTCCCCCGAGCGTCCATAGCGGCGGGGAGGTTTGGCACCTCGATGTCGGCTCATCGCATCCTGGGGCTGAAGAAGGTCCCAAGGGTTTGGCTGTTCGCCAATGAAAGCGGTACGCGAGCTGGGTTCAGACCGTCGTGAGACAGGTCGGTCCCTATCTGTCGTGGGCGTAGGAAACTTGAAGAGATTCTTCCCTAGTACGAGAGGATTGGGAAGGACCGACCTCTGGTGTGCCAGTTGTTCCGCTAGGGGCAGCGCTGGGTAGCTAGGTCGGGAAAGAATAAACGCTGAAAGCATCTAAGCGTGAAGTCCACTCTAAGACTAGGTTTCCTTTCGAAAGATGAAGGCTCCTGGAAGACTACCAGGTCGATAGGCCGGACGTGTAAGGCAGGCGACTGTCTCAGCTTACCGGTCCTAACAGCCAATCGCTTGTCCACCCCGACTCGGTTCCATCCGAGTCCGGCAACAAGAGATTTTAGTCCCTCCAAGTGAACTTGTCAGACATGTAAAGACATGTCCACCGTGTGTCAGTTCTCCGCAACAAAGCTGCGGATGAGACTCTGACCACACCACGGTCCCAAAACGACGTGGCTCATTAATATTTCACAAGCCATCCGAACATACGTTGTGTGTAGGTTGAAATCATACCTGCACACAACTTTGTCGGCGAGCATACTGACGGGGTCACACCCGTTCCCATTCCGAACACGGCCGTTAAGCCCGTCAGGCCAATGATAGTGCCTCTGGCGCGAAAGTCGGTTATCGCCGGCATCCTACAACAGGACGCCCTGAACTTTGTTCAGGGCGTCTTTTTTTATATACATTTCTCCTCATCTCCCCCCCTGCCAGGTCGTCACACCGCACATCTAAACACTAGCAAGACCTTAGAATAATGTCGGATAACCATTTTTATCCAACGTCTGCTTGCTCTTCATTAGCGGCCTCCTCTTTCGCAAGTATCTGATAAATCCTGTATTTTAATTCGTCACAACTTCCCTTTCTGTAAAGAGAACGGTTCGTGCTGCGAAACAGAATTCCTGTCCGATGACACCAAAAGAAAGACCTCCGCTAATTTGAGCGGAGGTTAACTTACGATCACTCTTTATCAGGAGTTAGAATGGCCGTTAAAAAGGTCGGGTGGGGATTCAACAGCCATCGCTCCTAAAGATATAGAGATATGTCGCGGTAGAAAGTGCGAAAATATCTCGATATTTTTTGGTACACTTGTGCAACAACATCTTCTACAAGCAGGCAGTACGTTCTATTATCGTCAGTGCAACCGTTCTGTCTCAATTCATGCTCCTATGCTCTAGGCTTTACGACAAGCCACTGATTAGTCCATTATGCGGTCTCATCTATCCCTGATCCACCCCTGTCAGAGACAACAAAACGCTTTAGGTTATCTCGAATGAGCTGCTCCATAAGCTCGCCTTTGTCCATGTTCATCATAGTGGCGTGAATACTTAGTCGCTGGATAGCTTCGCGACTTAAACTGATAGAGGTTTTTACCTTTAATGTGCTTGAACGCTTGATAGCCTTGACCTCAGCCTTTTTAATCAACCTAGATACGATAGGCTGTGGTGTGTTTTCAGGTTTCGAAGACATCGCCCCCCCCTTCCCTGCTTGGTTAAATCGGTGCGACAAGTGGACAACACTCACTATCCTTTATATCGACAATAGATATAGGGAAACCGTTAAATATTTTTCTAACGGTTTACTGCAATACCTTTATAGGTAAAGAATGGGATGCTCTAATA
>Ga0194041_10001103_pt1 | contig 11337 bp, 9 predicted proteins | sample JunL449m_MetaG_FD_160082 | JGI IMG/M metagenome (GOLD analysis project Ga0194041, IMG submission 160082) | Anoxic zone freshwater microbial communities from boreal shield lake in IISD Experimental Lakes Area, Ontario, Canada - Jun2016-L442-9m | ecosystem: Environmental > Aquatic > Freshwater >...
CTTTAATATAATTAACAAATTCCGTTAATGCGTCAATCTTACCCTGTTCAGGATTAGTTGCTGAACCACTACCATAAGTTACAGGATAAAATTTACATAAATCAAGATATTCCTCAATCATTTCTTTTTTTGACATATCACCATATCCCGCTAAATCACGATATTTTTCTAAATTTTTAACTAATTCATTTGAATTAATACCTTTATGATTACTAGCTATAAAATTATAAACACTATCTTTAATTACTGAAGGTGTATGTCCTCTAGCGGTAACTATTGAAAATATTGACCCATTATTAATTGCCTCAACAAAATCAGGCCATGCTGGCCCTAACTTCGCTAACATCGCATCAACCACAAAGTTTTTATCACCCTCTGTAGTGAAATATCTGAAAGGATTTGATGCAAAACCAACAATAGTATGTCCATCATACTCAAAAGGTTCCTTACTGTCTAAATTACCTCTATAATGAGCAAAATCTTCAGTGCTCATCGGTACTTCATTTCCGTTTTCATCTTTTAAAATGATTTTGGTTGGCATTTCTAAAATATTATCATCCCAATCGAATGCGTAGTATTTCATATCAGGTGTACCTGTATCGTCAAAACCTTCACGTAATCTTTTTCTATTCATTTTATTTTCTTTTTAATATAAATAAGCCGACACTTAAAAAAATGTCGGCTTATATTATTACTTCTTATTAAATATTCTCAAACGATGCTCCCGTCGGTGTAATATAGAATGTAATATCTATAAATTCTAACGACTTAGTTGGTTTGATGTAGATTTTACCTGTCATTTGGTTTCTATCTAAATCCGCAGAGTCTGAAGAAACTGTTACACGGAAATCGTATAAACCTCTATCTCTTCGGATACCGTCCAATATTGGATTCACCGCATTTAAGAAATCTTGTCTTACTTTATCATCGTTTTGTTCGAATAACAATCTCACCGAAACTGCTGAAATCAATTTACGAGCTTGTAATAACAATCTTCTTACGTTTATTCTGTCAAGTGCTGACTCTTTAATTTGAAGAGTTTTATTACCCCAAATTACCGTACCAACATCTGAGAAGGTAGCGATTGGGTTAATTCTTCCTTTGTAAAGAACGTCTCTATCTTCTTGAGTCAGTTTCTTACGTGCTTTGATTGAGCTAACTATACCTCTTGTGTAACCCGCCGCTGCGAACCAAGGGAACGCTACGTTATCGGTTAACGCTAAGTTTTTAGTTACTTCACCTGTTGGTGGTAAGTAGATTTGTGTATTATTAACAGTATCTCTTACTAAAATCCATGGGTAATAAGTAGCCGTGTAGTTAGAGTCAACTCCCGCAGTTTCTAAATTATCTACTGCCTCTTGTGGTAAAATCATATCAATTGGGTCACCTAATGATGGTGTGAACATGTTATAATCAGGTGTTGTTGTAATATATACAGAATCCGCTCTATTAAACTCAATCATTTCGACTGCACTTCCAACCAAGTCTGAGTTATTTACATAATCAATACCAGGTGTTACAAATACGTTGATGTTAACCGCTTCAGGATTAGAGAATGTTTGAATCCCTAATAAGTAAGCGTAGTAGTCAGTATTTGCATAATCAACTCTGTTTTGACCAACAGTAATTTGTTTAAATGCTCCCCAACCTGTTGCCGTAGGATATTTTAATGTTGGACAAGAACCTTTTAAGTAACCTGTTCTACCTAACACATATCTGTCAGAGTTTGTTCTATATTCTCTATAGATATCCCATCCGTCAAACCCTCCACTAACTAAGAAAGAGAATTTTCTAGCGTATAATCTGTAGTATGGGTTATCTTCATTATCAGGGTCTGAACTAAATTCAGCATCACCACAAACGAATTCAGGGGTACCACTTGTAGAAAATGCGTTTGGTATTGTTATAACATTAGCATTTTTATCCATATGGAATCCTTTAGTTCTATAAGACCATTCAGGACCTGTAACCGCATCACATAATGATGTTGATGGTATTTGTTTACCTTTATATTGGTAGAAATCAGTATCAATACCAACAGTATCTGAGATACCTAAGTAAGTTCTTCTAATATTATCACCAGGACTTGTAGAAACTGCGTTAGCACCTGTTGATAAACCAAATGGTGGGTCAAAAACAACTTCACCTGGGTAATCATATTTAGATTTAATTAATGGGAACGGTGAACGACTTCCAGCATATGTTCTAGTTGTAAATCCTAAGAACCCACATGGTAATGCGTCAATCGGTGCGTCTTCATTAAGTTCAATCATTACATATTTTGAGTTCAATTGGTATTCACCATCAGATGTACCAACTTTTTTACCAATGTAATTGTTATCACTTGGGTTCATATTACAGTTAGTGAATTTCTCAATGACAACAGGGTTATTATCAGTATCAAAGAAATCTCTAACTAATACGTCAAATGTTCCGTTGTTAAATGAGATATTCGCGATAGATATTTTTACTTCTGTATTAGCATCTTCACCATCAGAAATTGTGATAAATTTAAATAAGTTAAATACTTTAGAACCTCTCAACTCAGAAACAACCCATGGAGATACTGGTGATTGGTATTTCTCTAAATAGAAACCGATTGAACTAACACTTTCACTTCTTGCCGAATCTAATGCGTTTAATTCACAATTTAAACCTCTAATATAACCTTTTCTGTAAGCATTCGTTAATAAAACAGAATATGTCTCTTCAACAAATAATGGAATTGATTCTCTATCTTTACCGAAATTTGATTTACCAAATACTTTACTTAGGTATTTTGAATCTGAATTAGATAAAGAAGTTTCAAAAAATAGATTAGTTCCGTCAGCTTTAGTTACATTTAAACCAAACGTTGAGAATGGGTTTTTAGTAACACCTGAATAACCACCTGTACATACCATTTCAACATCAGTTAAACCTGATACTTCATAAGCCGCACCATCATTACCTGAACCATAAGTCGCTAAACCTCTTGAACGCATTGTTGCAATAACTAAATCATCGTAATCTGTGTAAGCAGTTCCTGAATAAACATAAACTCTACCCATTAAAGTACCTGTATAACAATGAACAGGTTTTGTGGTTGTAGTTGTTGTTGTTGTTGTTGGAACAGGTGTTACACAAGGATTAGTTGTAGTTGTTGTTGTTGAAGGAGAAATTGTTGTTGTTGTTGTAACAGGAATTAATGTTAAATCAGTAACAATTGACCAAAAAGAATAACCTGTATAAGCACCACTACCAATATTATCAAATAATGCGTAGTACCAAGAATCATTTTGAGGTGCAGTATAAACCGCACTTGATGAATCTACACCATCAACATCAAATACGTTAGTTGAACCAGTGAATGCTGATAAAGTAACATAGTCAGAATGAGGTATAGTACCATAATAATTAATTGAACTTAATTCTGTTGTAGGTTCATTTAATATATTAAAAATTTGTAGTTTAATATCGGTATTTAATGTTGAAATACTATTATCGAAATTTTCATACGGTAAATTAAGTTTAGACGCAATTTCATCAGGAAATTGTGTTGGGTCTAAGAACGTGATACCGTCAATACTATTATTACATCCTGAGAAATCAATTGCAAAATCAATCGTTTTGAAATCGACACATTCTGTAACACAATCAACTGTTGTTGCACTTTCACAAAAGAAATCAACTGTTGTTTTATCAACGTTTGCTTTGGTTGTTATAGACCATGAAGGTCCCGCGTCGTACCCCGATAATCCTAATATTCTAGTAACGAACAATTGATTAGATTGTTGTAAATAAGATTTCGCAATGTAAGACGCTTCATACTTAGGGATTTGTGTATTCACAAATTTTTCAGGAGATGTTCCCCCAAAGTAAGATGTAAACTCATCAAAGTTAGTGATAAAAATAGGTTCGAAAGCTGGACCTTTTAAAGTTTCACCTACGATACCTAATGTAGTAACACCAACACTTTGAGCTACAAAACTCAAATCGACCTCGGATGTGTAAACCCCAGGTGATACGAATACTTTACTGTTTGTCGCCATTATTTTTTGGTTTTTTTATTTGTTTAATTTATTTTATTGATAAATATTCTGAAAAAAACCAAAGTGCTTTACTTTGTGGCAAGTATTTATAAATTAGGTAGAATATATTCTGCCTTTTTTCTACTATGGAAAATGAAGGGAAAGAGATAAAAAATTTAAAGATTTCGAAAGAGGCACACGATGTCCTAAAGAAGTATTGTGAGAAACGTGGTATTAAAATTTACAGGTTTCTTGAAAAGTTAATAATGGATAAGTGTAAAGATTCTAAAGATATCTATGGGGAGAATTAAAGTAGTGTACTATTTAACTCAATAATACCTTCCTTAGTATCGTCGTATTTAACAACTTCAATTCGTAATCTATCACCTGTGTTTATTTGTATTACAGATAAATCACTACCGTAATAATCATCATTAATATAAACATCAAATGAGTCTATATTTGAAAGATTACCGATATTAATATCCACTCTATAATTAAATAATTCAGTTAATATATTATTACCAACAACAAATAATGCGTTAGTTGATAAACTATCAGGGTTTGTATTTTCGTGTTTAGCTTTTTTACTTTTATTAGTCGATATCTCTAATACTTGTAATACCCTCGATATACCAGGTGACACCTCAAACTCATCTTCATCAATTAAAAACCCTAACATTGTGAATTCATAACTTTGAACATAATACTTTCTTTTTTCAATATCATTAACCGACTCGTCAGTAATACCATTCATTATTATTGGAATGTAATGACCTTTTATATTGGTATAAGCTTGTCTTGATGAAAATTTCTCTAAAACAATTTGATTAAATTTATTTAATTCCCTCATTCTATTACAAACAATCTTAACTTGGAATGTTATATCTACAGGAACAGGTTGTGGTATTTTATAAATGTCCAGACCATTTCTTTGTCCATCCCAAGTAGGTACTTGAGCGTAAAAAAAATGTTTTCGGTTTGGTATTGTATAAACAGTTGACGGGTTTGTCCCGTATTTAACTTCAGGAACTCTAACAATTGTGATAAATGGGGGTTCTACGTTTTTGTCGATATTTTGAATATCCCAAGTTTGGGCAAACTGAGCCCAATTTTGTGTTGTTATTAAAATATCAATCATGGGGATTATTTTACCTGAAACAATAGTTTTCAAATCTGTTTTAACAAATTCTATCATACCACCATCCAAATCGGCATGAAGAATTGATTTAGGAAGGTAAGTACCGTCTCTATTAATCTTTTCAAGCAACTCCTCTCTTCTCGGATACCCAACTTTCTCATCCGTTAATGGGATATGTTTCTTTATTTTTTTAGGTAACGCCATTTATTTTTTTTCATTATTATGTCTACATTTATGACAAATATACGGGTCGTCACCACCCTCGTCTAAACTCCAATTCCAATTACATTTATCACAAAAAACTTCGTTATCAATAACACGTTCAATTAGTTTTAGTTGTTCTTCTGTTATAATCAGTTTCATAATCCTTTAAATTCATTTGGTCCAACAGGTGATGCAATAATTGTTCTATAAAATGGTTTATACCCACCATAAGTATGTTTATTATCAGAAACAACACGACCATCATTATTTACGGTATAGTATCTAACTAATGATTCAGTTTCATAATAACCAAGGTAATCTCCGTACTCAATATCAATTCCCAATTCATCCAATTGTTTTTGATAAACGGAAACACGAATGTTACCAGGTTCAAATTGTTCAATTTTAGAAGTGGCAACATTTTTATTTTCGGGGGGCAGAATTTGAATAAACGCTTTAAATTCTATTGGTGGTAAAAACTTAATACCATCACTAACGGTTTCACCATAAACATTGTCGGTTATGGTTTTTTGTTTGTCAATTCTATATAACACCACTGTAAAGTTTAAGTCACCATGTAACCATTCTTCACCCATAGATATATCTAAGTCGAAATCTTCCGCACCGAAAAATTTACCTAATCTTGTTATTGGAACTTTATTATTTGACATATTGATAAATATCTTAATTATGATTATTATTTATTAATATAATATAGTTTTGGAAAATAACGAAATAAAACATAATTTTGAAGTAATTGAAAGGAAAGCTCTTAATATATTGGAAGAATATAATGGTGCTAACAATTTTTTAATTAATTTAAAACAAAAATTCTTAACCAATAAGAATTTTGTTCCTACACGTTCACAATCAGATTACGTAATATCATACTCAGAAGTAACACCAAAAGTTGCTAAGAAATGGGTCGAAATCGACCCCTATTTCGCTAAGAAAATTTCTGATGAAAAATTGTATACAACTGTTCCTAAAGAAATTTGGGTTGAGAAATTATTAGTTGAGAAAGATAAGGCTTACCATATTTGGGGTAAAGTATTTTCGGGTGAAACATTACACGACTTTTGGATGCCTAAGGGTGCGTTGATTAAAACACATACAACTGAAAAAGTGATAATTGATTATTCTAAGTACAGTAATAGACCACCATTAGAACATCAAAAAGAGGCGATTGAGAAATTAGTTGGTACGAGACGTTTTATTTTGGCTGATGATATGGGACTTGGTAAAACCACAAGTACAATTATTGCAGCGTTAGAAACGGGGGTTAAAAAGATTTTAATAATTTGTCCTGCGTCTTTGAAAATAAATTGGATGAGGGAGATTGAGAACTATACTGACAGAAGTATTTTCATTGCTGAAAATAAAAAATTCTCGTTGGAACACGACTTTGTGATTGTTAACTATGATATTCTAAAAAACTTTCACGAATTAAAAAGTAAAACGGATTCATTAATCACTCAATTAAACCCTGAATTGATTATTATTGATGAGGCTCATTATATCCAAAATGGACAAGCCCAAAGAACTAAATTGGTTAATCATTTTGTACTAAAAACAAAATATCTTTGGTTGTTGACGGGAACACCAATGACTTCAAGACCAATGAATTACTTTAATTTGTTAAATTTAATTGAAAGTCCTGTGGCTCAAAATTGGATGGCTTACGCTATTAGATATTGTCAAGGGTATCAATTTAACGCAGGTAAAAGAAAAGTTTGGAATGTTTCAGGGGCATCTAATTTGGAAGAATTGAGAGATAGAACATCAAGACAAGTTTTGAGACGATTAAAAACTGATGTATTAGATTTACCTGATAAAATTATTACACCTGTTTACCTAAAACTTAAATCAAAAGAGTACGAAGCCATGATGGGGGAGTATTACAATTGGTATGAAAATAAAAAAGAAGAATCTTCATCATTAACAATACAATTTAGTAAGTTGATGAAGGTTAGACAAATAATTGCTGAAGAAAAAATAAATACAACTATAGAGTTAGCACAAAATATTATTGACCAAGATAAAAAAGTAATCATCTTCACAAATTTTACCGACACATTACAAAAAATATATCAACATTTTGGGAAAGATGCCGTTTATTTAGATGGTTCTTGTAGTAAACCTCATCGCCAACATGCGGTTGACCAATTCCAAGAGAACGATAAAATTAAAGTGTTTGTGGGGAATTTAAAAGCTGCGGGTGTCGGTATTACTCTCACCGCTGGTGAGGCTTGTATAATGAATGACTTATCATTTGTTCCATCGGACCACCAACAGGCTGAAGATAGAGCATACAGGTTCGGTCAAAAAAATTCAGTGTCCATTTATTACCCAATATTTGAAAACTCTATCGAAGGTGCTATATACGATATTTTATCAAATAAGAAGAATATTATCGACACTGTTATGGGTGATAACATAGACCGTGGTGATATTGTTCAAGAAATAATGAATCGTATACTCATTAAGTGATATTTTAGTATTTCAGCTTATTTATAGTATTATAATAAGATTATGAAAACATTAGAAGATAAAGTCAAAGTACTGACTGAAAATATTAAAAAAGAAGACGCCAAACGAACTTTACTTAGTGAAGCTAAAAAAATCGGTATAGAAAAATTACCATATTCTTACTCTGCCTTGAAAAATTTCATTGATTCGGAAACAATGGATTTTCACTACAACAAACATTATAAAGGATATGTTAAAAAATTAAACGACGCATTATCTAAGAAAGATTATGGTGATGTTGAACTTGAGGAGATAATTAAACGTATTGGTAAGTACAACAAAACAATACGAAATAATGCGGGTGGTGCTTTTAACCACGCGTTGTTTTGGAAAATGTTATCCCCAAAAGAACAAGAATGTAGTGGACCAATTTTAAGGAAAATTAATAGTTCATTTGGTAGTTTAAAAGAATTTAAAAATAAATTTGAGGAGGTTGCTAAAAATAGATTTGGTTCAGGATGGGTTTGGTTAGTCTTAACTAAACGTAACACTTTAAAAATAATCTCAACACCAAATCAAGATAACCCATTAATGAATGTTATTCGAAATGGTGGTTATCCATTACTTGGTTTAGATTTGTGGGAACATTCTTATTATTTAAAGTATCGTAACAAGAGAGATGAATACATCCATAATTTTTGGAAATGTGTTAATTGGGAATTTGTTAATGAATTACTTAAAATGAAAACTAAAACAACTATTAACGAAAATTTTAAATTGAAACGAATTATTAATGAAGGTGTGTCTGAAAGATGTAGTCGAGGTGAAGTTCAATTATATCGAAATTTATTTAACACCAATAAGTTTGTGAAGAATATTTACAGATACGGTGTTGAGAAAATTTTAAGTGAAGTTTTTCCCGATAATTATTATGAAAAAGACGCTTATGGACCAAATCAAATGTTAGGAATATATGATTTTGAACAAAAAGGTCGGTCGGTGATAAATAAAATGAATACAAATTATGAAGTCTTTTGTGTTTTATTAAACGACATTAATATCGTTATGGAAAAATTGGGTAAGCCTAAAATTACTTTTAAAAATAAATCCGTAGGAGAACAAATTAATGAAGCGAAAAGATTAATTAGTGTTGCTAATGAATTTAAAACAAGGATTTTTTCATTATCATCAGGGACTTTTGAAAATATTCTGGTGACACTTGGTAGTACTAACTCACTTGGTGAATTAACTGAGATAAAAGTTGTTGAGATTCTTAAAAAAGAATACGGTGATAAAAATGTTGAAAAAATTGGTGAACTTGGTAATACTGTTGATGCGATTGACGGTATTGACTGTGAAGTTAAAATTGGTGATGAAATTAAAACCGCACAAATTAAACCATATAAGTCCTATGATTTAGTTGATGGGTTTTATAAAATGTTAGATACTGGTCAAGTTAATCCGTATAAAACGGATTGGTTAATTTTTTCTAAAAATAATAAAGACGCTATGATATTTGATAATAACGGTATTAAGATAGTTAAAGGTAATTATTTAATACCTGAAATTAATCTTATTAAACATATTTATTAGTCTTAGAAGTAAAATACAACATAAGCTAAATATTTATATATAAAATATAATTATGTCAGTAATCCCCGAACCAGAAAGAAGTTCCCTATATAAGAAAATAAGACATATATTGGGAGCACCTGTTCGTTCAGTCGAATTAGACGATGAACAGATGGATACATTATTGGAATTTTCAATTGATGACTATTCCGAACAAGTACAAAATTTTTTAATCGAGTCACAATGGCCTTCTTTATACAATCTTAATCTTGACACACAATCATTATCAAGAGCGTTCATTTCTAAAAGTTTAGATTTTGAAAATCGTTATACTTACGCATACTCCAAAATAGTTGGGTTACAAGCGGGAGGTGATTGGGAACTTAAAAAAGATTATATTCAGTTAAAAGACAATCAACAAAGTTATGAAGTACCTGCGGACAGAGAGATTAATGAATTGTTGTGGTTTACACCGTCAGAATTAAATAACACAATGTTTGACCCTTGGTCTTTCGGAGCACTTGGTGCTGGGGGTGGTCTTGGTGGTGCGGGTGGTTTAGCACAAATGGGTATGTCAGGTTCTTACATTATGGCTCCCGCTTTTGATATGTTATTAAGAATGCAAGAAATCAATATACAAAGAAGAATTATTGGTGGTGATTTAACATATACAATTACGGCATTACCAGGCGGTAAAAAATCTTTAAATTTAATGAACACTCCTGGTGGTAAATTTGATTTTGGTAATGCTAATTTGATGAGAGGTAAAGTTTGGTATCACTATTATGATACATCACAAGGTGGTAGAGATAAATGTTTAGCTGATAATCCTGACATTATTAAATTACCATCGGACGTACCATTCAATAAAATGTCTTGGACCGAATTGAATAATCCTGCTCAAGTTTGGGTAAGACGTTGGTTTGTTGCTTCCTGTAAAGAAACGTTATCTAAAGTTCGTGGGAAATATAGTGGTAATTTAAAAACACCTGATTCAGAATTAACAATGGACTACCAATCTTTGGCTACCGAAGCTAAAGATGAAAAAACAAAATTAATTGATGAATTAACGGGAGCTGAAGGACGACTAACAAGATTAAAACCTGATAAAGTAATGGAACGTGAGGCACTACTAGCTGAAAATTTAAATAAACAATTGAAGTACCGAGCAATGCCGAGACAAATATACGTAATTTAATTATGAGAAAACTAATTAATAAAAGAACTATTGGACATAAATATTATATGTCAACTGACCCAATTAATGATGGGGAACATATTAAATTTGTGGAAACTTCTGAGTATAGAACAAAAGGTGAATCACTAATAATTGTTAGAAATACACCAACATCTAAAATTGTGTTAGATTCAACAACTACTACATACATTAAAATAAAAGCGTTAACTAATGTTATTATCATACCATTTATTGGTAAAATTGATGAGGAATATGATGAAATATTAATTAATAAAGGTGCTTGTGTTGAGTTTTATAATGTGGAAGGTAATTGGTATATATTATCCTCGGATGGGATAAAGTTAGAATAAAAAAAAGAGGGATTTAGGTCCCTCTTTTTTTTTGTTAATTAATTATTTTACTCCCCTTACTTAAATTGTCAAAAGCCCATAGTGGTTGTAAATTCGTATAATGACACAACTTATAAACCCCATCCTCATCTTCAGCCGACGATAACGGTATTATGTGGTCAATATGCCAACCATATAAACCATAGTTCTCCCAACTCATACCATCTTTAAAACTCATCTCAAGATGCTCCTTTAAAAATTGGGGGGTACAACCTATCATTTCAAACGTTGATGAGGTTTTCCTAATATTTGTTTTTTTTAAAAAACAAATAATACGACCACGACAATTATGTTTTAATTTATATAAATTATTATTATTATAATAAAATTTATTTAATTTTACTTGTTTACTGT
>Ga0194041_10001104_pt1 | contig 11334 bp, 11 predicted proteins | sample JunL449m_MetaG_FD_160082 | JGI IMG/M metagenome (GOLD analysis project Ga0194041, IMG submission 160082) | Anoxic zone freshwater microbial communities from boreal shield lake in IISD Experimental Lakes Area, Ontario, Canada - Jun2016-L442-9m | ecosystem: Environmental > Aquatic > Freshwater >...
GTTTAAAGATTTAAATAGTTCTTAAGCCACGGCTCCGCCGGTTAAGATTAAATCTTTTCAATTTATAAATCTTACATGGTCAAAATCTCAAAGAAGCCAAAGGGGCCAAAGGGGCCAAAGGAGCCAAAGGAGCCAAAGGAGCCAAAGGAGCCAAAGGAGCCAAAGGAGCCAAAGGAGCCAAAGGAGCCAAAGGGGCCAAAGGGGCCAAAGAAGCCAAAAGAGCCAAAAGAGCCAAAGGAGCAGCCAAAGAAGCCCACTAAGAAAAAGGAAATTTGCGAAACTGAAATAATATTGCCGCAAACAAAGTTTGCGACTGGTGAATGTTATTATTTAAGTTTCGACATTGGTGAGATAAACATGGCCTATTGTATGATAAACAATAAGAGTCAAATTATTAGGTGGGGTACATTTTCAATATCTGCAAGTACGTATGAGCAAAAGTGTTTGAATCTTATTAAGGGACTTGATGTTTTGCAACTTGAAGATACACAAAATCTCCCCTTGATCATTATTGTGGAGCAGCAGCCAAAGATTAATGCTAAAATGAGAGTTATCGAGGGGAGTTTAATTATGTACTATACTATGAAAAAAATGATGGCGCAAATCACTCTTAATATAGTAAAAATCATAAGTTATTCTCCAAAGTATAAATTGAGGTGTTATATTCCACTAAAGGAAGATGCCCCAATTGTTTTAAAATGCAAAGAGGGCTATTATAAGCGTAAGAAATTGAGCATTGAGCATTGTAAAAGATTGCTTCCAAGAAACAATCAGAATTGGATCGAAGTATTTGAAAAACATAAGAAAAAAGACGACATGAGTGATACATTCCTACAAGCTCTTTCATATATGACATACGACAACAAATAGTCAATTAAAGTCGACGCTTCGCATGCCACCACCCGTATAGTATTTACTCAATTTAATACAAAGTTGGTATTTGAATGATTCCAAGTAAAGATCGTATTGATCTTGTATAGACGGCGGTGCCTCCGAAGGCTCCTTCGACGCTCCGAGTCTAAGAAGCCTTCGCTTATCAATTTTCTTGTATTCATCAATTAGTATTTGCAATGCACACTCTAAGAATTCTACTACAATAGGGGCACATGATGCGTTGTATCCTACGTAATCGCTACACTCATTGTAGAATCTTCTAATATCGCTGGGACCTATATATTTTAGGTGATCACATTTGTGAGCATAGTCTTTGCACAACTTGAAAAGATTTTCTTCGGTATCTAAATATATATTCTCAGTATGTGATGATGTGTTTTTTAAATTAGCATTTTTATCATCAACAGATTCATAATAAAACTCGTCGTCGTTATTTTTTTTATTCTTATTTTCATATAGGGCACGGCGTTTTCCTCTCTTACCCATTTTCAATCTTTAATACAATTTCTGTTTTTTTTTCGCAATTTAAACTTGTTTTTGATTACGCGTAATTTAATCTTCTATACAAATATATAGAATTAAAAAAAACAATGCTTGTTACCAAAAGCAATTTATCTACTTGTGTGGCCCTGATTTTCATAATTGCACTTATATTATTTGTAATTGTATATATCAAGGACTCAAACAGAACAGGACCAAATGATAGACCAAAAGTTGATAAGATATGGATCAATGTATATATGGCAATCCTTATTTTGGGTCTCCTATTGTCTCTTTGGATAACTTACAAACATTCAAATTCCATTACGACACATTATTATACACTAGCGAAGCGTGCGAATAAGCGGAGTTTAAAATACGTTTAGAAAAATAAAAGACAATATATATAGCTGAAGGCCGCTTCGCGACCCAAAAATGTCGACGTTTGTAGTTCTCGATAAATTTAAAGATGCACTCTTTCGAATTATACCCTATGTGGAAAAATATAAAAATCAAAAACATATTGAAATAGAGTTTAGGTTAGGGTTTATAGAAGTCACGGATATGTCGTATACGGCGGAAGGCAGGTTTAATACCGACATTCCCGTAGATTTTTTTGATAAAATAACAAAGAAACTTAATTCTAATAAAAACTGGGGGGCCGTTAACACATCCAAGACTACTGATTATTTCAACTCTGGGTATCGTATAAGCGTTAATGAAAACAACCCGACTGTTTGTATTAAGAAAACAAAACTCGTTACGATCAATTTTAGGTTCGAGAACACTCCATTTGATATTAGATTTTGTATATCAAAAGAAGAGCCCTGCGTGCTAAATGACATCGAGAAACGTATTAAAAATAGTACTCATTCGAGAGAGAAACAAAGAACTAAGTTTACGCATAAGTATTGGAACTTTGATATGACGCAGGTAAAGGAAATTGAAAATACGGTAGAAAATATCACACATGAAATTGAATTGGATGTAAGCTGGCCAATAAAACCAAATGTCCCGATAGATTACCTAGTATATAGCAGTCTTTTGAAAATGGATGATCTCGTGAATATGTGCGAAAATGTTTCGGGGGAATCACGGGTAGTTTTTGTGAGCGCAAAAAATTAATTACGAAAAAACTCACGAAGATTTACGAAGATTTACTTCGATTTACTTGGATTTAATTTATATAATAGTTATATATAAAATGAATAATTCTATCTCGTGGTTTATACTACCGATAGTCTTACCGTCTTTGGTTTCAATAATTTATATATGTATGAGATGCAAGCCCGGCGCTTTGCGTCGTTGCCTGCCCGAATATACTAAAAAATATTTTTTAACCACTGAGGAAGTTGAATCAATACGGAAACTGTTATTATTAAATACCTTTAAGGAAATTCACGACATTGATAAGATCATTAAACAAATTCCTGAACTTTCAAAGACGGTTAATGAACTGCTTGTTGACGTGAAAAAATTAGGGGAAAGTATTGAAAACGTACAAGACGCAGTTCATTCACATGTTACACCAGATGACAAGAAAAATATTTTTAACGAATATAAAAATGTTCTTAAAAATCACAACGATCGACTTTTGTCATTACAAAACAAGGTTGAAAAATATGCAAGGGACGATTGGTTGGTATTGCCTCACGACGTATCGACGCCCAAAGGCGTCGACCGAAGCGGTGGCGAAGCCACCGCTTCGACGGGTTGCGCCCGCGGCGAAGCCGTACGCACGCCCTCCCCGTGCATTGAGATAGAAGCACTTTCACGAGTAAAGAGCACCATATTATTAAATAATGATATATTTGAATCGGCTACGCAGACAAGTGTGGAAAAATAATAAAAATATTTTATATTCTATTTCTTAGGGATTTATCCAAGGATGGGGGGACAAAGAATCGCGCCAGTCGGAACTCATGGCCCTAATTACGAGGAAATTCTTTTATATAAAAAACTATGTAAGGAAAACCCATTTATGCACCCAATACATATATATTATACGGCTCCGCCGCCCGAGCGAACAATGCAAGCGTCGTGTGCCTCCGGCACCGAAGGTCGCTCGCGTCGATACGTAGTTGAAAGTAATGGAGAAGCCACCGAACTTACGATTCTTAGCCAAGTGAATTGTATATTGAATAAATTAAGTATAAGTAATTTTGACAAGTTGTCATCGGAATTGTTAAAAATAGAAATCATATCTGACAATTTGTTGGAGAAGATTGTAAAGTCTATTTTTAACAAAGCTATCGCTGAACCTCATTTTGGTGAAATATATTCAAAGCTATGTCTCTGTTTCGGAAATTTCAATATACAATTCAAGAGATTTCTCCTGGATATGTGCCAAAGTGAATTCGAAAAACGTTCCGAACTACGTCAAAGCCGGGGTAATATAGTGTTCATTGGGCAGCTATTCAAGGCACAAATGATTTCAGAACAAATCATACACTCTTGTCTAGGGAAATTAATAGACGAACCAAATGAGGAAAACATCGAGTGTATTTGTAAATTGTTGGAAATTACCGGGAGCAAGATGAAGGAAAACATAGATGAGAATTTTAGAAAATTAAAATCGATTTCGGAAAATAAGTTAGTTGTTGACCCCAGGCATAGATTTATGATTAAGGATCTTATTGAACTTAGGCAGAATAATTGGGCTTCAAGAAAGACAAATCAGCCATTGAAAATGATATAATTTAAGCGTTTGGCGCTTCGATTTAAGCAGAGCTTAAAGTAAATCTTCGTAAATCTAAGATTTACGAAGATTTACGAAGATTTACGAAGATTTAATTAAGATTTAATTTGTTTTTCTTATAGTAGATATATATATATATTATGAGTTTTCCTACTTGGAATCCATTGCCACCTATGACGGGACCCCCCATCGGGGCTGACAATTTAGCTAAATCAATAAACGATAACCCGATTATCCAAATAGGCGCCGCTATCCTGATCCTTAGTATTCTTGCGATCATAGTGTTAATTGTTTTGGTCGTTAAGGGAAAAATCACGGTGGATTATTCAAACATACGCTATTGGATACTTTTCTATCTCGTGTTCTTTGCATTTGTGGGTGGGTGTATATTGATAGGTCTGGAAAATTCCGTTTCTACCGCGGAGGATGTTAGTGTAAATAGAAACACAGAGGGTCTTGTTTTTAGTATATTTTCCATATTTTTATTCTTTATGATGTCCGTTGACATGTACAATACATTTAATTCTAATCTATTTTACGGCATGTTAGGCGTATCAGTTATTTTTACAGGTATCGTCCTTTGTACAATAGGTATGTCCAATTCCATTCAGGGGTTTAAATACGAACAAAATACCCCCTTTCTCATTTCAGGTATAGTAGTGTTCATATATGGCTTGTACGGGCTGATGTTTGCGAGCCTGACCAATGCTTCCTCCACAAAGGCGCTTTTATGGGGCGGAGGTATCGCGACGTTAGTTGGTCTTGTACTCATGATTACGGCCGGGGCATTGGGTCTTAAAACTAAAAAGGACGGTATATATATACCTCTTTCAACAACGCCCATTACCCCAGGCGACCTAACTTGCACCAATATATCTAGAACAGTCACATATGGATTCCCGTGGTCCACAACTGACGATATTATGCGCATTATTTTCCGACTGAATATTGGTTATCTACCTCCAAGTGGCGATGCCACCGATCCATTCTTACCAACTTCTCTCATGGTACTCAGAAACGGTGACACAAAGATTTTTGAGTTTAGGTACAGGGCCAAAAAGATATTCTTTGATTTTTACGACAACGACGGGTCTCTGACAACATCTTTGAATATTGACATAACACCCACCTACCAGGATACCTTTTACGTTTCCGCAAGTGTGTTAGGTTACGATGATGTGGGGAATAACAAACTTGGTTCCATTTCTCTTTACAATGAAAAAGGGGACGCACAAACTTCCCAGATGTTTAGGAACTTGTTCACCAGTACAAAATGGGGGAATAACACTACTCTTGAAATAATTGAGGGCGCCGTAGATAGCGTACAGGTTTGCCAAAAACAACCCAGAAATAATTTTTTAAATATACCATTTTTATATCAAATAAGCTTTGTCGTCGTGATCGTCATACTATTTTTCATACTTTTTTCGTTTTTATTACCAGTAAAGACTAGACAGGCAATCGGGCTGTCGTCGGGTAGTTCCATTCCAGAATGGTACATTAAGACATTGCAATAATTTAAGCGGCTACGCCACGGAGAGCAGCTCTCCGTCTCCTATTGCGCTCAATATCGTCTTCAAGACGCTTCCTTTCCTCTAGTTGCTCCAATTCATGTTTACCAAGTGGTTCTATTTTCAACCGAGATTCAATTGCAGCAACTAGACCGTCGGCGTCATTGGCGAAGCCACTTCGATCGCGTAGGTGCGTAGCACCGTAGGTTTCCTCCCACGTCTCGTAGTCATTTTCATAGGCTACTCTTATGTCCGTTAGCGTAGTGCCCACTGTGAAGTCATCAACCGTTTCTCCGATGATGGAGTGCTGCATAGTGGGGGCAGCCAGTCGGGCATCTGGAAGATATTTCATTAGTCGTCCCGGTATTTTTGGTGTTGAAAAATTGGTCAATGCTTCGCATCTACTCCTCTTTAACGAATCTAACGCATCTTCAACGGAAAGCCCAAGATGGCTTTGGCAAGCGAAATCAGAGTATCCTAGTGATGCGTAGTCGTCTGCGTAGACGCTTTGCGAGGCAGTGAATTGTCGATTGAATTCTTCGAGGTTGAAACTTACAACTGAGGTGGCGTCAAATTCTTCGTCTAGGTAAACAATGTCATAGTCTGGAAGATCAATTTCGTTAAACTGCCCTTTTAGGTATATATATGATTCCCTAATATTCTCAAACGCCGTTCGACATTCTTCATTGGTCCATTTCAACCCAAAATGTCTTACCTTATCTGGATGCACCATACGAACTGTATCTCTGTATGCACTGTGGATCATACACATATTGTTGGTAGGCTCAATGCCCAATGTACTAAAACAGTCTAATACCTTTTTGTCAAACACAACAGACATTATAGATATTTATTAAATCGAAGATTTAATTTATAAATCGAAGATTTAATTTATTAAATCGAAGATTTAGTTTATAAATATGTTTATAAATATATAGGGATTTTTTTACGATAATATATATATATATATATATCGGCCGGGCCCATGAAAAACTTATCAATTTTATTATTATAAATACATAAATGGAAACAATCGATACCTTGCCTTCGGCGGAAGGCTCCGCCGGGTCGAACGAAATACGCCTGGAACTACCGGAAATGTCGGATGACGAATTTCCTACTGTAAGTATTCTTACGCCTACCGGAAATAGGCCCCATTTTGTCCGCCTCATGTTCCGCAATTGGAATATGATTGATTATCCAAAGAACAAACTTGAGTGGATTATTGTGGACGATGGGGACACCCCCATGCTTCCCGAGAAACCCGCCGATCCCAGGATTAAATATATATATACAAACCGCCGTCTACCTCTTGGCAAGAAACGAAACTTTACCGCATGTTTGGCCTCTGGCGAATACCTCGTGCATATGGATGACGATGATTTTTATCCCGCAGAGAGCGTCATTGCTAGGATTAAGGTACTACTTGTTTCTAAAAAGGATTGTGTAGGTTGCAACAAAACCCTCTGCTATGACCTTCTGAGGGACCAAACATTTGAGGCGTTCGATATGGGCCCTGGGGGGAAACCATGTACCATTAGTGAGAGCACACTTGCGTACTCTAAGAAATTCTTCAAGGAAAAACAATTCCGAAACGAAGACACCCAAGCTGAGTGCTTGGAATTTATTAAGGATAGGTACGATCGGGTGATTACCATACCGTACGTGTTTGTTGTCACGCAGTTGACACACGGTAATAATACGATCAGGAGATTTGTTACTCAGAGTACCCACCACACTACGCAGTTTCTAAAACGAGTTAGTTTTCTGGATCAGCAACTTATTATTTCTATCCGCGCAGCTATTATTGCGGAAATACCCCAATGGAAACAGGCAATTTCCGTTGTTCAGAACTGGATGAATTCGCAGGCCCAGGGAGAGCTTGATGCGCGAAAACTGAATAGGAGTATTTCAGAATTACCAGAGGAATTGTGGACCAACCCAATGATTCTCAACTTTCGCAGAGGGTATCAGAAGAAAAATACTTCCACTGGGAAGGATCTAGTTTGGTACTGCGGACCAGGCCAGCATTTTCAATTTACCAATAAGTGGAACGGCCGTTCGGACAATGTTGGAGGTTCCGAGGAGAGCGTTATTAATATGGCCAAGGGGCTTGCCAAGCGGAAATGGAATGTGACCGTATATTGTGTAACCGACGTTAAGCGTATCATTGATGGTGTGTGGTACATACCATATTGGGAGTGGCTACCTCTCGATCGACAGGATGTAACGATCATTTGGAGGGACCCAAGTATCCTCCAGGATCAACAAGTTAATTCGGGAAGGATCATTCTCGACCTACACGACGTAATCGATCCAGATTGGATCACAAAGGAAATTTGCGGACAATTGACATATATATGTGTCAAGAGTAAATTCCACGCGTCCTTATTCAAGGGACGCTTCGCAACGAAACTTAAAATTATTCCCAACGGTATTCACGTGGCCGATTACAATACGGCGGAGCTGCCGGATCGCGTCGAACCCATTATTATAAACACCAGCTCCCCGGATCGCAGCCTGCGCGCCCTCCTTCGCGCCCTCCCCATCATTCGCCGCGAAATTCCCGATGCGGAAATACACTGGGCGTACGGGTTTAGGAACGGTATTCAGGAGGGGGGTATGGAGGCAGACAGTAGGAAATACGTAACCGACTGGGTGGCTGAGACGAAGCAACTCATGGCGGACACGGAAGGTTTTATTGATCTTGGTAGGCTTTCGCAAACAGAGATTTGTGGGTTGTACCGCAAGGCCAAGGTCTTTGCGTATGGAACTAGGTTTCCTGAGATTGATTGTATTTCAATGACCAAGGCATTGGCTGCGGGGTGTATTCCGGTCGTGACGAATACTGCGGCTTTGGGGGAGAAGATTGAAGATTGTGTTTCCATTGAGTGTCCACCTGCGTCCGCGATGGGCGCCAGGATTGATTATTCCATAGAACCTGGTGAGATTTTTGACGAGTGGGTAGGGGGGATTATTCACGCGTGCAAACAGGCTTCGCCAGCCAGCACGGAGCGTCGCGTTGACTGGCGGTCGTACGACTATGATGTTGTATTGGATGAGTTTGTTGCGAAGCTATTGGCGCTCGCCTAATGATGTATGGTTGAGACCGTCAATGATACCGTATGTGATATAGTACCATCTGTCATATGTAATTGCTTCGCCATGTTTGGGTTCACGAATGTTGTAGAATTTGCGAAGATTTCGGCAAGCCGCCTTCGGAACATACGGCTGTGAGTTCATGTTTACTATAAGATTTATTGAAAATAAATCTTTATTATAGTAAACATGAAGGAACATTCACTTTATGGGGATAGTAATCATTTCTTGCACAAAATAAGCCATTCGGACGGTACGTGGACTAATTTTGGCAAGGTGTTTGCTATGGATTCTATGCTGCATATATTTATTCTGTTTAGTTTTTTGATCCTTTTTTTCGCCATTATTATACTTCCAAGAACGGTGGAATCTTTTCAGGATATTATAAATAGTTCACTTGCTGAGCAGTTTAGCGTACTGAAGGACAGCTTGGACAACAAACTCAGCGCAGAAAATTCCGCTATTTTTTATGGATTTCTTGGGCTGAATGGGGAGAATGTATTCAACTACCTCGAGAATTATTTTAATACCAAGGATAAAAATTTGGCGACAAACAACTATTTCATATGGGTTATCATTCTTATTGTGATTTCGGCCTTGTTTATTATTACGGCACTCCTCATGGCCCCGTATTTCGAAAAGAAGCGGGGGGATAAAATACTGCATATACTTATATTAAACTTGTTTGTTCTATCCCTAGTTGGTGTGTTTGAAGGTCTGTTCTTTATTTTTATACTTCGCTCGGAACAACACGTTTCCAACGAAGATATACAAAATTATATAACCAATTCGTTCCAGGAGAAATTCAATAACCTCCTAGACAATCCCTCTTATGATTTCAATGAAAGAGAGTCATTGGATAATAAGGCTATTATTCTAATATGCACACTTGTAGGTATTATCATCCTCACCCCAATTTTGTGGTTTTACGTAGTCCCGAAAATTATTAGACTTTTAACTTAGAGTCGACGGTCGTTTTCCCTCAATTTTTTTACCAAGACTTTTTAATAAACGATGGAAAGAAATCCTAGGAAAAGAAAGGCACCTGACCGGTACACCCCCGATATTGATGAAATGATGGATGATCTCTCCGTGGATTCAAACTGGGAAAATGATGATTTGCACGGAGACACCGACGTACCGTCCACACCAAAGGACAACTACGAGTGCGACAGTTTCCTTGTAAGCGATTCAGAATCAATTGAGGTCGACGAAGTGGCTTCGTCAGACGAAGAAGTGGCTTCGTCAGACGAAGAAGTGGCTTCGTCAGAAGAAGAAGTGGTTTCGCCAGAAGAAGACGTGGTTTCGCCAGTAGAAGACGTGGTTTCGGCGTCAGCGGTGCCAATTTAAAATAAAAAATAATATATAATCTATTATAAAAATGCAAGTGCTTGACATTGGGAAGAATGCAATTTATAATTATGGGCAAGATCAACTAACAAAACAAAAAAAGTTTGCCCTTGACAATTCTATGCCTCTTCCAGAGTATGCCAAGAACTTTTCCGCATTCAACGATCCAAGCAATGCATCAAATGTTGGTTGCACCGATTCTTATCCGCTTGGGGCTCTTTACAAGAATGGAAATGACCTTATTAACATGGGGTATATTAATTACCAACAACTTGTTGGAAACAGTACACTAGCCGAATCGCAGTTTGACTCTGAGCGAGGCTTGGTTCCTTTGGGTGGTGGTAGACGCCAGGAAGCGTTTGAAAACCAGCCTACAAACGACCCCACTAGTGAAATGTTGCTGGATATGAAATCGAGACCAATGACGGATTTCACCCATAATAATATGGTTCCGTTCTACGGAGCTGCCGTTAAGCAAAATATGGCCGGTACGGGTGTTTCATCGGGTAATTACATTGATGGCATAAACGTAAATAGCGGGTTTGATGATGAAACGCCGTATGTAACTAAGCTTCAAACGTTCACGGGATTGGACGATACATACCTACACAAAAGAGAGATTGGGCCCAAGTTCTCTCCCGCAGAACAGCAAACAGGTTGGGTAAATGGATCACCTCTTGCTCGCCCAGACGATGATAGATACACAGTATCGCTATTCAAACGTCACGATCTTGCTCCGTGCGAGAAAGAACTCATAGGTCCCGGTCTTGACCTGGACCCTAGTGTTCCAGCATCAGGTGGTTTCCACGATTTTACCAGAATCGTTCCCAACAATGTCAGTGATTACAAAATGCACCAGCTAGAAGGCCGCGTCATAACGCAGGGTTGGCAACTCGGTGGGCAAGAACCTACGGCTTATCCTGGCGCGGGTAGCACTGTCAATGACTCTGATCGCGGTGTTACGAAGAACCGCCCGAACTCGTTTTGGACCCAGTCTAGGTATCCTACCATGACTACAAAGGCATCTCCTAGTGTACAGGGAGACCTCGTCATACCTGACTATGATGTGGCTAAGAGACCTGGCAATGCAAATAGGGAGCAGATTAACTATGGGTTTGGTTCTATTGTTTACAAAAATACGATACCTCCGGAGAACAGTGATATTTCTAATTTGAACAAAATTGAGGGGTATGAAGGGTGGTAACTGCTACCGTTTTTATTAAAAACAGCTTACGTTTTTAACGGAAAAGTTTTAAAGATAATTAGCTGCTATATGGATTTAATACAAATAGCAATTGTTAT
>Ga0194041_10001113_pt1 | contig 11297 bp, 9 predicted proteins | sample JunL449m_MetaG_FD_160082 | JGI IMG/M metagenome (GOLD analysis project Ga0194041, IMG submission 160082) | Anoxic zone freshwater microbial communities from boreal shield lake in IISD Experimental Lakes Area, Ontario, Canada - Jun2016-L442-9m | ecosystem: Environmental > Aquatic > Freshwater >...
GTGATAGGTGGACCAGAATTCACATCGCATCACGCGACCCTTGACTTCTTGCAAGATGTGGGTTTCCCTGTGAACCCGAATATTGCGTTAGTCAATTCAATGGATGACGTCACGGCTTATTGCGAAAAGTTTCAGAACGATCGTCATGACCTGCCTTACGAAATTGATGGCGTGGTCATCAAAGTTGACGACTTGGCACAACGCGAAACATTAGGTTTCACGGCGCGTGCTCCGCGATGGGCAATTGCCTTTAAGTTTCCCCCCGAAGAACGGACAACTTTGCTCAAAGACATTCAGATTTCAGTGGGCCGAACTGGTCGCGTGACGCCGTTCGCAGTTCTTGAATCGGTGTTTGTGGGTGGCTCAAATGTTGCAATGGCCACTTTGCATAACGAAGATCAGGTTCGACTCAAAGATGTGCGTCCTGGTGACACCGTGACGGTGCGTAAAGCGGGCGATGTCATTCCCGAAGTTGTTGGGCCAGTTTTGTCGTTGCGACCAGAAGGTTCGGAACCATGGGTTTTCCCGTCGGTATGTTCGTGCCCAATGAAAGGTGAACTCACTCGCCCTGACGGCGAAGTAAATATGCGTTGCATCGAACCAAACTGTCCGCAGCAACGTGATCAACGCATTATTTATTTTGTGTCGCGTGGCGCAATGGATATTGACGGCTTTGGTGAGCAAACTGTCATTCAACTTTCTGATATCGGAATTCTGAGTGATGCGGGCGATATCTATTCATTGACCGTTGAACAATTGCTCACGCTTGAAGGCTTCGCCCAAAAAGGCGCCGAGAAACTCATCGTTGCGATTGATGGTTCGAAGACTCGTCCGTTACCAAAACTTTTAACAGCGCTTGGAATCAAGCACCTTGGACCAGCGGCTTCAGAAGCATTGGCAATTGCCTTTGGCAACTTGGATGACATCATGAATGCCACCGAAGACGATTTGGCAACCGTCGATGGTGTTGGGGGAGTCATCGCCAACTCGCTCATCTCGTGGTACTCGCGGTCTGACAACAAAGCGATCATTGAAAAGTTACGGGCGGCCGGAGTCGAGTTTGGCAACGTTGAAGTTTCGCGTCTGCCGCAAAACTTGGTCGGCAAAAATATTGTGGTCACCGGTGCACTAGTTGATTTTGATCGTGATGGTGCCGAACGTGCCATCAAAGATCGCGGTGGTAAGAGCCCGGGCTCGGTGTCAAAGAAAACATTTGCTCTCGTCGTTGGTGCCGAGGCTGGTGCGAGCAAACTCACCAAGGCTCAAGAACTCGGTGTGCCAATATTGAATGAAGAACAGTTCAATGTGGTTTTAGAAACTGGTGAACTTCCCGCTTGATTACAAAACTTCAAATGACCATTCGTAGCTATGTGCTGTAGGTCGTCCTTCTTCGATCTTCCAAAAAATGCACTTCACTTTATGAATGCCAACGGTGTACTTCTCGATGACGGCGCCTTTGGTTGGCTCAAAACGAATCAGTGAATTTCCTTGGTCGTAAATTGCCGTTGGTGGTAATTCAATTTGTTGGCCTGGCTTGGCGGCCAGGGGAACGAAATCTTCAAGACGGGTTGTGGGGACTTCAATTCCGTCAAGAACAAGTACCGCTTCAAAACCATCTTGCAAGTTGACACTGATTTCTGTTTCGGACAAAACCTGTCGATCGTTGGGGGCCGGCGAGATGTCAATGATTTCGTTCGGGTAGCCCAATGCGTCGCGGCCGGTGGTCGCAGAGTTGAGCCCGTAGATCACAAACATCACACCGACGAGGATGCCGAGGCTGATGAGCACTGTCTCAAGTTTGATCCGACGCCGCTTGGTCGGCTGGATTTCGGGGGCTTGGTCGAGAGTCACATGCCTATTCTCACCGCTAGAGCAGGGACTTTGCACTTCGGGCGGTTGCCGATGGTCACACATTCGCAACAAAACGCTAGTTTCGGAGCGATGTCAGTCTTCGAAAACCATGATCCCGAGTCTTTGATCGGCACCGTCGTTGACGGTCGCTTTGAGATTGAAAGCGAACAATCGCGTTCCTCATCGTCGACGTCGTACGTGGCCCTCGACCAGCGCTCTGATGCCTTAGTCATCTTGCGACTTTTCTCCGTTGACGCCACCACCGAGCATGGCGCCGAGATCCTTGAACAGGCGGCTATTGCTTTTGAGATGTCGCACCCCAATGTTTTGCGCCTCACCAGTTTTGGTCGAGCCGCAATACGCGGCATTGAACGGGTGTACATCGTTCATGAACGCCTCACTGGTGGTTCGTTGCAAGACATGATCGACCGCAGTCGATTGCTGACTCCAAGTCAGGCTTTAGTCGTTGGCCTCGAAGTGTGTCGAGCTCTGGACTATGCACACAAGCGCGGCATGCTGCATCACGATCTTCGGCCGTCGTCGATCGTCTTTGGCGAAGACCGCAAGGCTCGTGTGGCCGATTTCGGCGTGTCGTCAGTGATCGCCGAACAAGCCTGGGCCGATGTCACCACAGTGTCGCAAGAGCGGGCGCGTTATTGCGCACCCGAACAGGCCCAAGGCGAACCTTTCGATGAAAAGGCCGACGTATACGCCTTGGCTTTGATCTTGGTTGAAGCCGTGACCGGAACAGTTCCCTTCTTGGCAGATTCGGTCGTGGGTACTTTGTCGGCCCGCGTTGACAAGTTGTTCCCGGTGTCTGCCGACTTGGGCGGCTTAGCTGCAGTACTCGACAAAGCCGGACGAGCAGATCCGCTTGAGCGTGCCAGCGCTGCCGAAATGGGTCGCGCACTTGTGCAGGCCGGCCCAACGTTGCCGCGTCCGACCCAAATTCCGATTGTGTCATCAGCGGCACTGAGTGGGCAGAGCGAAGAAGATCGCACCGGTGATCTCACCAAACCACGTGAGTTCAACGAATTGTCTGATGATTCACGATCGTTTATTGCTTCAACATCTGAGACAATGACAATCCGCGCCGATGAATCTGCAGTTGCGATTGTTGAGGCCGAAGATAAGCCGTTGATTGGTCGTTGGATTGTTGCGGCAGTTGCGGTGTTGGCATTGATTGTCGGCGGATACTTCTTGTTCAGTGCATTACAAAAAGAATCGCATCCAATTCCTGACTTGATTGGTCTCGATCAAGGTGAAGCCACCAACTTGGTCACTGAGTTCAAGTGGGACATTGTCATTGTTGAAGAAGCCAATGAAGAGTTGCCCGTCGGAGCAGTGATTCGCACCGATCCAGAAACAGGTAAAAAACTTGAAACTGGGAAGACGCTGACATTTGTGGTGTCAACTGGTCCGCCGCCGGTTCCGCTTCCTGATCTGAACGGTCTTGATGCAGCGTCTGCGTTAGCGGCGCTCACCGAAAATGGTTTGGTCGTTGGCGTTGAGACCACTGAATACAACGAAGATATTCCCACCGGAGTGATTATCCGCTGGGCCGTTTCGTCGCAACCCACATTGGTGGCTGGCCAAGAAGTCATCGAGGGCACTGCCGTAGACACATTTGTGTCACAAGGTCCAGCGCCACGTGTCGTTCCTGATCTCACCGGAATGTCGATTGAGTCAGCGACTACCGCACTCACCGATATCCAACTCACGATCAATCGTGGCGATGATCAATTCTCGATGATTGCTGCTGGCGGAGTTGCCACACAAACACCAGCCGCTGGTGATTCGTTAGCCCGCGGTACTGCGGTGACTGTGGCGGTTTCGAAAGGCCCCGATCTGGTCGCAGTTCCGCAGTTGTTGAATCTGAAGTTTGACAAGGTCGGAACCGCGGTGGTCAACGCAGGATTCGTTTTGGGCGCTATTTCTGGGAATACCAAGGGATTCCCGATCGCGATTTATGCAGCCGGACAGCCTGTGGCAGTTGGTCAATTGCTATCGCGTGGCACAACTCTTGATCTTGTCTATTACGGAAGTTGATTGACTTTCGTGTCATCACCGACCTTGGCGTAGGCTTCAGGTCTACAAAATCTGAATAAAACACATCACTGAATAACTTGAAGGAGTTGTCATGGGAACACTTGACGGACGCGTTGCAATTATCACTGGAGCAGGTCGTGGGCTTGGTCGCGAACACGCATTGTTGTTCGCCTCCGAAGGTGCCAAAATTGTCGTGAACGATCTTGGTGGTGCCAACGATGGTTCGGGCTCAGACATGACACCTGCGCAGCAAACCGTTGCCGATATCAAAGGCATGGGCGGCGAAGCCATTGTGAACACCGACAACGTTGCCGACTGGGACGGGGCCAAGCGCATGATCGATAGCGCCATCGAAGCCTTTGGTGATCTTGACATTCTCGTGAACAACGCCGGCATCTTGCGTGACCGCGTGTTGGTCAACATGAGCGAAGCCGAATGGGACTCGGTCATTCAGGTGCACCTCAAGGGCCACTTCGCACCGACACACCATGCTGCTGCGTACTGGCGTGAACAAGCCAAGGCCGGAATCAATAAGCCGCGCAACTTGGTGCACACCAGCAGTACTTCAGGTTTGTTCTCGAACCCAGGCCAGGCTAACTATGGCGCTGCCAAGTCGGGTATCGCAACCTTCAGTCAGATTTGCGCAAAAGAGTTGTCGCGTTACAACGTGAAGAGCAACGCAATCGCGCCAGCTGCACGTACTCGTCTCACGATGGCGACCCCTGGACTTGAAGACGTCATGGCAGCCAAAGATGGCAAGTTCGACGAATGGGATCCTGCAAACGTGAGCCCGCTCGTGGCGTACTTGGCTTCGGACTTGTGTGAATTCTCTGGCGAAACTTTCTATGTGCAGGGTGGCCAAGTCACTCGTGTTGCAACATGGGCAATGGCAGAAGAAATCAAGCAGGACGATCGTTGGACAGTGACTGCACTGGCTCAAGCGATTGCTGCACTCGCACCTAAGTCCTGAGTCGTGGGCGAAGAAGCCCGCGAAACAACCCCACGTACGCTCAACGTTGATTCAGTAGGCGTTGACGAACTCGGTGTTGTTCCTTGGCCAATTTTGTTACGTCGTTGGATAGGTCAGCGCGTCCCGATTGGGCGAAATTGGGCGGTTCTACTTGTTGTTTTGTCAGCCCTCTTTACCGTCGGTTTCACAATCACTATCTTGGTCGTGTCACTCGGCGACATTGCTGACGAATTTCATTCAAGTGTTTCAGTCATTTCGTGGAGTATTACCGGACCCATGTTGGCCTTCGGAGTTGTGGGCCCGGCCTACGGCAAAGCGGGCGATCTGTGGGGGCACAAGCGCATCTTTGTGTATGGCTTGTTAGGTGCCGGAATTTTTGCGGCGTTAACGGCCGTTGCATGGGACGCGCCAAGCATGATTGCGTTTCGCATTTTGTCGGCTTCGGCTGGAGCGGCAACAGGTCCAGCGACGATGGCGTACATCAACCGCTTATTCGCTCCCGACCAACGCGTTCGACCGTTGAGTTATTGGAGTTTCGTGAACGCGGGCGCGCCTGTTCTTGGTGTCGTTGCGGGAGCGCCGCTAGTGAGTGCATTCGGATGGCGAGTTATTTTTGCTTTTCAAGCACCACTGTGCATTATTGGCGTGATCATTGCGGTGTGGCTTTTGCCCGATACCGAACGCAAGAAAGATGTGCACTTTGATGTGGCTGGCTCAATCACATTGGGCGCGGGCGCATCAATGATGTTGGCTGGAGTCAACCAAGGTCCGAAGTGGGGCTGGGATAGTCCGTACACAATTGGTTTGCTCATGGCCGCAACGTGCTCGTTAGTTTTGTTTATTCGCATTGAACAACGCGTCAGTGACCCATTGTTGCCGTTGCATTGGTTGAAGACACGCAACGTTGCGTTTCCAGTGATGTCACAAACGTTGGCAAACTTTGCTTACATGGGAGGCTTCTTGTTGGCCCCGCAAGTTTTGCAAGAGGTTTTGAATTACGACCACAGCAAGATTTCGTTTGTGGTGATTGCTCGGCCGCTCACATTCGCCATTGTCGCTCCTCTTGCAAGCTTGATCACGATTCGTATCGGTGAACGAGCAATGGGAATGGCCGGCGGACTATGCGTGGTGGCATCAATGTTGTCGTTCGGAATAGTTGGACCAGGAACTGGTTTGATGCTCATGTTGTTTGCCCTCGGTTTGTCGGGTGCTGGTATTGGCATGGCCAGTCCAGCGATGACGTCACTGGTTGCTAATGCTGTGAGCACAAACGACTTAGGTGTGGCAGGAGCGATGCAGCAACTCATGACGCAAATGGGCGCAGTGTTTGGATCGGTCGTGATGACAACCGTTCAGCAAGGTGTTGGCGGAGGAGAGCCCACGCCGGCTTCGTATCGAGCAGCGTTTCATGTGGCTGCCGGAGTCGCCTGCGTCGCAGTCTTCACTGCGTCACGCGTGCGCTCAACACCGCGCACATAGTCACATTTCATTGTGATTCTGGTGTCGTTTTATTCGGTAATACCGATGAAAACGACACCAGAATCACGAGGGGTTATTCGGTGATGGCCTTGATTTCGTCGGCGACCTTGGCGGTGATGTCGCTCTGCGGAATAGCCGTCTGCATTGCCATCATCTTCATCATGTCGCCAGCGACCTTGATTTTGCCGCCCATGAAAGCCTGCATCGCAGCAGCCTGATCATTGAGTCCAAAAATCTGTCGCGCAGTTGCCCAGTCGGTGGTGACGACAGCATCGGGGTTTTCGAGCTCGCCGAGTTCAACTTCCATCTCGCCAGACGAGGTGTCCATGTAACTCTTGATGGAGCCGTCACCAAAAGGAACATCGGTGATGACCTGATTGATGCGGATTACTGCGGTGATCTTGGGAGCCTGGCCTTGGTACTTGGCACGGATGGCCTTGGCGGCATCCATCCATTCATCGGAAAGAAAAGGAAATGTCATGTTTGAGACGATAGTCCCGACTTCTCTTTATGGACGCAACGTGATCGCACTTGTCGAAACATCGTTGAGGAACGACTGGTCAATCTGCACGCCGGCACCCGAGCCTCTAGGCAGGCGGACCTGCCCGTTCTCGAGACGAATGGGGTCGGTGACAATGTCTTTCTTCCAGAAGCGTTCTGACGCCGAAACATCGCCCGTAATAGTGAAATTAGGCAACCCTGCCAACGCCAGATTCATGGCCCGACCAATGCCGGTCTCGAGCATGCCTCCACACCACACCGGAATTCCGCGCTCACGACACACATCGTGAATACGCACGGCCTCGAGATAGCCCCCGACGCGGCCAGCCTTGATATTGATGATCGAGCAGGCACCACGTTCAATCGCATCGATAGCGGCGAGTGACGACACGATTGATTCATCAAGACAAATTGGCGTACCAACTTGTTTGGCAATGATTGCATGACCCGTGATGTCATCTTCGGGAAGCGGTTGTTCAATGAGTAACAAGTTGAACGGATCGAGTTGTGCGAGTAGTGGACCGTCGTTGCGTGTGAACGCAGTGTTGGCATCTACCTGAAGCGGAATGTGATCACCAAATGTTTGGCGAATCACGCGCACGGGTTCGATATCCCAACCAGGCTCAATCTTCAACTTGATACGGGCGTAACCTTCATTGAGATATCCGCCAACAGTTGTGACGAGTTCATCAATTGAATTAGCAATACCAACTGAAACGCCCGATGGAATGAGTTCATTCACCGAACCCAAATGTGCAGCAAGTGAAACATTATTGGCACGCAGTTGGGCATCAAGAACCGCAGCCTCAAGAGCGGCCTTCGCCATGCGGTGATCTTTGACTGGTTCAAGAATATGTGCGACATCGTGAGCCGACATGCGGCCACCATTGAAAGCAAACAAACGCGGAATGAGGTGATGAATCATCACATGTTGCGAGCCCTCAACATATTCGCTCGAATACAACGGATCATTTCCGGAAACGCATTCGCCCCAGCCAACATGCGAATCGGTTTCAATCCGAACCAGCAAAATGTCTCGTGAGTTTTCGGTGCCAAACGAAGTACGAAACGGAGTCACTAAAGGCAATGAAATACGGCGTAATTCAATGGCACGAATGGTGATTGGTTCAAGGTTGTCAATCATGACTGGCCCTTCATGTTGTGTCTTGGGGTGAGTACATACGAACCGTCTTTGTTGAAGCCGGTGACTTCATGAGTTTCAAATGATTGTGAGAGCTGCTCGCGCATTGTCAAACGCCAAGCACGAGCAGCATCGGGGTCGGCGCGGCGTAGCTGCACGATGTCTTCGGGTGTTGCCACGACAATCGCCTCAGCTGCATTTCCGCGAACGCGTTCAGCGCCGATATCCCATCGAGCAAGTAATCGATCGGTTTCATCGTCGCCGTTAATGTCGTCATTAAGTGGTCCGTAAAAGTTGATATGAAACTCAACAGCATTCGCACCAAGTCGTTCAATGTTGAACCAAGCGTTGCGGCGAACAAGCGGATCAAAAGTCCATGTGATCGCACTGAGTCCAGCATCGATGGCCCATTGTTTCTGATGCTTCTTCATTGCGGTGCCAAGGCCCGAGTTCTGTAGCGTGGGCACAACGCCAGTGATGTGAGAATGTAAACACCAATCGTCTCGGTGCCGTGCCAACATGCCAAACGAACACGCAACCATGGTTTGATCATCGTCGGCACTGAAGGCGCCTGAAATGTAGCCACCCGAGTGTGACAGGGCCATCAGATAGTCGGCACTGACCATGGCTCCTGTGCCCGACCCCCACACCAAGTCGGCACAAGCCTGAAGATGTTGCATCTCGTCGAGGCGATGCAACACGCGGATGGCCAAAGAACTCACATTCCGAGCCTAGAGGGTGACGAGAAACCACCCTGTGACGACAGTTTTGAACGAAATGTCAAATGCATTCGTCAGTAAAGGTGGCGACCGACCAACATGATGGTTACCTATGGCACGCATTCTCGTTTCCGAAGAAATCGCCGACGGCGGTCTTGACCGCCTGCGGGCAGCTGGACACACCGTCGACGTACAACTCGACCTCACCCCAGAGACGCTTCCAGCGGCTCTTAAGGGGGCTCATGCGCTCATTATTCGCTCAGCAACTCAGGTCACCGCTGAAGCCCTTGAGTTCGCCGACGAACTCATTGTGGTTGGTCGTGCTGGCATCGGACTCGACAATGTCGATGTTGAGGCTGCCACTCGCCGCGGTGTCATGGTTGTCAATGCTCCTCAAAGCAACATCGTCTCAGCAGCCGAGCACACCATGGCTTTACTCATGGCTTGCGCGCGAAATGTGCCCCAAGCTCACGCAGCGTTGAAGGCCGGTCGTTGGGAGCGCAGCAAGTGGGAAGGTGTCGAACTCGCCGACAAGACCCTTGGTGTCATCGGTCTTGGTCGCATCGGCAAATTGGTCGCACAACGCGCGTTGGCATTTGGTATGCGCCTGGTTGCCTACGACCCATTTGTCTCTGAAGAGCGCGCTCGTCAAATGAATGTTGAAATGATGAGCCTCGATGACGTCATTGCGCAAAGCGATTTCATCACGGTGCACTTGCCTAAGAACAAAGAAACTAAGGGCATCATCGGCCGCGAAATTTTGGCCAAAGCCAAGCCCGACTTGCGCGTGATCAACGTTGCGCGTGGAGGCATCGTTGATGAAGCCGCTCTTGCTGAAGCAGTAGCTTCTGGTCAAATCGCCGGGGCCGCTCTCGATGTGTTTGATGTTGAGCCGTGCACCGACAGCCCGCTGTTTGCGCTTGACAACATCGTTGTCACACCGCACCTTGGTGCGAGTACTCGTGAAGCACAAGACAAGGCTGGAGACACCATTGCCGACATGGTGAAGTTGGCTCTTGCCGGAGACTTCGTGCCGTTCGCGGTAAACGTGTCGGCCGCAGAAGCTAACGAAACACTTCGTCCGTACTTGCCTCTTGCTGAACGCCTTGGTGGTTTGTTCGCGTCGTTGGTTGGTCAGTTGCCTAAGCAACTTGAAATCACTGCCGAAGGTGAAATTGGCCAATACGACAATCGCATCTTGACGCTCAGCGTTTTGAAGGGGTTCTTTGGCTCGATTAGTGACGAACCTGTTTCGTACGTGAACGCTCCGCAGTTGGCCAAGAATGCCGGAGTTGAAATTCGCGAAACATCGTCCCGCGATTCGCGCAATTTCGTGAACCTCATTACCTTGCGTTGCGAAGGCCACAGCATCTCGGCAACTTTGACTGGTCGTAACGGCGAACCGCGTCTGGTGATGATCGACGATCATGCAACCGATGTTCCGCCAGCCGAAAACATGTTGGTCGTGCGTAATGACGACCGTCCTGGAGTCATTGGTGTTGTCGGAACTGTTCTTGGCAACGCGGGCGTCAACATCAATGACATGGGAGTCGGTCGTAGTTCGGTGGCAGGTTCGGCATTGATGGTGATTGCCTCATCTGGTCCAGCCCCCGATGCAGTTCTTGCCGAATTACGTGCCGCGCCTGGCATCACCAGCGTTCACGTTTTAACTGCCTGACAATTACTTGCGTGAAGTAACGGCCTGAGAAATCTCGTCACGAGTTGCCAGTGCAACTTCGCGAGCGGCATCGGCAAAATCTTCGCCGCTTGATGAGTACAAGATGGCGCGTGATGAGTTGATCATCATTCCGGTGCCGAGTGAGGTTGCACCAGCGTTCACTGTGGCAACAACATCGCCACCTTGCGCGCCAACGCCTGGAACTAATAACGGCATGTCACCAACGATGCCGCGCACTGTGGCGAGTTCGGCGGGATACGTAGCGCCAACGACCAGCGCAACTTCGCCCATCTTGTTCCACTGGTCGGCGGCCATGTGAGCGACGTGTTGATACATCGGACGACCATCGGTAGTAAGCATTTGCAAATCGCCACTTCCGGGGTTCGACGTACGACACAAAACGACGACACCTTTTCCAGAATGCGCCAAGAACGGCTCAAGCGAATCGGTGCCGAGATACGGGTTCACTGTGACAGCATCAGCGCCGTAACGCACAAAAGCTTCGTGGGCGTAACGCTCGGCGGTTGGGCCGATGTCGCCACGCTTGGCATCAAGAATCAACACCACTTGCGGATGATTAGCTCGAATGTGCTCGCAGAGTTTTTCTAACTGTGCTTCGGCACCGATCGCCGCGAAATATGCAATCTGCGGTTTGAACGCGCAGGCCAGGTCGGCGGTGGCATCAGCAATGTCGGCACAGAAACGAAAGATCGCGTCGGGGCCTTGTAGATGTGCGGGAATCTTTGCGGGGTCGGGATCGAGTCCGACGCACAGCATCGAGCCACTTGTGGCCCATGCACGATTTAGTTTGTCGTGGAAGCCCACGAAGCAGACTCAGCCCTCAACCGTGATGGCGGCAGTGGGGCACAAGTCGGCGGCCTGCTCGACTTTTTCGCGCAACTCTTCGCC
>Ga0194041_10001117_pt1 | contig 11244 bp, 10 predicted proteins | sample JunL449m_MetaG_FD_160082 | JGI IMG/M metagenome (GOLD analysis project Ga0194041, IMG submission 160082) | Anoxic zone freshwater microbial communities from boreal shield lake in IISD Experimental Lakes Area, Ontario, Canada - Jun2016-L442-9m | ecosystem: Environmental > Aquatic > Freshwater >...
AAGTGATTCTGATGACGGTACTACCCAACAATTAGCGGCATTAAAATTACGCTTGCCGAATTTTAATTACATTAGCTTTGGTAGATTAATCAATCAGATACCTATGCGTACGGCCCGTTTGGCATATGCGCGTAATCGCATCGTGACAGAGGTGCAAAATAATCCCCGCTATGCCAGGGTAGATTTTATTGCGATGGCCGATTTAGATGGCATTAACCGGCATATTTCCGCGCAATCGATTGCGCAATGTTGGGAAGTAGCTGAAGACTGGGATGTGATTACGGCTAATCAGGTAAATACTTATTATGATGTTTGGACCTTGCGGCACCCAGATTGGAGTCCGGTCGATTGTATGGTGCAGATGCATCAACTAGAGCCTATCTTAGGCGAATCAGCGGCCCAAAATTTAGCAGTCCAGGCAAAGCAGGTTCACTTAAACGCCAATCAAGGCATGATCGAAGTTGACTCTGCATTTGGTGGTCTGGGTATTTATCGCCGCGCGGCCTTTTTGGCAGGTCGTTATAGTGGCGTTAATGCGGCAGAACAAGAAGAGTCTGATCATATTGCCTTTCATGCTGATTTACGCAAACAAGGCTATCGAATTTATATTAATAGCGCCTTGATTAATAGCGCTAGTCACCTAGATCCGCCACCACCTCCCATTGCTAAAAAACATACTTTTTGGAGCATTGCTGCCATACGATGGCTGGGCGGGTTACTATTTGGGCATAAACGGTTTAATAAGTATCTTGATCTTCTCAAAATAAACTGAAACAAGAAGTAGGGCGCGTAATTATGATTGTAGTCACTGGCGGAGCAGGTTTTATTGGTAGTAATTTTGTCTTGGATTGGCTTGCCAACCCAAAGGCTGAAGGCATTATTAATTTAGATAAACTCACTTATGCAGGTAATTTAAGTACCTTAGCCCCGCTCGAAAAAGACCCGCGACATATTTTTATTAAAGGCGATATTGGCGATAGTACTCTAGTGGCCAATCTTCTCCAAGAGCATCGCCCCCGTGCCATTATTAATTTTGCTGCTGAGAGCCATGTCGATCGGTCAATTCATGGGCCGGCTGATTTTATCCAAACGAATATTTTGGGCAGTTTTAATTTATTGGAATGTACTCGTACGCATTGGAATTCATTACCTCCTGAAGAGCAGCAGCAATTTCGTTTTTTACATGTGTCTACTGATGAGGTATACGGCTCATTAGGAGCAAGCGACGCTGCTTTTAAAGAAACTACTGCCTATGAACCCAATAGCCCCTACTCAGCCTCAAAGGCTGCCTCTGATCATTTAGTGCGCGCCTGGTTTCATACTTATGGCTTACCTGTGCTCACCACGAATTGTTCAAATAATTATGGGCCTTATCATTTTCCCGAGAAACTGATTCCGCTAGTAATTTTGAACGCCTTAAATGGTCAGCCCTTACCAATTTATGGAGATGGTATGCAAGTGCGCGATTGGCTTTATGTAGGCGATCATTGTGCAGCTATTCGACGTGTACTTGAAAAAGGCGCTTTGGGGGAAACCTATAACGTCGGTGGCTGGAATGAAAAAGCCAATTTAGAGGTCGTTAAAACCATTTGCGCGATTTTAGATGAGCTTAGACCTCGACCAAACGGTGGATCCTATGCCGAGCAAATTCGTTTTGTTACCGATCGCCCTGGGCATGATCGGCGCTATGCAATCGATGCGAGCAAGCTAGAGCGAGAACTAGGCTGGAAACCTGCCGAAACATTTGCTACGGGAATTCGTAAAACCGTTGAGTGGTATTTAGCTAATCCGGAATGGGTTGCCGGAGTGCAAAGCGGCTCTTACCGCGACTGGATTAATCAGCATTATGTCGCTTAGTAATTCATTTGCTAATTCATCTAGTCAGATACTGATTTTTGGAAAAAATGGTCAGCTAGGGCGAGCGTTTCAAAATGCCCTTCGCAATCATGCACATCAACATATTCAGTTTATTGGTCGTGGTGTTGACAGCAATGGGGAACCTAATACTTGTGATTTAGAAAACCCCTTAGCACTTGAGCAACTATTAAAAAAACAGCAACCCAATCTCATTATTAACGCAGCAGCCTATACCGCAGTCGATCAGGCTGAAACCGACAAAGAACGCGCTTTTGCGATTAATGCAACAGCAGTGCAAATGATGGCAGAGTATGCCGCTAAAACGAATGCAACACTATTGCATTACTCAACGGATTATGTTTTTGATGGTAAAAAAGAAGCCGCTTATTTAGAGACTGATCTGCCAGCACCACTCGGGATTTATGGGGCAAGCAAAGCTGCTGGAGAAGCTGCAATCATTGCATTAGCGCCCCACTATGCGATTTTTAGAACCAGTTGGGTCTATGGCGATGGCGCCAATTTTATTCGGACGATTTTACGTTTGGCTAAAGAACGTGAGCAACTGGCGATTGTGAGCGATCAATTTGGGGCGCCTACTAGCGCGGCATGGTTAGCACAAATAAGCTTAGACTTGATCGCTCAGCCATTTGCATCAGGTATTTATCACGCTGTACCTGATGGTGACACCACCTGGTATGAATTAGCTTGTTTGGTGGTGCAAACCGCGCTTGATGCTGGCGCTAGCTTAAAATTGCCGGTAGCGAATATCCGACCTATCCCCAGTAAAGACTACCCAACTCCAGCCCCGCGACCAAACAACTCTAAAATGGCTAATACGAAGCTAAAAGGGGTCTTTGCCGATCGATTAGCCGCGAGCGCTAAAGATAGTGTTCCAGACTTTCCTCATTGGCAAGTAGCCGTGATTGATTATGTTCAGCAGTTAGTAAAGCAGGGTAAATAAGAGATGATTAAGTCAAATGAATAAGCGCAAGGGAATTATTTTAGCGGGGGGCTCTGGCACACGTTTATACCCTGTGACGCAGGCGGTATCCAAACAGTTGATGCCCATTTATGACAAGCCGATGGTCTATTACCCTTTAAGTACCTTGATGTTAGCGGGTATTCGGGAGATTTTATTAATTTCTACACCGCACGATACACCCCGTTTTCAAGAATTATTAGGTGATGGTTCGCAATGGGGATTGCAAATTCAGTATGTAGTGCAGCCTTCGCCCGATGGCTTAGCGCAAGCATTTATTTTAGGTAAATCATTTATTGGCCAAGACCCTAGCGCATTGGTTTTGGGAGACAATATTTTTTATGGCCATGAATTAGTCAATCAATTACAACGTGCCGATAGTCAAACCACTGGGGCTACAGTCTTTGCCTATCATGTGCAAGATCCAGAACGGTATGGGGTAGTTGAATTTGATGCGCAGTTAAAGGCCATTTCAATTGCGGAAAAACCGCTCAAGCCACGTAGTAATTATGCGGTCACAGGCCTGTATTTTTATGACTCGCAAGTCTGTGAGATTGCGGCAGGAATTAAACCCAGTGCACGCGGTGAATTAGAAATTACCGATGTGAATCGACATTATTTACAGGCGGGTCAACTCAGTGTTGAAATCATGGGTCGCGGTTTTGCCTGGTTAGATACGGGAACCCACGATTCCTTATTAGATGCCGCCGGGTTTATTGCCACCTTACAAAAACGCCAAGGGTTAATGGTGGCCTGTCCCGAAGAGATTGCTTATCGGCAGGGTTGGATTACAGCGGCAATGGTTGAAAAAATCGCCAATCAAATGATGAAAAGTGGCTACGGTCAATATCTGCAACGTATTTTGCAAGAAAAGATTTAGGATCAGTAGCGCATGAGTAATTTATTGGTCACTCCTACTCGCATTCCTGATGTGTTGATTTTAGAACCTAAAGTTTTTGGTGATGAACGTGGATGGTTTTATGAATCGTTCAATGCAGCCCAGTTTCTTGCGGCAACGGGCATTCAGGCCGAGTTTGTCCAAGACAATCAATCCTTTTCCAAAAAAGGCACTTTGCGCGGCTTGCATTATCAAATAGAAAAACCCCAAGGTAAATTAGTACGCGTGACTGCGGGGGCGGTATTTGATGTGGCAGTCGATCTGCGTCAATCTTCTAAATATTATGGCCAATGGGTTGGGGCAGAGTTAAGCGCACAGAATCATCGCCAAATGTGGATACCAGCCGGATTTGCCCATGGGTTTTTTGTGCTCTCGGATTCTGCAGAATTTCTGTATAAGACGACTGATTACTATTACCCTCAAGGCGAGCGTTGTTTAGTGTGGAATGATCCAACCGTAGGCGTTGTTTGGCCTATTCCAGAGGGATTACAGCCCACTATGAATACTAAAGACCTAACTGGCCTAGCCTGGAATCAAGCACCAAAATTCTAGTCTTTTAAAAAAGCAAGATAATTATCGGTATGAGTTCAGCACACATCCGCATTTTGATTGTGAAGTTATCTTCTTTAGGGGATGTCTTACATAACCTACCCCTTGTTTGGGATTTACGTGAACACCTTCCTGAGGCACAAATTGATTGGGTAGTGGAAGAGGCCTATCTTGATTTACTAGAGCCCTTACGCTCGCGGAATGGCTTGCGGGGTATAGATCGGATTATTCCTATTGCTTTGCGGCGCTGGCGTAAAAATCTCTTGAGCTTAAAAACCTGGCAAGAATTTTTTACTTTTCGCCACAGCTTGCAAGCGCAAACCTATGATGTCGTGATTGAAACCCAAGGACTTTTAAAGTCGGCTTTAGTTTGCGCCTTGACTAAAAAAACCCCGCATACGGTAATAGCAGGCTTAGCAAACGCTACTGAATACTCAGGCTATGAGCCGATTGCACGGCGTTTTTATAATCAAGCCGTGCAAGTACCCCGCCAATGTCATGCGGTGGATCGCTCCCGTTGGGTTATGAGCGCTGCTTTCGATTGGCCTTTATTACAGCGACAGCAACAACCCCCTTATTTTTATCCCCAAGCATGGGTCGAAGGCTTAATCGCTGCCACGCAAAATAGTATTAGCCAAAATTACGTGGTCTTTTTTCATGCTACCGCACGTGAGGCGAAACGCTGGTCAAATAAAAACTGGATTACCTTAGGCCAAGCACTTGCTAAACACGGTTTGCAGATCATCCTGCCGTGGGGCAATGCCGCAGAAAAAGTCAGCAGTGAACTGATTGCCAAGGAAATAGATGGTGCTGTAGTGCCAACTGCGTTCTCTATCAAAGAAGCTTTTGCCGTCGTTGCGGGAGCCCAATTAACGATTGGGGTAGATACCGGCTTAACCCATTTGGCGGCGGTTTTAGGCAGACCTACGATTGAAATATATTGTGATTCACCAAAATGGAAAACGGAGGGTTACTGGTCAGAAGCGATTTGTAATCTGGGAGACCTGAAAAACCCACCAGCCGTGAAAACAGTACTTGCTGTTGCTGAACGACTATTGAAAGCAAGTCAAAGTGCTCTATCGGAGCAGCCCATTGATGCTCGTTAAGTCAGAGTCCGTTAAGGTGCCTGCATACGATTTTAATTTCAGCGCATTCATGATGGTGTTGTAGCGCGCCTGATTTAAAGAAAGTCGTGCGTTAATCAGTGCGTCGAAGGCCAAGAGCACATCAATACTAATCAAGGTGCCAACTTCAAAGCCAAGCTGACTTGATTCAGCTGCAGAAGTAGTAGAGCGTTCAGCCGCTTCATAGGCCTTGACACTCGCTAGGCCACCATAAAATCCCGTGAATGCTTGACGGGTATTTTGTGCTGCTGTGCGCCGTAAATTATCGTAGTCGGATTTCGCCTTATCGACGAGTGCAGCATTTTGACGAATTAACGAAGAGTTATAGCCACCTGAGAAAATTGGAATATTGAAATTCAGCGCGACAGTGTTGTTATAGATATTTTGTGATGCGGCAATATTACTAAAGGTCACGCCATTATTGCTATTGTAAGCAGCTGAGCCAACGAAATTGACGGTGGGATAATTAGTAGCTAAAGCAGCACGATAATTGCTTGAAGCAATATCCACATTAAGCAAGGCGCCCAAGACACCAAAATTAGCCGTCTCAGCCTGATGAATCCAATCGTTTAAGGTTTGCCCAGGTGGCAATTGCGGGTTAATATTTTCCGATGGCGCGGGTAATGCCTCTTTCACTTTAGCGCGTGGGTCTCTGACGACGCCATCAATTTTGGCCTCTTTGGCGAGTGGCTTTAGTGCTGGCACAGGGCGGCCAACCAACTGTTCTAAGATACCGCGTTTCACCACTAAATCGGCTTGCGCAGCAATTTCTTGTGCGATTGCTAAGTCATAACCTGCTTGTGCAATATTGACATCCACAATCGTTGCCAGCCCAGCCTCAAAGCGCGCATTGGCAGCATTGAGTTGTTGCTTAATCAAACCAATTTTCGATTTATATAACTCCACATTATCTTGGCTATAGAGCACATCAAAATAGGCCTGTGACACGCGTAACACCAAATCTTGTTGCGCTTGGTAAAAGCCCATATCGGCAACTTTGGTATTTAAATCACCCTGCCTAAATACTTCAAAGGCGCTAGCATTAAATAAAGGCTGGGTCAAAGTGACAGCATAATTTCGCTGTCCATAAACCCGACTATTGCCAGCAAAGGTCTGCAAGGCTGAATTATTGGCAGCATGTTGGTAGTAGCGTGTTAGCCCTGGCGAAGCAACAATTTGCGGCATTAATACAGACAGGCCTTGCCAAAATAATTCTTGTTTAGAGACATATAAAAACCGGGCACTATTTAAAACTGGATCGCTAAAAGCCGCTTCTTGGTAAAGATCCATTAAATCAATCGCTTGCCCAGGAGCAATATTAAATGGGTTGGAACTCATTAAATTAGAAGCACTAGGCTGGATTGGTACGCCTAAACTTTGCTTCACCACCATATCGGGTGGAATTTGCAAGCCCGTTAAATCTGCCGCTGTTAGTGGCTTAGGAATCGCTGAGCGCGGTTTTGCGGTCGTTTCGGGTTGGCCTTGAATGGTGACAGTTGGAGTGGCTGTCTGCCCGCCCGTTTGCGCAAGGGCTGGCGTAATTACCAACAAGCCCACCAGACCTACCATGGCAGTAGAGTGAAAACACCTTAGCGGTAATCTCAGACGCAAATTCAAGGGGCAGGTAAACCAACTCATTTCAATCCAAGGCTTCTCAATATGATCTGAAGTTTAAGGCCAAATGCCAAAAAGGGCCTTGAATCGCCAATTCTGCGGGAATTTACGGGATAAGGCTTTAATATGCGGGCTATGGATTTCATTTTCTTAATTAAAGCAGTCATTTTGGGGGTTGTTGAGGGGCTGACCGAATTTTTGCCCATTTCCAGCACTGGCCACCTTATTTTAGTGGGCGATTTACTACATTTTAATGATGGCCATGGTAAAGCTTTTGAAATCATCATTCAATTTGGCGCAATTTTGGCGGTTTGTTGGGAGTACCGGCAAAAATTAGGACAAGTTGTCATGTCCTTAGGAAGTCGAGCAAGCTCAAGACGTTTTATCCTCAATTTAGTCATTGCCACGATTCCTGCGGCGGTACTCGGCATTCTTTTTGGAAAATATATCAAAAGCTATTTATTCGCACCCATTCCCGTTGCACTGGCTTTTATTGGTGGGGCGCTCGTTATATTTTGGGCAGAAAAACGACAAGTTCAATATGGCGCGCGGCAGACATTAAATCGCCCCATTCATTCTGTCGACGACCTATCCGCTTTTGATGCCTTGAAGGTGGGCATGGTGCAATGTGCTGCCTTAATTCCCGGTACCTCACGGTCGGGTGCGACCATCATCGGCGGCATGCTCTTAGGTTTACCGCGAACAGTGGCTACCGAATTTTCTTTTTTCTTGGCTATACCCGTGATTGGTGGTGCTACCATCTATGAATTACTAAAGCTCTCTAAAGCACCAGCCACGGTTCTATTAGTGAGCCCAGCTGACTTTACATTGGCTTTAATTTTGGGCTTTGTGGCCGCCTTTATTGCTGCATTTATTTGTGTGCGGTGGTTAATTCATTATGTCGCAAGCCACACTTTTATTCCCTTTGCTTGGTATCGGATTATTTTTGGTGCCTTTATTTTAATTACCAGTTATACCGGCTTCATTGCCTGGACCCAGTAGAAAAAATCGAGAGCACAAAATGGACTTGTCAGTTAGCAACGTTACCGCAAATATTCAACTTGCTTTGGCGCCCGTTTTCTTGCTCACTGCAATTGCCACGTTATTGTCAGCAATTACGGCACGCTTAGCGCGCAATGTCGATCGGATGCGCTTTGTGCAAAATGAACTTTATGGCGGCTCGAGCATTTCAGTAGACTTACGCAACCATTATTTGGCTGAGCTCAAAGAGTTTAAGATGCGCGGGCGCTTGTGTACCGCAGGTATCTTTTTTGATGTGTTGAGTGGGTTTTTTATTTCTTGCACAATTTTAGAGCTCTTTTTTGTGCAATCGGGTGCGGCAGAATCGGTCCGTTCAGGCTTTGCGGTTGGTACATTCGTGCTGGGTATTATGGCTTTTATGGCAGCCATGGTCATGATTCTTATTGAGGTCATCGTAGCCTATCGTTCAGCTAGCTGGGATGTGCCGCAAGATAGGACTTAGCTCGAGAGGCTAAAATAGCTTAACTCATTTTTTAGTAGTAGTTCCCCTTTAGGCTCAACTCATTTAGGCTCACTTATGGCAAGCAATGCAAGCAGTCAGCTAGGCAATAAAAAAATACTGATCACTGGTGGCGCCGGGTTTTTAGGTTCACATCTAACCGAGCGTTTATTAGAGCGTGGCGATGAGGTACTAGTGGTTGATAATTTCTTTACAGGTAGCAAACAAAACTTAGCGCATTTATTGGGCAACCCCCACTTAGAAGTCATGCGCCACGACGTTACCTTCCCGCTTTATGTAGAAGTAAATCAAATTTATAATTTAGCGTGTCCAGCATCGCCAGTGCACTATCAACACGATCCTGTACAAACGACTAAAACCAGTGTGCATGGTGCAATCAATATGCTCGGTTTAGCTAAGCGTACGCGCGCGCGTATTTTGCAAGCCTCTACCAGCGAAGTGTATGGCGATCCTGAAGTGCATCCCCAACCTGAGGCCTATTGGGGCAGAGTCAACCCCATTGGTATTCGCAGTTGCTATGACGAAGGCAAGCGTTGCGCTGAAACCTTATTTTTTGATTACTATCGTCAGCATGCACTAGAAATTAAAGTCGTACGCATTTTTAATACGTATGGCCCGAGGATGCATCCTAATGATGGGCGGGTAGTCAGTAATTTTATTGTGCAGGCCTTGCAGGGCAAAGACATCACCATTTATGGTGATGGCCAACAGACCCGCAGTTTTTGTTATGTCGATGATTTAATCGCCGCAATGATGTCGATGATGGATGCGCCAGCTGACTTTATCGGCCCGGTCAATATTGGCAATCCAGGTGAGTTCACCATGCTGGCCTTGGCCGAGGCGATCTTAAAACTATCGGGCAGTAAGTCAAAATTAGTGTTTGAGCCCTTACCCGCTGATGACCCCAAACAACGGCAACCTGATATTGCCTTAGCAAAAGCGAAGTTAGGTTGGCAACCGAAGGTAGCATTAGATGATGGCCTGAAAGAAACTATTGCTTACTTTAGGCAATTGCTGGCTACTTAGTCTCTTAGTTTGAATACGCCTCGAAGTAAAGCTAGCCGCATTCGATCGTTTGTTTTACGTACAGGGCGTACTACTCCAGCGCAGCAGCGCGCTCTAGAGACACTCTCTTCTGCCCTATTAATTCCTTTTCAGCCAACGCAGCTCAATTGGGCGCAGGCATTTGGGTTAAGTGCTGCCCCCTTAAGTGAAGATGCACCACGTATTGTAGAAATTGGTTTTGGTATGGGAGAATCCACCGCCAGCATTGCAGCAGCTAGACCCAAAGACCAGTTTTTAGCGCTTGAGGTTCATCCACCTGGCGTGGGCGCATTGCTGAAACGAATTGATGAAATGGGCCTGACTAATTTGCGTTTAATACGTCATGATGCCGTTGAGGTTTTAGAGCAAATGATTGCGCCAAATACATTAGATGGAGCGCATATTTATTTCCCCGATCCATGGCATAAAAAACGCCATCATAAGCGCCGTTTAATTCAAGCACCTTTTATGAGGCTGTTGGCAGAGCGTTTAAAAGTCGGTGGCTATCTTCATTTGGCTACCGATTGGCAAGAATATGCCGAACAAATGGTATCCGTAGGTAACGCCGAACAAATACTGAGCAATACATCGCCAACTAAAACGTATGTGCCTAGACCCACCTATCGCCCCATTACCAAGTTTGAAAACCGTGGCCTTAATTTAGGCCACGGGGTCTGGGATTTAGTCTATCAAAGAGTAATTTAGAATCCAGTGGCTTAGAGCCCAAGACATACATATTTCATTTCAAGATATTCATCCATACCCCAAATACTGCCTTCGCGACCTAAACCCGATTGTTTAACGCCACCAAAGGGCGCTACTTCATTCGACATAATGCCGGTGTTCACACCCACCATACCGTATTCCAAAGCTTCAGCGACTTTCCAGACGCGGCCAATATCACGACTATAAAAGTAGGAAGCTAAACCATACTGACTGTTATTGGCCAATTTCACTACGGCTTCATCATTGTCAAAGGGAATGATTGGTGCGACCGGCCCAAAAGTTTCTTCAAAGGTAATCAGCATATCGCTTGTCACGTTCGACAAAATCGTGGGCTCATAAAAATTGTGCCCACTGGCGTTGGCTTTACCCCCAGTAACTAATGTGGCGCCTTTACTCAGGGCATCGGCAACATGCCTTTCAACTTTGGCAAATGCTGCATCATCAATCAAGGGCCCTTGGCTAACGCCTTCGGTCATACCGTTACCAACTTTAATTGCTTGCGTGGCTTTAGCAAATTTTTCTACAAAAATAGCTTGCACTTTTTTATGCACATAAAATCGATTGGCGCAGACACAGGTTTGTCCTGAGTTGCGATACTTCGAAGCAATTGCACCAGCAACTGCAGCATCAATGTCGGCATCTTCAAAAACAATAAATGGCGCATGCCCACCCAATTCTAAAGCGACCTTTTTGATCGTTGGCGCACATTGCGCCATCAAGATTCGACCTACTTCAGTAGACCCAGTAAAGGAAAGATGGCGAATGGTAGGTGAAGCACAAACGACCTTACCGATGGCAATCGATTGATCAGCATCGGCAGGAATGATGTTCACCACACCTGCAGGCATACCAGCTCGCTGTGCTAATTCTGCTAAAGCCAAAGCACATAAAGGGGTTTGCTCAGCTGGTTTGATAACCATGGTGCAACCTGCAGCAATTGCGGGTGCAATTT